>Ga0123353_10007854_pt1 | contig 14487 bp, 11 predicted proteins | sample TergutLab28metaG_3_FD_92763 | JGI IMG/M metagenome (GOLD analysis project Ga0123353, IMG submission 92763) | Labiotermes labralis P3 segment gut microbial communities from Petit-Saut dam, French Guiana - Lab288 P3 | ecosystem: Host-associated > Arthropoda: Insects > Digestive system > Gut ... | reverse complement strand
GAACCCACGATCTCAACAGGCGAGCAGCCGCAGAACTACGCCTTAGACCGTGCGGCCACTGGGACCATCATTTCTTTATTATGCTGTGGGTATTCTTTATTTGCGGTCCAATTTGTATATTTTGTCGTAGAGCAGTCGAAGGCCGATCACTGTTTCCAAAGACGCGTATTTCTGGTTCCTTGATTTTTTTTCTGTGACTTTGTTCTTTTTTTGACTAAAAGACGATTTTAATAGACAATATTATATAGCTTCGCTTTTTACAAATAAATTCCGAAATTTCAGGTTTTTTAAAAATAAATGAATGGAAATGAAGGAACAGGAGGTGGGAAAAATTACATAACATAGAGATTCATAATTTTCACAGTTTATTAATTACTACTGAAGTGATTAACAGAGAAGAAAGAGATGAACAAGGCTGTTAGTGGCATACTTCAAGAATCTGTACATCTCCCTACGACGGACAGATTCTTGACGAAGTTAGTCGGAAACCTAGAAGAAAATAAATTGTTTGGGAACCTGGCATAGATGGGTTTATACCAACACGTCTCTTAAATCATTAGTGTGTGAGGGCGTGGAATGGATTCTGTTGGTGGATGTTAGTTGACCAGTGGTGGATTTTTATGAATATGGTAAATAGACTTTGGAATTCTAGAAGCGCAGGGAATTTCTTGAAAATTTAGATGAATTTCAGTTGCGCGAACATTTCTCTTGTGATAGTGATGACGGTTTTGTGACTATTGCTGGGGAAAGTGGTACACATTAGCCACTCCGAGCAGTTATTCTCTCAAAGTAAAATATTTTTACCTTATGTTTTACCTTAATCAGCTCTTTTTTTTTTTCAAAAGTCCTCGTTATGCATTTAAAGTGTGTGTATTTAATCTGAAATTATAATTTGTTTGTCATTGTGTGAGAATGTCCAGACGGTACATTTAAACATATATGTGCTTGTGAATGATCTGTTATTAATGTATTAGCACAGTCACTCGCTACTTGTTTAAATGTTATACTGTTACACACACAGTGAGTTAGTTCTATTCCAACTAGCTTGTTAACTGGTTGAATTAAAAACATTTATACTGATTATAACAAAAGGTAAGGTGATCCCGTTACAGGCCCGGTTTGGCCCAGAGGGTGGGTAGAGGTATAGCTCTACTCTTCTATGACCGCGGCACTAGAAGTGGGTGAGTGGTCAGCAGCACGCCCAGGCCGCAATTTACCGCTGGGAAAGACCCGATACTCATTTTACAGGAGGCTGGGTGGGCCCCAGGGCCGGTCTGGACGGGCGGAAAATCTCGCCCCCACCGTAATTCAATCCCGGACCGTCCAGAACGTAGTCAGTCACTATACCAACTGAGCTACCGACCCACATGATTATAATACATGTTATTATAAAACGAATTCTTGTCTCTAGCATAATATTTACACCTGGTAGCTAAACGCGTCTCTTCAAGTAGCAGAATATTTTTATCGTTCAGTTTTCACAAGGAAAGGGGCTTTAATAATCTGTGTGTTACCAACCACTGGGAGACCCCTCGGTTTTTCCTCACACGTGTCTCTTCTCCTCATTCAATTCTAATGGCTTCTGATAGACACTCGTGTTTCGGATTTTCAGAGTCTCGTATATCAGGTTGATTTACAAGTGACAGCTTAAAAAGGCTTAGTAAGTGTGGTACAGACTTTGCACTTTATAGGATTTTAGAATAACACGAGAAGGGACATCAGACACAGGAGACAGCTCTCTTGCAGTGCATAGTGATTCAGATCTTATATTATAATTTTATTCCAGAAAAAAAATATTCCATGTTTTTGTTGGATATTTAATTTTAAAACAAATGTCGCGTTTTAATAGGGATAATGGCAAGAATTTTTGTTGTCTGTGTGACAACACGCGTAAGGTGGTTGATAAAGACGTGAAAATAAAAAAAATAAAAAACGAATAAGACATGTCAGCTTTTCAGATATTCTATGTAATTACTTTTCCAATAAGGCGACTAATTTTATAAAGGCTTACCAATAATATTTTAAATGTAGGTTCTGTTTCGATATGTTTTGAAGTTTAAAGTCAATTTACCTTTATTTGTAAGTGACTTACTACTAATTCAGTTTCACGAAAAGGAATGTTACAGTCTCAAAAATGTACTCACTTTGTGACGGGCTGCCAGAATATTCACTTGTTGCTCACCGAAGAACGATAGCTATTTAGACCTGTAACCTTGAAAACGTTGGTAGATTGACATTCGATATCGTGAAATGTCGATAATCTACGTATAAAAATCGACCATGCTGTGTGCTTATTGCTCAGCTACTTCTTTAAACACAGCCTGTGCGTTGCTAAGAACAGTCATGTCCGAGTTACAGAAACAAATTTGTCCACAGCGTGAGACTTACACAGAAGACCTGGGAACTACAATAACTGGAGTGTGACACGTTCATATTAAGGGTAATGCACAGGGCAAATGTCGGTATACGCGTTTGTGGGCTCTGAGTGACTTCCTTTACAATAAGTTTACCCATGTGAAAGCCCTTTATGAATTATTACAGAAAAATTTTAATGTGTGTATTTATACACATGCGCGCGCCCTAATGTTTGAATAACAAAATGATCCAATGTGAAGACACGCAAGACAAACACCGAAGCGCGCCTGACAGGTTCTTTATTGCACTCAAAATGTACTCGTACAACTTATACCAGACTTATGTTGGGGTTTCGTGTCTACTTAAATTACTCAGACAGCGCATAATAATGCCAGTACCCGTCACCGTTCTTAGAGTAGAGAAGTAATTTCTTCGGGAGGAAATTAAGGAAAGAAGTGTAGGCAAGTTCCTCTGTCGTATGACTTCTTATCTGTATTAGTGTCAGTGTGAGTAAAGCTCGCCATTAAAAGTTTTCGTAGTCATATTGACTAATAATTTGGTGACAGAACATGGAAGTTCAGCAAAGTACAATGTAGGACAGTATCCTTTGGCAGTTCCATCACCTCTCATTTTCCACAACATATTTCCGTAAGACAAAACTTAACGTTATCTTTCCATCTCCGTCTTGGTTTTGCAAGTGATTATTTTCCCACAGGGTTCCCCCTCTGAAACTGGTAAGAAGTTCTTTCTTATTAATCATTCTTAGAGTTCAACCACAATGTAACTTCCTAGATCACCATTACGATGTTTTTTTTTAAATATTATGTACAAACTTTTTTGCGTGTTATTTTCATGTTTTTATAATTTATAATTATATAATACAAACCTTTTTCAAATTAAGGTACGCCGTCACTACGGGCCATTTAAAAATAATTTACATTACCTTATCGGGTGCTTCACACCCACATATGACTTGTATTGAATAGAATAAGGGACATAAATTTTCCAGGCATTGAGGAGCAAGCTCAAAAATAAAGCGGGTTCCATACTGAAGACCCGCAAATAATAGGCGCAGGGAACCAAACTTGGTCGCCATGGCGAACTGGCTCCCGGGATTTGTGTACCCCCAGTATAAAACTGTATTAATTATATTGGATAAGTGGTTAAATGGTAAGAGTATTTGAACAGTGAAGACAAAATAGAATCCATACTATTCCTAATTTCGTCTTGAAACTTATTTATTCTGCTAGTGTTCTTTACAAACGTGTTCACATTTATCAGTTGTTAGTTTACATTACATTTAAGAATGATTTGTATAATTTCTGTGTTTTCATGGATGTATGTCCGTTATAATAAATAATTTTTAAACTTTTCGTTTAATATTATTGTATTAAAAAACACACCCAAAGTACTGCATAAGCATTTCTAATAACAAACGATTGCGAAGTCTCTTTATGCAGGCACAAAATTTCGCGATTCTTTACCATGAAATAACTTAGGCTATAACCGGTTAAGTTTTGTTCCGTGCAAAACAAAATTTGTTCCATACTTACATTTTAATACATTTTGTAGGTAGCCAAGCCATCTGCCTGCGCCTAATTTAATTAACTATTATGATCAGAATTCATAGTTGTGAAACGTGTTTAAATTTATTTTCGCTGTGTTGATGAATTTCATTGGTGCCGAAGAATTCCGCAAGAAAATGAAAAAATCTACTGCTAACGAAAGTGTCTTACTTTGTTTTAATGTTACTGAGAGTTTAATTTGAGGGTTCTTTGACCGTGCATCTTCCTCATGAAATAAAGTGAAATGCCAACTTGATGCAACTAGGTAATTTTATTGATATATTCTTAGCTCTACATGTTTCGGGTACATACGCCCAACATCAGAAGCATTAGATGTTGAGTTGCAGCTTATGGTTTTCTGCACCGAGTTTTTGGATGGGTGGTGGTCTTGAGAGCCGCTGCGTGGGTCGTGTTTACGGTGCGGATAGTGCCGTGCACCATCCGCACCAGCCACATCACGAATACGTCAGGGCATTCAGCAGCTGAAGCAGCCTACTAAGTCTCCATCACATAAACCTCAAAGGGGCACTATATTGGTGTTGTCGGCATAAGATGAATACAAATTACTGCTATCGCTAAATTATGTGCAGATTCAGGAATTTTCTTTTTTTGTCGAACCTAATGCCTGGATAATCAAGAACACGAGATCAGGGGATTAGGGTAAAGAGTAGGGAGAGCTTAGTTTGTTAATTTTCTTTCGACATTTATGATGCTTGGTTACGCCGACCCTGTTGGCCGTGGGGTCTAAGGTGTAGGTTTGAAGTCGCTTGGTTATTGGGGTTGAGGGTTCGAATTCCAGTGAGAGCATGGATGCTAGTCTGTTGTGTTGGTTGTGCAGGTAGTGGTCTCCGCGACGAGATGATAACTCGTTCGGAGCAGTCCTATCGCGCGCGTGTGTCTAATTGTGTGTGATTTAGAAACAACAAAAAATGAGACGGCCTAGCCCGATTTGGGCTCTTGCATCACGGAAAATATATTGGTGGATTGCTAAGGAATGTACGTGCTTCTAGACCTTCTTTCTGCTACCATTGTCCTTTCTCAGTTACTATCCATAGTCTTCCTTCTCTGTTCTGAATCAACATAACTGCGTCTTGAACATTTTAAAGTCCAGTGAAAAGCGCATACAGTGCTAACTTTGACTGCAAAATAAAATAAAATTGAAACGCGGATTATTATTATTTCGCATGATTTGTAAAATAAACTGCGTTTATTTTTCCAGACGCCATTAAACTCTTGGGCTTTTTAATGGAGATAATGTGTGCTCTGAGTGGAGTATGGTCTCTCTTTTAACTTTTTTTTATCTCCTGTTCTTTTTACTATTATTATTAGCCATTCTTTGTAAAGATGGAAACTTTCACAGCAAGAGTGCCGGCCAAGTGTTCCTGCCGAAATGAATTGTTAAGAAGCGGCCCCTTTACATGACTGGACATGAGCCAGACGTGTTACTTGCTTTGTGGATTTTGCAAAAATGTGCGCATGTAACTAACGCTGCAGTTATACAAAGCGGGATATCGGATGTCATGCGCGCGGCGGTGCTGCAGCGAACGTGAGATGAAATAAGACATTGTTAAGAGCGCTGAGAACTGCTGTCTAAATATAAATGTCTGCTGACATGTCGGCAAAATCTCTTTGGAACTTGGCTGACGTTTGTTGTAAACCGTATTTTTCCTGCTCAAACGCTGAAGTGACTGCGCGGTGTTCAAGCGGCTTCTTGCAGGTTAGCACCATCGTCGTCCTCGACGTTGCCCTCCTTCTTGTTGTCGTCGAGGTGTTGGTGTTGTTGCTGGTGTTGTCTGAGGGCAATCCTTTATTCTGCGATCTCTTGAGGAAACACACAATAATGGGCAGACAGCTATTCACGGAAATTTCCAATAATACCTATGGAAAATTTCATGAATACAAACTTGAAAATCCGGATGAACAGCGCACTTCCAGATTCTGCCCCATACCATTGCGTTAAGTGAATAAATAAGTAAATAAATAAATAAACACAAAAGCCATCCAGATGCAACATGCAACGTGGATCTGATGGTTGGGGTATTAATGAATTGAAAGAAAGTGCAATTAAAAGACCCCCCCCCGAATCTCTTAAGCTTCAGAGTACCAGAGACATTCGTATTATGAAAATTTAATTTTTTGGACCTAAATTTAAGCTTATCGCGCTTTCCCTGATATTAATAACTAATTGAACAACCAAGTCGTGGAACAGTGTCATTCGTATGGAGCTATTAGCCCCTTAGGTAACCGAAAAATACTCCCCCATTTTATGGGGACTGATGTTTCATTACCTTGTTCATAAGAAATTGCCCCTTGTCTCTGTCTTTAGTCGAATTAATCAAGTTTACGCCCTACATTTTGTTTTCGTAATCCTTGTTGATTGGAATGCGTAAGAGAAATTATTCGCCAGAATAATTTGTTATTTCAGTTTTTGCCCCAATAAAATTTTAAGCATTTATACTGAACGCGACATTGATTTGTACTCTTAAAGAAAACACTATCTTATACAAAGTTAAAAAATACAGTAGAAGGGTGCCGACTAAGTGAGGGGAAAACTTTTGCTCCGACAAACACTTACTCATTATGATAAGTTTTAAAAATTCACGTTAAAGTGCACTATACCCTGTCTTCGTTTTTAGGTGGTTCAGAATTCGTGTACACCCGTGGATCAGTACCCTAATGTCTGTGTGGGATACAGTTCTTATCCTATTCCAGTTTTCTTTTTTCAGAAAGTTCACACTTCATTTATGCGTGCTGTAGACAGAAATCCTGTGCATAGTATTATTAATCAGTAATTCCTGTCAAGTATGTTCCCTATGGAAATTTCAGTCCTCCAACTGATTAAATGTAACATATTTCAGCAGCTTCAGTTCTTGCGTTTTGGCCTAGACGTGTGACGAGTTTCAAAGAACAGATCATGCTGTTTTTATTATATGATGTGTTATATCATTCAGGGTTGATTCAAGGTTTAGTTAATGTTTGATTTGTTTTGTGTACTTAATTAAATTATTATGTTCACAACGTCTGTAAGAATACGGTAATGGATAACATAAGTATCTTCACTCTATGGCTTGCTAAAATGAATTCATGTCTTGTTTACTGGAAAACCATTAGTTTTGTTTTTATGCGTGATGCTTACATCCAAAGGCCGATCCCAGTGGTCGCACGGTCTAAGGCGCGGTTCTGCGGTCTCTCAATTACTGGGAGAGCGGTATGGAATCCTGTCGTGGGCATGGAAGTCTGTCCCCGTAGAGTGTTGTGTGTTGGCACTTAGAGTTCCCTGAATCGGACTGATCACTCGTCCAGAAAAGTCCTACCGAGAGTGGTGTGTCTGAGTATGATCGTGAAGGCTCGATAATGGGAAGGCCCTGGTCCACTAGGGGCTGTCGCATCAGTGGGGAGAAATATTACCTCCAAAGTAGGAGAGACTACTTTGGATCATTCTGTATAGGCCTGTGTAAAACAAAATTAATAGTACGGCTGTTTTCCTCCTTGTCCACCCACAAGTTTCACGTCAGTTGTGAAGTAAACTGGTCCTTATAACTTGCTGTTCTTGTTGTAGGCGGTTTGTAATAGAAGCGGTTGTGATCCAGTGTAATGAACAGACATTCACACAGATGAGTGAAAACATCGCAGTTAAGGAGGTGGCCTGATGGTTAAATTATTAGCGGAGCTTATTATTCGTTAATATAAACACGTCACGAATCTTATAATTGTTTTGCTAGGGTGGAACTACCTCGATGAAAGTGAAAACCCATTAGAGGAGTACTCAACATATGCAAGTAATGTGTAGAATGACTCATCTCAGTTATTCTCCAAGCAAAGTACGTATAAAAAGAGGTTATTTAGTTGGCTGTGTTGTGAGAGTGTACGTTTTTCAAAGGATAGGAGTTTTCCTGTAGAATATTCTCATTCTTGACAGACACTCTGATGATGATTGCGTTTTCTATATTAAATTCGAAACAATTTTTGCATAGAATGAAGAAAATGAAGTAACACTGACGATGTAATAACTATCAGCACATCTATTCCAAAACAAATTAATTTAGAGGATTTTTTTTTTAAATATCAGGTGAATTTATTTCGGGGCTTTAAACTACGCTTTTCATAAAGTTTAAACTATTTTCGTCAGTGTCACAACATACGCCAATATATATGTACACTGTGTGAAAAAGGAAACTATATACTTTGTAACGGATTGGTTTTGTAGTTGTTGGCTTGTTTTTTTATAGTTCCAATAGTGTTCTGAATATTGCATATACAAGTTGGTTTATAAATCCCCAAATTTCGTAACGTCAGCCCTTTGTAATACTAGGCTTATCTTTATGGCGTTTTATTAAGACATATTTGACCATCCTCTGCGCTCTGCCGATTACAGTAACCACGTGGTTTAAAGAACTGTAAAATCTACATGCTGAAACAGAGGGATCGTGATTTTGAATGTCACTGAAAGTATTACACACGCTTTTTTTTTTGGTTGGTGTTTCTCTTACGTAAGGAGTGGCCTTGAAATTGGTCGAACCCTCTTTGAAGAAGTTTTGCCATTTTCCTACAAACAGGACTCAGAAGCCAGGAAAACGGCACGCCTGGTCCGCGTTGTCCTGTAACGCTGTAGAAAACAGAAAATGCCTTGTATTCCTCCAGTGAACCTTTGCCGAAGGTATAGATGTGTTGAGTTGAAACTTGTTCCAAGCGTAGCAGTTACATCTTTAATACTCCAACAAATAGGAACAGAACACTGTTTTCTCTTTAATACGAGTATTCGTCTTATTTGGACAGTAGCTTTAGCAGAACTGTCTACGAGGATCGTCATTCAAACACAAGCAAAACAAAAACGAGGGCCTGATCAAAGGAGTTCTGGTTCGTTCGACCAGCCCTCACAACGCGGAACCAGAAAGACTTTAGGATGAGCTCCTGGGGAATACTGGGGTAGTATGATTCAGGGTTGTGACTAGAGATATCTCTCAAATCGCATCGCACCCTCCCAGTCCTTTCTATGACTTTACTTTTATCCTGCGGGGGGCGTTCTTTCTTATCCTTGGAATAATACTATTTAGATAAACTTTCGGGACAAGTTCCCAAGTGTTCTAATACATTTCCCTTTTCTCTTTTACCGTCTGATTTTCCTTTCGTCGAGGGCTAACTCTAAACGTAGATGGACAACCGAGGAATCGTGGATAGATTTCTGGCAAGGGCATGAAATTTGTCTCTTCTTGAACGCATCTGGATCCGTTCTGGTGCTCACCCAGCTTTGTGTAATTGGTACTGAGGGCTCTTGTCCCTGGAATAAATCTGCTGGGGCATAAATCTGACAGCTCACCTTCATGTAGTGTCTAGATTAAGAAAGTGTTGAGCCATGCCTCCACTTCTCCATATGTCTGTACGGTGTTCGCAGGAACAATATTTTGCTCACAAAACGCAGATTCATATGGAATCGTAGCGGTGGATTTGAATGCAGTAGATGAACTACTGTTCAGGTGGGAGATTTTAGATATTCTGCAGTCTGGAGACATAATTGAGGGCTTGTCAGTTGTTTATGAACTATAGGACGCCTGTGCTTGATTCAGGACAGATGAGCCGTAGTACAGTGTTCTCATGGTATCCGGTATGCCCGTTAAAATACATAGATCTTTTTGTCTGATGCATTTCCTACATAGAACGATATAACAGAATAAGTTACATTTTCACCATTGCTCCTCAACGTTTTATTAGAAAAAGACCATTAGGAATGTTAAAGAACGCCGTCCGGGGTTGAAAATGAATGGGACATACCGGTTGCTAGTTTGTGTTGGAACAGTAATTCATAGGGCGGAAAACATGTACAGGCCTAATACAGAGAGCAGCACAGGGCTTCAATTAATTGCTAGTAAAAAGGGTTGGTCTAGAAATAAAGTAGAAGAATGCAGAACGTTATAATAGGTGATGTAAGAAGAGATGATACATTCTTCTAACATATGGAAACGTTCCAAGTGTTTCAAGACGAGTTATAAATAAATGGTTCATTCCTGCAGCTGTCGGGGCCAGATTAAATGAGGGGGTTCTTGCTGCTATTCAGTTCACAATCTTTTGTGTTTTCTTTATCTAAAGAGACAAACATTAAAACAAATACAGTTTTCCCTGTTGTGTATAGGCAGAACACTTGATCTATGTCACTAGAAAAAGAACACATTGAAGGTGCAGGGTGCTCAGGAAAAAAATGTTTATTTCAGGGAGTGAAGTAAAGAGAGATTTAGGAGTGTTACAGAAAGAGAATTTCCAAAATTTTATTCTTCAGCCAAATCCCCCCCCGTGGCGCTGCGGCCCAACGCTGGCCATGGCCTCCTTATTCTTGAGGTTTCTAGATTACACACAACGACGCATCACAGTCGGTAGGATTTCTCTGGACGAATGATCAGCCCGTCGCAGAGATCCTGACAACACACAACACTCAACACAGACATGCCCCCGACGAGATTCGAACCCGCAATCTCAGAAAGACTACAGACATATATATATATATATATATAGGGTTGTTTATAAAGTGTTTGTTGTGGATCTAGGTAGATACTAAGACCAAGTTAATGTACGTGAGTTAATAAATTTGATATTTGTAAATAATACATGTACTTTATGGAGAATGAGTTACTGCGGTTAGTGCTTGCTGTCTTCGGAATATAGTCCCTCGAAAACAGCTGAAGATTAATGGACTGCACTCAATAATAGTAAGCAATTGTAATAATAATAATAATAATAATAACAGTAATACTAAATTACGTATAACACAAATCGTAACCACAGAATACCCGCAACACTATATACTCTAGCACGGACGTGGTTTGTTTCAGCTATAAATCGTAAATGCTTTTCAGAAGGGTGATAACAAATAATAATAATAATAATAATGTCTTCTTGGACTGCCCTTGAATTGGAGGCAGGAAAATTTTCAGAAACTTTGGTATATATATATATACATATACATACACACACACAAACATATATACATATATCGGTTTTTACGGCCTCATATACCAGAAAAATGGAATCGTTAGTTAAGACTCCTGTGGCTTGTAAATTATCCCTTATTTGTGTGAACTGCAGGATCAGCACAGAGTTTAAACCGTATCCTGTGTCATACGATATATCAGCCTGCTCTCGGGCGAGATAGTACCAAAGAATTCTGAAGTGCGCGTATTGTGATCTGTGATGAACGACACATAGAAGCGCATTTACGAGTGCGTATTGCATTGAAAATTACTAATATATGTACGAATATATGTACAAATATACAAATCCAAATGTTGCTGAATTTTTCAATTTCCCAGATAATAGTAAAACATGCTGTTAAGACGAAACAAAAGTTTTCTCTCCAAAATTTTACTTAGGAAATCTAAGAGCTAGGGCACAAAAAACACACACACACACACGCACGCACACTCATACACACACGCGCGCGCGCGCACACGCAAACACACTCGCGCGCGCGCACGCACACACTCTCTCACTCACTCACTCACACACACACACACACACACACACATAAACACCCATACAAACACACTCACATACACACACACACACACACACACGGACGCAAACGGGTCTCTTTTTTAAATTTAATTACGTTTTAGAGGGAAGGTTTCAGAAAAGCTGATCATTTCTCTTTCTTTTCGGACAGCAGGCCATGTGGATATAAGACTGGGGGTGTCACTGTAGGTTTCCCGTTCATGCTGTGAAGTGTTTAACTTTATGACAAAAGGCGTACGAAAATCCCTGGGAAGAAATTTCTGGGTATATTTGTAAGGCAACGTAACACAAATTAAAGTAATGACGCTTGAAATAAAATATTTGATCCGTTGTTAATGAAGCCCTTAAATTCAACTGTAGAACACTCTTCACGTTTTTTAAAAAGAAAATTGTCTGTAATATAAATAGTAGAATCTATCAGTGTTGCGGAATACACCGGATATTAAATAGAAAATTAAAATGACATGCAAGGAAAGAGATCAAATTCATGATTGTAAAACGATATCATTTCTGTACATTCATGTGGAAGTGAAGTTTTGGTTAAGAGGGACAGCAGTGTTAATCAACTTCAAGTTTGAGAAATGGAGTGACTGAGAAAAGTCGAGGGATATACGATGAAAGGTAAATAAGAAAAGAATATTAGGGTAGGAGCTAATCACATTTTCAATAAGTATAAAAGTCGGTAAATACACACCCTGATAATATGGGCTCTATAGGCTCCCCAAACTTTCAGTCAGTGACAGACTAATGGAATATAATCCTAGATAGAGGCCTTGGAATGCAGGGGTTAGAAATTCGAAAAATGCTTGAGTGTATTCCGTAGAAGGAAGGGTAGTAGGAGCGGCAGCAGTAGTAGCAGTAGCAGGAGCAACAGCAGCAGCAGAATTATAGTAGTAGTAGTAGTAGTATCAGTAGTAGTAGTAGTAGTAGCAAGAACAGCAACAACAGCAGGAGCACTAACAACATTACTACCAGCTGCAGTAGTATTGTTGAAGCCAAAGACAATGTTTGAATGCTTCCATGACAAAGGAGATGTTATAATTTTAACTGTAACACACATCAGTGCAACGTACCAAAACTCCGTTTTCGAACAGATACTTTTTTTATTGTTTAAATAAAAGGTCATTAATCATTTAATTTCACATATGTTGACACATGCTATCGTTCCGACTGCCTTCATAAGTTGGTCAGTATTCTCATGCTGGCTTGAGGGGTTACTGCAGAGCAAGTTTCGTCATGCATAAAACATAAACAAGGTGCATTTCTGGTTACTACTGTTCTTAAATATTTCATCCGAAGACATAGTTTTATGGCGAGCAGTTCCATGATTTGCATGCTTATTCACTTTGTTTTTATGGCTCAGGAAAGTCGGTCTCTGTTTTGTGTGTCAGTAAATGTAATACGAAGTTCATACATATTGCAGAATTTTCAATCTGCGTGTTTTTTTTTTTGGGCTGTGGTTTTCTGAAGCGAACTGTTCTTTAGAAGCGCGTTTGACAGTCCATAATTTGGTCATTCGCGGACGATCCTTTTCAGATTGAAGGAATAAAAGTGAGCTGCGACTTTCATTTCGCAAAAGAATACGCAGCATGTACTGAACTACAGATGGTGTGTAGGAAACGAACCAAACCATTGAGCAAACTGACTCCATAGACAAAAGTTCCTTGAGGAGAAGCTTGCAGAAGAGATTCTTCCTCTTTTTATGGAACTCTGATGTTCATTACTTCGTTTAAATTGGTTTAGAACATGATCCAGTAACTTCGAAAATTTTCTAACATTTCGTAAAGTAGTGTTTTTGACAGAGATATTGTTAGACAGTTTGTGGATTTAACCACTGCAGTAACTTTCAAGTGTGAATATATTGAGTTTTTTTTAAATCAGGATTCGACCCGCCAAGACAGGGACTTGGTTTATTGATGTATGCTAAAGCACGAATTCAGGTATCGGTTGTTGGTGAGTGGTTCTAGCATCAAGAGTTGGGAGGTTTTACTCATGGCTGCTGCCCACAAATTAATTTACTGGCACCCACTAAGCTTACCTAATTAGAATGCTGCCAGATTTGCTTGCAGCGACTGCCAAAACAAGGAAAAAAAAACGTACACAGCAAGGGACTTTTATTTGAGTGCAAGATGGCGAGTCTCAAGTCGTGAGACTCAAAGTAAGACGAGGAATTGTGTGACGTTAAACACGATTCCACATGCAACGAAAAATTATTTTGTCGTGAGTCAAGGTTTGAAGCACAATTTCCGAAAGTCGTTAAAAGAGAAAGTATGTGCTGGTCAGTTAAGTGAATAAAGTGACTGGCCTCTGGCTTGGCTGGGGTTCGGTTCGCGGCAGGCAATGTAATTCTTCTCCTGGCCACCACATCCAAACAGGTTCTGAGACCCACCCAGCATATTATCTAGTGGATGCCAGAGGCTGTTTCCTCGCAGGCAAAGCGACTGAGCGTGAAGCTTACCACTTAATCACTGTCTAGTACCGAGATGAATTCGGTGAAACAGTACGTCATGAAGATTCATATACCGTACGTAATGTACAAGTTGATACTCATGTAATAATGATAAGAGTAACAGTAATGAGGACAGGAAATGTACCATCCTCGATGGAGTACACGGTATCCGCACGCATCCATTACATCGTGGCATTCTGAATGCTGCTGGTTGTTCCTAATAGCTATGATGAAGACGGTAACAATGCACCTCTGTCGGCTGTGGTTGCTATTACTGGTGTTGATGGTTACTCTGGCTATTTGGGCTATTGATTTTGGTTACTGTGGTTATTGAGCCTCGGAATTATCATAGTGTTACACTCCTTCGCAATTTTGTGCGTGAATTTGTTACCGGTTTTAGGAAATTAACAATGATGGTTTTAGGGTAGCATCATGTGGCATCAGATTTATATAAAACTTCATCAAAATGTGGCTAAACGTTCTTGACGTTTGTTTTGGAGACAAGCAGGAAGACGGACAGATACAGAGGTTGTTCCCCGTATGCAGTACTTTCATACTCAGCGTACAAAGAATGCATTGTGATATAACAATGTTTACGAGCTTAAGATTATCTAGCAG
>Ga0123353_10007853_pt1 | contig 14488 bp, 11 predicted proteins | sample TergutLab28metaG_3_FD_92763 | JGI IMG/M metagenome (GOLD analysis project Ga0123353, IMG submission 92763) | Labiotermes labralis P3 segment gut microbial communities from Petit-Saut dam, French Guiana - Lab288 P3 | ecosystem: Host-associated > Arthropoda: Insects > Digestive system > Gut ... | reverse complement strand
GGCCGCCCACTCCGGGACCTCGGGCGTCAGCCCTGGCCTCTTGTGGTCGGTCTTCCTGCTCGGTCCCTGCGCGGGTGGCCTCGTTCCTCGGCCGCCCACTTCGGGGCCTCGGGCGTCAGCCCTGGCCTCTTGTGGTCGGTCTTCCTGCTCGGTCCCTGCGCGGGCGGCCTCGTTCCTCGGCCACCCACTCCGGGACCTCGGGCGTCAGCCCTCCAGCAACCTCTGACCGACGTACTCGCCCCGTCCCGCCCCGCCCGGGACGGCGAAGAGGGCGCTCGCCTCGTGGCGGAGGAAGCGGGAGAGGCCGTCGGCGCCGTCGAGCTTGCGCTGGACGGGGACGAAGCCGCGCATCGGGTCGGCCTGCCAGGCGACGAAGAGCAGGCCCGCGTCCGGGGTGCCGTCGGTGCCGATCCCGTCGTGGTACGAGAACGTGCGCCGCAGCATGGCCGCACCGCTGTTGCTCGCCGCCGCGGCCACCCGGATGTGCGCGTCCCCGGCGATCGCGAGCGAGCCGTCGGGACGGATCTTCTCCAGGTCGACCGGGGTCGTCTCGGTGCCGCCGGACAGCGGTGCGCCGTCGGACTTGCGGCGCCCGATCACCTTCTCCTGCCGCTCCAGGGACAGGTGGTCCCAGGAGTCCAGCAGCATCCGGATCCGCCGCACCACCGCGTACGAGCCGCCCGCCATCCACTCCGGCGACCCGCCCGTTCCCGACGTGCCGCTCGTGCTCCCGGTGCCCGCTCCCGGCACGAAGACGGTGCGGGCGAAGCCGGACTCGGACGGCTTGGGGTTGTTGGTGCCGTCGATCTGCCCCATCAGGTTGCGCACCGTCATGGGCCGGGCCGTCGCGCCCGGCGTCCGGTTGAAGCCGTTCATCTGCCAGCGCACCGTGGCGGTGTCGCGGGCGGCCTTCTGCACCACGCGCAGCGCGTGGAAGGCGACCAGCGCGTCGTCCGCGCCGATCTGCACCCACAGGTCGCCGTTGCTGCGCTTGGGGTCGAGCGCGTCGGCGGGGAAGTCCGGCAGTGGTGCCAGGGCCTGCGGCAGCTTGCCGGTCAGGCCCGTGCGGGCGAAGAAGCTGCGGCCGAAGCCGAAGGTGACGGTCAGTGAGGAGGGCCCGGCGTCGTCGGCGACCTGGTCGTCGTAGACCGCGGGGGTGCCCGGGCGGCCCGCCCGCGTCATCTCCCGCACCGCGTCCGACCAGCGGCGCAGCAGCGCCGCGGCGGCCTTCCGGTCGGCCCCCGGTGCCAGGTCGAAGGCCACGAGGTGGCCGCGTGCCTGGGCAGGTTCCACGATGCCGGCCTGGTGGACGCCCTCGAACGGGATGGAGGTGCTGCCGATCGAGGTCAGCGCGGTGGGACGGTCCTGCGCCGCGACCGCGATCCCGGCCCCGGCCGCACCGCCGGCGACCAGCCCGGCCGCGCCCACGGCACCCGCCGTGCCGAGCAGCCGCCGCCGGCTCAGCGGGACGCCGGTGCCGGCGCCGTCGCCGGCCGGGGCGTCCACGGACCGCGACGCGTCGCCGCCCGAGGACGCGCCGCGGGCGCCCCCGCCGTCGTCCGCCCGGCGCCGCGCGGGATCGCGCCGCCCCGGATCACTGCGGGAGGCGTCGTGGCGGGAACCGTCGTTCAGGGTGCTCATGAGGTGACTTCCACGTTCTTCGTCTCGGTCACCTCGTCGATGTCGGAGGTGCGGACGGTCAGCGACATCTGCCAGGTCCCGGCGATCGGGAGCTGGACCTTGGTGGCGACGTAGTGGCCGGCGCCGAGGCGGATCAGCGGCACCTGGATCGGGCCCAGGTGCTGGGCCGGGAGCGTGAACGCCAGCCGCACCTCGGGGACGTTGACCGGCAGGTCGCCGGCGCCGGTGAGTTCCAGGTGGACCTCGTTGGGCACGCCCGCACGGCCGGGCGACATGCTGAACGCGGCCGTGCCGCTGCCCTTGGGACCGCCGGTGTCGTACGGCACGGACACCGTCACCTCGCCGGGCACGGCGGACGTGGCCGAGGGGGCCGGCGGAGCCGCGGCCAGCCCCTTCTGCTCCTCGGCGGCCCGGCCGGGCTGCGAACCCGACAGCATGGTGGTCACCGTGAGCAGCACGACGGCGATGCCGGCCTCGACCAGCACCGAGCGGCGCAGCGCGCCGCGCGCCGGGTCCGCCTCCCGGGCCTTCCTGGCCTGGGCGGCGCTGCGGGCGGCCTGCTGGCGGCGCAGTTGGGCCGCGCGCTTGCTGTCGCCGCCCTCCGGCGCGCCGCCGTCGCCGGCCCCCGCGCCCTGCCCGCCGCCGGAACCGGCCTCGGCCTCGGCCGTCGGGTCCCCCGTACCGGTCTGCTCCGCGGTCGCGGTGCCGGCGGCTGCCGCGCTCTCGCCGACCGCGGCCGTGACCGCCGGCTCCTTCACGGCCGCCGCACCGGCCTTCGCCGCACCCGGCTTGGCGGTGCTCGTCCTGCCGGCGCCCGCCTTGGCCTGGCCCCCCTTCACCTCGGCGCCCTTCACCTCGGCGCCCTTCGCCGCCCCGGCACCCGCCGCCGCGGTCGTCGTCGTGCGGCCGAGCGCGTGCGTCCAGCGCCGGGAGAACCAGGCGACCGCCACCAGCGTGACCACCAGCCCGATCTTGATCAGCAGCAGCCGCCCGTAGGAGGTGTCGGTGAACGCCCGCCAGGTGCCGATCTGCCGCCACGCCTGGTACGTGCCCGTGCCGACCAGCAGGGTGATCGCGGTCAGCGCGAGCACCGAGAAGCGGCGCACCGCGAACGCCGGGACGGCGGGGCGGGCCATGGACGGCGCCCACAGCGCGACGAGCAGCGTCACCAGGCCGCCGAGCCAGACCGCCATGGACAGCAGGTGGACGACGTCGATCGGCATCGCCAGGCGGCGCTGGATGCCGACCGAGGCGTGCTCGGCCATCGCCCACGTCGCCGCGATGCCCACCGCGACGACGCTGCCGCCGATGCCCAGGCCCCAGGCCAGGTCGGCGCGTTCCTCCGGGTCCTCGCGCTTGGCGTAGCTGCCGAACAGCACCGCCAGGAACACCGCGGCGGCCGCGAGCAGCAGCAGCCGCGACAGCAGCGCGGCGCCCGGCCGGCTCTCCAGCGAGGTGCGCATCACGCTCAGGTCGAACGCGCCGCCGAGCCCGCCGCCGTTGACGTAGGGCCCGCGCAGCATGATCAGCGCGATCGTCGCCGCGACGAGCGCCGCCCAGCCGCCGGCCGCCAGGCGCTGCAGCGGCCGGCGCAGCGCGCCGCGCGGCCAGCACACCGCGAGGAACACCGAGCCGCCGACGAGCAGCGCGAAGCCGAAGTAGGCGACGTAACGGGCGATGCCGTAGAGCGTCGAGGCCGCCCCGCCGCCGGCCGCCGCCACACCGGACAGGTCGACGCTCGTCCTGGAGGCCGAGCCGATCGAGAAGGTGAACGCGCCGGCGACGGGGTGGCTGTCCTGCGACACCGCCCGCCACGCCACGGTGTACGTGCCGTTGCCGAGCCCGGACTTCAGGGCCACGGTCGCCGTGGAGCCCGAGTCCGCGACGTCGGCGTGGCCGGGCGTGCCGACCGCGACGTTCGTTCCCCGCGGGTCGAGCACCCGCAGCGAGTCCGCGGACAGCAGCACCCCTTCGGAGAAGGTGAGCACCACCCGCTGGGGCGCCGTCACCACCACCGACCCGGAGGCCGGGTCGGTGCGGATCAGCGCCGCGTGCGCGGAGGCGGGCGCGGCGGTGCCCAGCAGCAGGGCCAGCAGCGCCACCGCGAGGGCGGCGAACCGGGCGGCGGAGGAGCGCACGTACGACCGTGGGTTCATCGGCTCGTCAGTCCTTCGGCTGGTACGTCGTGGGGCGCACGGGCACGGTGACCGTCACGGTGGCGGGCGTGGCGTGCGTGAAGTGCAGGGTCAGCGGAACGGTGTCACCCACGGCCGGCCGGTGGGTGAGGTTCTCCAGCATGAGATGGTCGCCGCCGGTGCCCAGGGCGAGGCGGCCGCCGGCCGGGATCGTCAGCGACGGCACCTGGCGCATGGTGGTGCCCTGCGTGGTGTGCAGGGTGACGTGCGCCGCCAGCGGCGTCGTCACCGAGGTCAGCTCGGCGGGCGCGCCCCCCTTGTTGACGACGGTGACGTACGCGGCGGCCATGTCGGTGAGCAGCGGCCGCGGCACGTAGCCGCCGTCGCTCACCGAGAGTTCGGCCGGGCCCTTGGCGTGCGCGGACGCGCTGGTGGCCGAGCAGCCGCCGAGCCCGACGACCGCGGCCAGCGCGACGGCGGCGCCGCCCGCGAGGGCACCGGTCACCGCGCCGGCGACCCTGCGCCGCCGGCGCGCGCGCCCGTCCCCGCCGGCCCGCGGGCCGAACTCCGCGCGGGCCCGGCCACCGTCGGCCTCGGGGGCGACACCGGTACCGGACTCGGGCGCGGTCACGGCGTCGGACTCGGGCGGGGTCACGGCGCCTCACTCCTGATGAGCTTCGGCAGGTCGTGCTGGTACTGCTCGGCGGTGGTGCCGGACATGTAGAGCACGTGGCCCTTGTCGTCCTTCGGCCAGAACGCCAGCACCTCGGCGCCGTGGGTGACGGTGATGCTGCCGTCCTTCTCCTTGACCGGTGCCTCGATGCCGACGCCGACCGACCGCGCGGCGGCCTGGATGACGGAGAACTTGCCGGTCAGCCCGATGAAGCTCTTGTCCATCGCGCCCAGCCAGGCGTCGAGGCGGGCCGGGGTGTCGCGCTCGGGGTCGGAGCTGACGAACACCACGCGCAGCTTCGCCTGGTCGGCCGCGGGCAGCCGGGACTTGGCGAGCGCGATGTCGCTCATGGTGGTGGGGCACACGTCGGGGCAGTGGGTGTAGCCGAAGAACAGCAGCGTGGGGCGCCCGGCGGTCTGCTTCACCAGGTCGAACGGCTTGCCGTGGTTGTCGGTCAGGGTGATGTCCGGCTTGGCGAACGGGGTGTCGAGCAGCGTGCCCGCCTTGGTGGAGCCCGAGACGTCGGCGACGTTCCCGGCGTCCGCGGCCGAGGAGCCGGAGCCGGAACTCCCGCAGCCGGCCAGCGTCAGGGCGCAGGCCGCGGTCAGCGCGGCCGCGGCGACCTTGACGCCGGTGCGCCGGGAGACGCGCGGCAGGGAGAGGGTGCGCATGGAGGTGGTCCTTTTCGCTTCGCTTCGCTGAGGTGGGCCGGGCGGCCGCAGGATGCGGCGGCCGCCCGGCGGGTCGGGGACCGGATCCGCCGACCGGGCCGGATCGGCCGGCGCGGTCGGGGTGGATCAGGTCACAGGGGGTCAGGTGACGCGGGCCCGGGCGGCGCCGGCCGGGCGGCCGGCGCCGCGGGGCTCACGCGGAGGCGCCGGTGCCGCCGCCCGTGCCGCCGCCACCGCCGGCCGAGCGCCGGCGGCCGGCCAGCACCCCGAACGCGACGCCGGCCGCGCCGATCACGATCCCGGCGATGCCCAGGCCCCGGGCGGTGCCGTCGCTGCTGCTGCCGCCCGACGCGGCGGCCGGGGCCGTTCCGCCCTTCGACGTGTCGCCGGCCGGCGCGGCGGCCGGCGTGCCCGCGGTACCGGACGTGGCGGAGGCCGCGGTGAGCGTCAGGCTGGGTGCCGGGTTCTGCGGCTCGGGCTGGCCGGCCTGCGGCACCTCGATCCACCGCACGATGTCGCCGTTGCTGTACGTCTGCAGGGCCTTGAAGACCAGCGAGTCCGCGTTGTCCGGCAGCGGGCCGAGCGAGACGGGGAACTGCTGGAACTGGCCCGGCTCGATCTTCCCGCCGCTCCAGACGATCTTGGTGACGGCCTGGTCGACGGTGCCGTCGTCGGTCTTCAGCGGCGTGGCCAGCTTGGACGTGGTGACCTTGGCCGTCCAGCCCGGGACCGGCTGCAGGGAGACCGACGCGATCGGGTGGTCGGCCGGCAGGTTGACCTCGACCTGGACGGTGGACGCCGCGTCCTGCTCGTTCGGCACCTTGAACGAGACGGTGCTGTAGCTGCCCTTGGCGGCGGTGGACGGCTGCACGGTCACGTGGGCGAAGGCCGGGACCGCGGACAGCAGGACCGCGCCGCCGGCGAACGCCGCGACGACCGCGGCACGGGCGCGCAGCGGGGTACGGCGGGCAGTGGTGTGGGAACCGCTCATGGCTGTGTTGTCTCCACGATGTGAGGTGGGGTCGGATCCGGGTGACGAAGCACCGCCCGCGCGGGCCCGGGCATGGGCCCGGTGACGCGCCGGCGGGCCGGACCGCTCCTCCCGTCCGCGGTCCGCCGGCACCGTGCTCGCCTGACGATCCGCGTCCGCACACCACGACCGCCGCATGGCGCCCGCGCGGCGCACCCGGGACGGCACCGCGAACGGCATCGCGAACGGCATCCGCGAACGGCGCCCGTGCCGGGGCCGATCGGGCCGTACCGCGGGACCGCGACCGATCAGCATCCGGGCATACCGGGATGTACAGGATGCATCGGGCGCGGTGCCGTCGCGGGCCGAGGCGGCCCGAACCGGCGGTCCGGGAGCGTCTCGTGGGGCCTGCGGGGGTGCGGGCGCAGCCGGATCCGGACCGGGGCTCGTGAGGCGTCACGGGGCCCGCGGGGCGGAGGGGGCTGCGTGGTGCGGGGGAGGAGCAGGGCGGACCTGCGCGGTGACGTCGCCTCACCCGTGGAGGACGTCGCGCGTCAGGCCGCCAGGACGACCTGGGGCGGGCCGCGGCGCGCCACCGTGTGGCGCAGCCAGACCGTGCGGTGGCGGGCGGTCGGCGCGGGCGGCGGGCAGGCCGGGCCGGCGGACGGCACCCACGCGGTGAGGCCCGACAGGAGCGTGAACGCCCGGCGCAGCGCCACCGCGAGGCCGGAGGCCCCGCGGGCCAGCCGCCACAGGGCGGCCTCGCCGCGGCGGAGTATCCAGCCCGCGACGACCGCGGCCAGCAGGTGGCCGAGGAGCATCGGGAGCGAGCACAGCGAATGGGCCATGGCCCCGGGGCCCATCGGCGCGGGCATGCCGGGCATGGCGGCCGCCGGCGCGGCCAGCGCCGAGGGGTCGAGCCCCGCCTGGGTGACGATGTGGCGGGCGCCTTCCGGCGTCAGCCGTGCCCCCTGGCCGTCGCACACCAGCCGTGCGGCCACCGCGAGCAGCCCGCCGGAGCCCGACTGCCCGCCGCCGGCGTGCCCGGCCGAAGCGGCCGAGGCCGACACGCTCGCGCACATCTGCCCGGCGTTGAAGACGGTGTGCAGCGCGAGTTGCCCGACCGCGAGCACCGCGGCGATCGCCGGCATCCGGCGTTCGCGTCCCGCCAGCGGGGCGACCACCGCGAAGACCGCGAGCCACCCCAGCACCAGCGACCACAGCGGCACCGACCGGCCGGAGGCCAGGCTGTGGCCCGCCGCGGCCAGCGCCACACAGACCGCGGTGAACACCGCGGCCCGCAGGAGTCGCAGGCCGGCGCTTGCGCGCACCGGGCCGGCGGGAGCTGGAGATCCCATGACGGGCGCCATCCTCTCACCCGCGTTCGCGGCGCGATACGGCGGGTGACCGGCTCGCGGTGGTGCGTACCGAGTGTCCCTTTACACCGGTTCGCCGGGCTGACGCATCGGCCGAATGAGCGGCATCACGTCAACACCACGCTTACGGAGTGCCCTTCGCGGCAATACGTAACCGTATGTCGAGCCGCAGCCAGGAGGCTGGAGCATGAGCATCTGGTGGTCTCTCCATTTGCGGCGCGAGGCTGCGAGCGTTCCGCTGGCCCGGCGACTTCTGCTGGGGACCATGGAGACGGCCGGGGTTCACCCCGACATCTCCTTCGACCTCTCGGTGGCCCTCACCGAGGCCTGTGCGAACGCCGTGGAACACGCCGGAACGGCGACCGGGTACAGCGTCACCGCGACCATCGACGGTGACCGATGCCGTATCGAGGTGGCCGACTCAGGACCGGGCCTTCCCCGCGACCGCTTCCGCCATCCGGCCCGGCAGGCCGCCCATCGCGGGCAGTATGCCGAGCACGGACGCGGACTCATCCTGATCGAAGCTCTCGTGGACCACGTCCACTTCCACGACCGGCCCGGGCACGGCACGGTCGTGGCCTTCGACAAAGTGCTCAAGTGGCGGGACGACGTCCTGCTGACCGCGTCGTAGCCGTCCCCGCTCTGCCGGCGTCGACGGACCCGCCGGCAGGAGCGCCGCCGGCCTGCCGGCAGGACCTGTGGGCCCCGCCCTGCCGGCCGCCCGGCCGCGCCGCGCTCACGAACGCAGCGCGGCCATCCACGCCTCGACGTCGCCGGACGTCCGCGGCAGCCCGGCGGACAGGTTCCGGTTGCCGTCCTCGGTGACGAGGATGTCGTCCTCGATCCGCACGCCGATGCCGCGGTACTCCTCGGGCACGGTCAGGTCGTCGGCCTGGAAGTACAGGCCGGGCTCCACGGTGAGCACCATGCCGGGCTCGAGCGTGCAGTCGACGTACGCCTCGGTGCGGGCCTGGGCGCAGTCGTGCACGTCGAGGCCGAGCATGTGGCCGGTGCCGTGCAGCGTCCAGCGGCGCTGGAGGGCGAGTTCGAGCACCCGCTCGACCGGGCCCTCCACCAGGCCCCACTCGACCAGCTTCTCGGCGAGCACCCGCTGGGCCGCCTCGTGGAAGTCGCGGTAGGCGGCGCCCGGCTTGACCGCCTGGATGCCGGCCTGCTGGGCCTCGTAGACCGCGTCGTAGACGGTGCGCTGCAGCGGCGTGAACGTGCCGCTGATCGGCAGGGTGCGGGTGACGTCGGCGGTGTAGAGGGAGTCGGTCTCCACGCCGGCGTCGAGCAGCAGCAGGTCGCCGGAGCGGACCGGGCCGTCGTTGCGGACCCAGTGCAGGGTGGTGGCGTGCGGCCCCGCGGCGCAGATGGAGCCGTAGCCGACGTCGTTGCCCTCGACGCGGGCGCGCAGGAAGAAGGTGCCCTCGATGTAGCGCTCGGAGGTGGCCTCGGCGCGGTCCAGGACCTTCACGACGTCCTCGAAGCCGCGGGCCGTGGAGTCGCACGCCTTCTGCAGCTCGCCGACCTCGAACTCGTCCTTGATCAGTCGCAGTTCGGAGAGGAAGGTCTTCAGCTCCGCGTCACGCTCCGCGGTCACCTTGTCGGTGAGGGCGGCCTCGATGCCGGCGTCGTGGCCGCGGACCACGCGGACCGGGCCGGTCGCCTCGCGCAGCTCGTCGGCGGCCTTGCGGACGTCCTTGCAGGGCAGCCCGAGCAGCTGCTCGGCCTCGGTGAGGCTGTTGCGGCGGCCGACCCACAGCTCGCCCTGCCCGTCGAGCCAGAACTCGCCGTTCTCCCGGTTGGAGCGCGGCAGCAGGTACGCGGTGGCCTCGTGCCCGCCCCCGGCCAGCGGCTCCAGGACGAGGACCGCGTCCTGCGTCTGGTCGCCGGTGAGGTGGACGTACTCGGTGGACGCGCGGAAGGGGTACTCGGTGTCGTTGGACCGGGTGCGCAGGTTGCCCGCGGGCACCACGATGCGCTCGCCCGGGAACCGCGCGGACAGCGCGGCGCGGCGGGCGGCCGCGTACGACGCCTGGGGGAGCGGCTGCAGGCCGGTGCGCTCGGTGTCGGCCCAGCCGGACTTCATGACGGCGGCCAGCTCGTCGGAGACCGCGGGGTACAGCCCGTTCTTCCGCTGCTTGATGGGCTTGTCCTGCGCGTCCTGTCCCGCCTGCGGGTCCTGCGCGTCCTGCTTGTCCTGGGCCTCCGCCACGTCCTGCCTCCTCAGATGAACCTTTCGTCCCATCGTATGGGGGCGTGCCCAGGAGGGAAGACGGCCTCCGCCCGGGGCGGGCCGGAACGGCCCGGGCGGGGCCGGGCGGCCGGGACCCTCGGGCGGGGCTCAGTCGAAGCGGGCGACCAGCAGGACCAGGTCCTCCACGCCGTCGGCGGTGTCCAGCCCGTCCGGCAGCACGGTGCGGACGACGTGGTCGGCGAGCAGGTCGGGATCGGCGCGGACGGCCCGCGAGGCGCCCTGGGCGGCGGCGTGCACCCGGGCGAAGGCCCGGTCGGCGGGCTCGCCGGTGCGGTGCAGCAGCCCGTCGGTGAACAGCAGCAGGCTCTCGCCGGGGTGCACGGCCAGCTCCACGCTGGGCGCCTCCCAGCAGCTGAGCATGTTCAGCGGCGCGGACAGCGAGGTCTCCACGAACTCGCAGCGCCGGTCGCCGACGATCAGCGGCGGGCAGTGCCCGGCGCCGGCCAGCGTCAGCTTGCGGCTGCGCGCGCCACCGCCGCCGCTGCCGTCCGAGGCGCCGCCCGGAGCGCCGGCCGCGGCCTGGACGTAGCCGAACAGGGCGGTCGCCGAGCGGGCGGGTTCGGTCAGCCGCAGCAGCAGTTCCAGGTCGGACAGCACGGCGACCGGGTCCTCGCCCTCCATCACCGCGTACGCGCGCAGGCTCGCGCGCAGCCGTCCCATCGCGGCGACCGCGCCGGGGCCGGCGCCGGTGACCCCGCCGACGGCCAGGCCCAGCGCGCCCTCGGGCAGCGGCAGCGCGTCGTACCAGTCGCCGCCGCCGCGCGGCCCGGTGGTGTGGCGCACCGCCATCCGCACGCCGGGCACCCGCGGCAGCCGGGCGGGCAGCAGCTCGGCGGCCAGCCGGGCGGTGACGCTCTCGGCACGGCTGAGGGTGAGGCAGCGGGCCAGGTGCTCGGCGGCGTGGCGCAGGTAGAGCCCGATCAGGCGGCGCTGGCTCTCGGCGGGTTCGGCGGGCTCGTCGTAGAACCAGACGGCGGTGCCGAGGCGGCCGGCGGTCTCGGCGGTGAGCGCGAGGGCGTAGCTGGCGCCGAGGCCGAGCTGGTGGGCGACCTCGCGGTGCCGCGGGGACAGGCCCGGTTCGTGGAGCAGGTCGCGGTGCACGACCTCGCCGCGCGGGTCGGCGGCGCCGGTGGAGCCGGGAGCGGCGGCCGCGCCGGCCCGGGCGCCGGCGCACGTCCCGGCGCAGACGGTGGTGCAGCCGCCCGGGCAGGCCGGGCCGCAGGCGTCGGCGTGCGGGTCCGGCGGGGGCACGTGGTGCGGGACGGTCTCCAGGGTGCCCAGGTCGCAGTGGCCCAGGCCGAGGCCGACGGAGGTGTCGGGTCCGAGGCCGTCCGCCGGTGCGAGGGCGATCATCCCGCGGCGCGCCCCGACCAGCGTGGCGCCGGCCCGCAGCACCTCGTGCAGCGCGTCGTCGAGGACGGCGGTGCGCGCGAGGCGTTCGGTCAGCTCGTGCAGCAGCGACAGGTCGCAGACCCAGGCCGCCAGCCGGTCCTGGACGGCCAGTGCCTGGTCGGGAGTGCCGCGGGCGGCGAGTGCGGAGTGCACCGGACCCGACACGGCCTGCGGAACCGAGGCAGGGGAGGGGACGACGGCGGTCGCCGGGGCGGCCGGCGCGCCGTCAGTGTGCGCCTGGGCCGGAGGAGGCGGTTCGGTTCCGGCCACTTTTCTGACGTGGGCGGTGCTCATGGCCGGGAGCTTCCGGTCGGCGGCCGGCGGGCGGGGCAATCAGCGCTTTTCGTCCGCAATGCGCGGAGCATCTGCATGAATAGCATCGCAAACCCCCATGTCGTGCTGCGCCGCTATCAAGGACCCCACTTCTACACGCACGATCGTGGGCATGTCCAGGATTGTCCTGGTACACGGAAAGGTGTCGGAGTCTTGCGGCCGGCGGGGCGCGCGCCGTACGTTGGCCGGAAACCGACACCCCCGGTCCATGCGCACGGTCGACTGATGCCAGCCAACAGCGCGTCGTATCGCGGGTGATGGGTAGGAACCCGAAGTCAGGCTCAAGCGTCGTAGTACGTGAACAGTTGACGGCCGACCCAACCCCGAGTGGTGAAGGGTGCGTGCTCGTCCGGGGATCTCCGCGACTTGGGCCCACCGGACGAACGAAGCGCCTTGCGAGCGCCACCCCGCGCCACATTCCACGCTCGGCTGGCAGCGTGATGCGCTGCCTCGAATGCGGTGTGCTCGACAGTTACGTTGTGCAATGGGCAGATCCCTGGGCGTTAACGGAAAGGAACGAGCGCTGATGCGCGAGATCCTCGGAAGGCGACGCAAGCTCTCCCTGAAGCGAGAGGGGCGGACCGCGTACCTCAACGCGGCGCTCATGTACGCCGAGCACTGGCAATGGCGGGTGGTGCCCGGAGCCGGTTTCGACAAGCCGGGCGGCCGGCGGCCCGCGACGGGGCAGCCGTGTGCCTGCATGCGCCCCAACTGCCCCGTACCCGGGGCCCATCCACTGGACCCCGGACTGCTCGGTGCCACCCGCGACCCGCGGATGGTGCGCTGGTGGTGGACCAGCAGGCCGGACGCGCCGATCGTGCTGGCCACCGGTGACCAGGTGTCGGCCGCGAGCCTGCCGGCCACGGCCGGCGCCGAGGCGCTGACCGCCCTGGAGCACTTCGGCTTCCGGCTCGGCCCGGTGGCCGCGACACCCACCCGCTACTTCTTCCTCGTGGCCCCCTACTCGCTGGACGAACTCGGCGAGCTGCTCGACAGCCAGGAGTGGGTGCCCACCTCGCTGCGCTACCACGGTGACGGCGGCTACATCCCGCTGCCGTCCTGCGGCAGCGGAGGTGCGGCGCACTGGGTGCGGCCGCCGATGACCGGCAAGGACGCCCCCGCGCCCTGGCTGCCGCCGATCGACACCCTGGTCGACGCGCTGGTCCGTGCGGGGCGGACGGCACCGGACGGGGACCGGCTGCGGTTCTGACGGTCGCTGTCCGAAAGCCGTCCCGAGCGAGCGGTCCACGTGGCCGGAAGCCGTGCAGAGGTCGGTTCGAGGCCAGTTCACAGGTCACCCGTCCGTGACGGCGAGGCGCCCCGTACGCGCGTGTGCGGGGCGCACCTCGCAGATGGGTGAATGTCCCGTTTGTGGTGAATGGGTTCGCTATGTTCGAGTGCGCGGGGCCGGGCGGGACCCGGTCCGGGGCGGGGCCGAGGGCGTCAACCGACACGAGCACACAAGCAGATGAGCGCAGGTGAGCCAGGTGAATCCGCAGCCGCGGCCGGACGACGCGCCTCCCGCGGGCGGTCGTGCCTCCGGGGATCCTCGGACGCCGGCGCCGCGAGGCGACCGGGCGCCCGGCTGCCCGGAAGGGCTGCTCCGCGTCGCCGTCGCCAGCGTGGCCGCGCTCGCCCTGGTGCTGGTGCTCGCGGTGGCGACGGCGGGGTCGCATTCCGCGGCACGGCATGGAAACGCCCGGTCGCTGACGACGGGGGATGCATCAGCGACCGGGCTGTTTAAACGGTAACAAGACTTCGTCCGATCGCAAATTCCCCGAACGGGCGGTCCTGCCGATTCCCCGGCGTTTCCAAGGGACTTGTGAGCGGAATCACTGACCGACCGCTCAGTCGGCACCCCCGTTCGGGGGAGGTGCCGACCTCGAAGTCCCGGCCTGGCCCGGCCTTTCCGGCCCTGGCCCGGCCTTTCCCGCAGGTCTCAGCTCAGGGTGATCTGGCGGTTGGTGAAGCCGCTGCGCGCCTTGCGCTCGTCGGCGGTCAGCGGCCCGGTGCGCGCCAGCGTCTCCGCGAGGCGGTCGCCGAACTCCGCGGCCGGCTTCTCCACGTCGTCGGCGGTCATCCCGACCGGCAGGTCCCAGACCGGGACCAGCAGGCCGTGCGCCCGGAAGGAGCCGACCAGCCGGGTGCCCTCGCCGAGCGACGAGGCGCCCGCCACGTGCAGCCGCGCCATCGCGTCGAGCAGTGCCTCCTCGGCGTGCGGCATGACCCACCGCAGGTGGTTCTTCTCCGGCGTCTCGCACCAGTAGGCGGCGTCCACGCCGGTCAGCCGCGCGGTCGGGATCGCCGCCTGGTTGGCCCGCTCCAGCGACGCGGCCACCTCGCCGGTCGCCGCGTCGGCGTCCTCCAGCCAGAACTCGAAGCCGGTCTGCACCTGCGGCTCGAACGGCGCGCCCAGGTCCAGCAGGTCCTGCAGCCGCGGACCGTCGGGCGCGGGCCGGCGGCCCTCGACCGGGTTGCCCGGCTCGGCGGTGAGCGCCCGCTGAAGGGTGTCCGCCAGGTCGCGGCTGATGTCGCCGGACGCCGCGTCGTTCTGCAGGCCGAGCAGCACCGCGCCGGTGTCGCGGCGCAGCCCGGGCCAGGCCATCGGCAGCACCGTGCCGAGGGTGACCGAGGGCACGCCCTCCGGCAGCGCGTCCTTCAGCGTCAGCTCCACGGTTGCCGCCGGCACCAGCTCGCGCAGCGCGACCCAGTCGCACTCGCCGGGCAGGCCCTCGAACGGGCGGCGGACCAGTTCGGTGACGGCGTGGGCGGCCTCCCTGCCGTGGCACGCCTTGTAGCGGCGGCCCGAGCCGCACGGGCAGGGCTCGCGCGCACCGACGACGGGAACGGCGGCCCCGGCTTCGGCCTTGGGGCCCTTGGACTGGGTGGCGGTCGCGCGCTTCTTGGCCATGACTCGGTCTCTCCCGTTGCGGCGGTGTTACGGCCGCGAGCCTAGCGCCCGGCGGGGCGCCCTCCTGCCGTTCACGCGGTTCGCGCAGGCCGCGCCGGTCATGGCGGTCGGGTCGCACGCGGGCGT
>Ga0123353_10007852_pt1 | contig 14491 bp, 15 predicted proteins | sample TergutLab28metaG_3_FD_92763 | JGI IMG/M metagenome (GOLD analysis project Ga0123353, IMG submission 92763) | Labiotermes labralis P3 segment gut microbial communities from Petit-Saut dam, French Guiana - Lab288 P3 | ecosystem: Host-associated > Arthropoda: Insects > Digestive system > Gut ... | reverse complement strand
GGAAATTGGCTAGGCCATAAATTATTTAATAATATCCAGTATAATTTTATTTACAACTCTTCAGAATTGCCATTAAAAGAACTTTTGTATCAGTGATTTTTTAAGTTTTTGCTTATTTTGTAGGTTTTATCTGCTGGAGATCATATTATTAATAACAAAAAGGTGGATCCAAAAAAAGCAAAGGCACGACATGGCAAGATATTTGTTGGCGGTTTGGCACCTGAGCTGTCTGATGATGACATAAAGAATTTCTTTGCACAGTACGGCACGGTACGTTGCTGTCACCTACATATATTGTTTTTATTGAGTTAAGATGATTTATTGAGCAATCATTGGAATTGAATGTTTAGATTTATATCGTGTTGTGATGAGGTATGTGGTTTTGAAGGTATGACATCTTGAATGAGGTCTATTCAGGCCCCAGTCATTTTGTTGATACCTGCTGCCTCCATACTCCTGGTAAAATTTAGTGTAGGTTGTGATTTTGGTATGTTGGTGGCCAAGTGAAATGGTCTTTGCTGCCAATCTCAGTTCCTCCTCGCTGCCCTTAAGATTATGTATCAGAGCATCTGCTTTGCTCTTAAAGGTGTGGGGTATGGCGTTACTGGAAATACAGAAATGTAAGCTCTGCACCAGTTTATGGTTCCATGTTTATCCTGTTGTATGGATGTCATCAGCCCATTTACTGTATGTTGTGAATGTTTTTTGCTTTACAGATTGTGGAAGTTGAAATGCCCTTCGATAAGACAAAGAACCAGAGGAAAGGGTTCTGCTTTATCACATTTGAATCTGAACAAGTTGTCCAGGAATTGCTCAAATCACCAAAGCAATCCATTAATGGCAAGGAGGTAATACATAATTTTCATTTCATTATGTTCGTGTTGATGGGTTGTTAGGCATGGTAGTGCCTTGAGATATGCAGCTTAACGTATCAAAATGTAATAAGAGGAATTTGAAATGTATGTGAAATTACCTGCAACATTTTTTAACCGAGGTTTTCTTACCACGTAACTTGAAAGTAACATGGTGCCCACGATGCACTTTACATTACCCATGGTAGAGGCATTTGAAATAAAATGACTTCTTTAACTTTTTATCATTGGAGGTGTATGAATTTGGTAAAAGTTTGCTAAGAGTGGCAACGCCATTGCCCAGGTTGTGAATTTAAAGTAAAGTTCACCCTAGAACAGGCCACAAAGGCCCCAAGCGGGAGTAGACGTATAGCTGTACTCTTTCATCAACCTTGGCGCTAGGTGAGGGTTGGGGGTGGGTGGTCAGTGCCACACCGTGGCCGCTTTAGCCCCAGGAAGGACCCAGTACCCATTGTATATGAGGCTGGGTGGGGCCTCAGCCGGTCTGGACAGGTGCGGAAAATCTCGCCCCCCACCAGGATTCGATCCCTGGACAGTCCCAGTCCCGTAGGGAGTCGCTATACAGACTACGCTGTCCTGGCTCCCAGGTTGTGAATTACATTCTTTAAATTTTTTTTCACATGCTTTTAAATGAATATATGGGTAAAATTATATGTACACTTAACTAATTTGCTCTGTGAATTGTGTTTCATGTTGCCCTTATGTAGACCAAGTTTTGCCAATGTTGTCTGCTCCATATAAAAGGTTGAACAGGCTTGCGTCTGCTCCATATAAAAGGTTGAACAGGCTTGCTTAGCTGTTTGGTGGCTTTGTCATTTAATTTGTATGAACTTGCACATACTTTCTTCAGTTCAAAGTCATCTTTCATATATATCACTAATATCAAGGTAGTATGTTTGCATTGAAACGATGTTACCTGCGAATTTGGATGACTGCAGAATGTTCAAATTATGCAGGTTTCATTCAGTTATTAAGTAAACTGGTTTGTCACCTACTTGTGTGCCTAAACTGAGATGTAAATATCTTTGTATTGTATTTATTGGAGAAAATAAATATGTTGCATTTTTATGACATGTTTGGGCCATGAAGTTCTATTCAAAATGGGTAACCAGCAACAACTAGTTTCAATAATGGAAGATAGTGTTAACACCCCCCATTAGTTAATTTTATTTGAAATGGTTTTTGAACTTGGATGTGTCTTTGATATGAAAATACATGTTGGCATCCATTGACACCAAGTTTGGGTTATTCGGAGTTGAGTTTGTTCCATTTCTTAGGGGGTATATTTTGATTTGACTAGTCTGCTTGGTGGGATCACATGGTTTACAGCCAAGGTCCGTGTTAAGTATACGTTCACATTGAGGTGATTTAAGCAAGACTTGTGCAAGGTTCAAATCGTAGTGGCATGGTCCGCTCTGGTAGATGTGATGCTAATAGGTTTTGTTACGATATAGAGCATCTGGAATTCCATACCACTCACTCTTAGTTGCAACATTGCACGGCAGGATTCACGTGCATAGGGATGACTGCTTATTTTCCAATGGAAAGTGTAGTTTAATGAGAAAAGGAAGTATTTATAGCAAAATAAAATGTGGGGCAGGTAGCCATGTTGGCCAAATATTTCCCACTACTTGTCTAGTACTATTATTTTATTCACAGTCTGTCATTGCTGTAACTGAAGATACGGGAAAGATGATTTTCTCTTCAGGTGTTCACAACATTCTTGCTTCTGACAGTTTTCACAAACCCATTTGCAGTTTTATTGCAGTGTATTTCATGCTTCAGTTTCTGTGGGAAGACTTGTTAAAGATAGTAATTTCTTTGAGTGATTTTGATGAATGGCCTGAATGAAGACATTCGGTTAATACGTTATTGCTGCATTAGTTTTATTTTGTGAGAAATGACTGTAAATGGTAGCGTATGTATTTTGTTTGAGCACATTTGGGAATTTTGAATACTACATGTCTCTCCACCTCTGTCATGAGATTAGTATTGAGGATGTAAGATAGAATACACTCTAATTTTTGTTAGTACTTATTTCCTTGTGACAGGCTTCCTCAGTTTTTGAAACTGCGAAAAATAGTATCAGTTCACGGTAAAAGTGAAGAGAAGTTACATTGCATGTGCTGTGAAACTTTGTTATGTTTTCACCTTGTTGCCTGCGTGTAATGGTCTTAATTGCCATGTGTCCTTGGAAAATGGTGGCATGATTGGCAGTAGTATTTTCAGTTCTTTTAATTGCCACCAGGTTGATGTTAAGAAAGCTACCCCGAAACCTGATGGAATTGGTGGATTAAGAGGAGGTCGAGGTGCAAGAGGTGGTCGTGGCAGAGGGAGAGGAGGTAGGGACTCGCGGGTGAAAGGTAAGGGGGAACAAGCTGGTGTAACTTGGAAAACCAAATGTTTTAAATTGTGCACATTTTCTTGTGTGTTTTTTTTAAATTTTTCCACATTTTCTTGTAAAATGTTCAAATGAGCTTGTACTTGTTAAAATGTGTGTGATCGCAGTGATGACCACTTAGGACACCACTGATCTTTATGATTAGTCGTAAGCATCTGAGCGATACGGAACTTCTGTGATTGCATTTAGTATATGCATGTTGAGACTGCATTTTCTTTGTGCATTTGTTGTTCCCTCAGTACCACATCCTGTTTATTATTATTTTTATCCATTTTTATATGGTTTTATTGTTCAGTAATTATATTTTTTTGTTTTGGGGTTGTAATGGACTTTGTTTTCCCGCTCATTTACTAGGTTACGGAGGCCAAGGGTGGGGTAACCAGGGCGGATATGGTGGTTACGGCTATGACCAGGGAGGCTATGGAGGTACGCAATCTGAGGTCCTTGTTGCTAGTATGTTAGGCTTTAAATTAAAATTGATATTGATGCATCTGTTAGAAAAGTTGCTTAGCTGTAGCAGTGGATTGAGATTGTTTAACCGAGCAGTTATAAGAATGCAAGTCATTATTCAGGTGTTTTTGTTTACACTCAAAGAAAGAAACCTTTTAATGTTGGAGAAATAATTCTGATTGCATGTTGGGTCTGCTGCGGTGTTACAAAGAGATTAAGCTGGGAATCATTGAAGTGGATGATATGTGCAGTAACAGTGTATACAGTAAAGCCTTGTTAATTTGAATTGTTTGGGACTGGAAATTTGAGCTTTGATGTACAAGAATTCTGATCAGCCAAACATCGTCTCTCCAGTATCGTTGTTTACTTTGGTTTCATATTAGACTGCCATGAACACATTAAACATACATTATATTTCATTATTACAATCAGATGGGTACAAATATTCGAAGTACAAGTCGAAAACAGTCCATAAACTGCAAGATATTTTAGTCATAACAGCTGCAAATGGCGGGCTTGATATCACATGAGAAAGCAGTGAGTTTATTAGGTTCCACTGGTGCATCATATGGTTCTGCTTCATAGTTAGGCTGCTGCCATGACCGGTTGTTTTTGGCAGAAATTAGCTGGTGAGTAATCGACTGTTTTTGTTCTGGTGTGTAGGTGGTGCCAGAATATCTCTTGCCAGACACGGGTTTCAGTGTATTCCAAATCATTCATCTTCTGGTACTCGGAGGACAGTAATATAGGTTGCAATAAAAAAACTTTTCTAATTCATGGTGTTGAAAATTAAACCATATGTTACAAACCCAGTGACCAGTACATGCCTGGATTTGTATTTCGAGAACTGATTCACATTAACAAGGACATACTGTATCAGGACTCACAGGTTGCAGGAAGGACATCTAGATGTCAAGGTAGCAGTTAACTTTTAAATCAGGAACATTACTGGGGATGTTCAGATAACATTTCAGCAAAGTCTAGTACATTTTAAAATTGAATTTGGTGAATTTTAGTCATACTAATTACAAAACTATACTTATCCATGTAAGATTTAGAGCATGGAATTTTATTCCATTCTCGTATACGAGCTGGCCTCCCTTTGTTTAAAAGTGACATGGAATTTTGAGTGTTTTGGCATTGTTTCAAATTTATAGAAAATGTGGGGATCGCAGTATGTGGTGTGTGCGTAGAGAAATTAAATTGACCCTTCGTGCAATTGTAATTTTCATGTTTGTGTGTATTTGTAGTTACTCTTTTTTGTGTATTTTTTACTTATTTTTTTCCATTTGTGTTGGCACTGCTTTTTAGGTTACGGAGGATACGATTACTATGGCGGTGGGTATGGAAATTACGGAGGCTATGGTGGTTATGATTACAGTGGATATGGTGGATACGGAAACTATGGTAATTATTGTTGTTTCAAGTTTTGGTTTGTGGTGTACTATTGCTTACTCTTCTTGTCTTTATATTAGTAATTAGTGGTGTGATGTTTATTATATCTGTTGATATGAACTGTATGTCAATACAGGGAAGATCATGGTATGTGTATTTGTCAAGGGTTAGCGTACAAATTTCACTTGGCATGCAGATCTGCTGAGAACTATTAGCTTGTACCATTAATTTTGGTCACTTTGGGATTTTAGGAAGGTTAATTTTCTGTTATTTCACAACAATACAACCTGTTCATATTTCACCCAGATTGACTTACTGTACATCATAGCCCCAAACATAGTGAATCGTGAGATAGTAGAATGTGCATGCAGTGTGCCTTGCTGATAGGCTGGGACTACCCATTAAACCATAGGTAAATTCCACATGTTGATGGCTACCTTGTGGTCCATATCATACATGAACAAGTACTCATTGCTACAGTGATACAGTGCAGGCTTTTTGGTGTATGGTTTTGAAAGATGAAAATAATTTTTTTCGGAATGGAGGAGGGGAGGAGTATAACAAGCTCTCAGAAGTGTTAGTCTCCTGCTAGTTTGAAACATCCGAAAAAATGTCATTTTTTCTCGCTTCTATCTAAATATGTTATTTATGCTTTCCACTGATAGTGTTCTAGGTTGCCCTGTAATCATTTAGTTTATCTCATAATGAATTTGGAAAAATTGACTTCAGTTATCCACACTTATTCTTTAATTTCCTTTGTACTTAGTTGTGGTGCAGGAGTTCACAGCAATAACTTTCAGTAATGGATTTGAAGAGTATGATCTGTGACATGTATAGTGGGGGGCTGTGTTTGTGTGTGTGAAGTAGTTAAAATTTTGTAACAATCTTTCCGTAGGCCATCAATTCTGCCTGTGTTGTGAAGTCTGTATGTGCAGGGATTTGGTTTCTAGCAAAAAAAATGGCCTCCCACAGTCAGCACTAGTGACAGCAGTATAATATTAGAGATTTTATTTAATAAATGTTGGGTTTAGAAACTTGTTTCATCAGAGATCATTGTAATGGAGGTGGCACATTTTGTTGTGGGTTATCACTCGGCATTTTACAAGTGTTTTTGTGATGTGAAAGCTGTCAGTAGTTTGGCTGTCCGGAGTTGCATGATGCGCTTTTTGTCTTCACTACACCTTTACTGTCTTGTGTCTGGATGTGGTGCTAATTAGGCATGGGATAACCTTACTTTCAAATGCCATATTGTACATTGAGTGCAACTTAAAAATGTGCACCCCTATCATTTTTATCTTATGGTTGTACTTTTATATCGATGCTTGCGGTTGGCAGTGGTGAATCGTTAGGACATTTTATATTAGGTATCTGAAAGCCCTTTTTACAGTTCTTCATATGCACATTATTTCCGTGTCTTTTGTATTGGTTCACAGTATTCACATTTGAAATGCCATGCTTATTTCATACCCATGGTATATGTGTTAGCTAATTAAAAAAATGAACTTAATTTGTCAGATGCCAACTAGTGCAGGTGTCTTTTTACCACTCGGCTTTCTGTGATGTGTAATGTACATGAGAAATCTGTGTGATATGCCACTTAGTATAATTAATTTCCTATTAAAGTGTTGTTCATTCAGTGCTCAGGTCCAAGAGATGAGGCTCGTAATGTTTGTTTCCCTGATTTTGAAATGGACACTTATGCTGTGGTTCAGTGAAGCATCTGTCCCCATTTCCTTAACACAATTCAGGAATAGATGTTCCCTTGTGTTTATTTTTAAATCTCTGCTACATAGTATAGTACACTTGATTTGAAAATGCAAGACAGCACTTGGTTTGTTTCTTAAATTAAAAGTCACTTCATCTTGCTTCAGGGTTCTTATACGATTTCAACACACGTTCATGCTTGGCTTTTATAGTTCTTTGCAAGCCTATCACATTAAAAGTGATTACAGTTTCTTTTCCTTCTGTTACTGGTCTTGTTGGTTTGGTCATGCATATGGCTAAGGCTTTTGGAACTTCTGTTCTGATGTTCAGTTGGAGTCAGTCACCAGAGAATCTTATCCAGCGTACCAGTGGGTACATGACCTTGCAGTTCCCTCTTCCCAGTTTTTACTTATTTTACCCCATTAGACAAACAAATTAAATAATACGCACCATTATCGCGGAATTTTGAAGTGTACAAGAGGCACACTTCTGCTACCCAATTTCCAAGGCAGTACCACAGACTCGATGCTTATTCTGTACGTGTCATCTGGGGTAGTGACTACTAGATCATTGCTGCACTATGAATGCACTTCTCTTAATGATTTTGGCAGTGGCTTTTCAACTGCATACATAGTCCATGGATGAGAAACAACGGAGTTGACACTCCAGCGTGGTGATAGCACACATAACTGAAATCCCTTTAAGTACCGATTCATTGCACATGCAGCTGACTTTCGGTTGTGTAAATGGTCACACCCTTGTTCTGGGATCCCTGTGTGCATTTCTTGCCAGTAGCTTAATGTTGGTTGCCATTAGATAAACTGCATGCACAGTTGTCCAGTGTTAGATTTTATATGAATTGTCAAGAAAATACGGGTATAATATTTTAAATTACGGTAGTTACGGTAATGAGAGGCCTGTAATATAGCTTTGAATTGTGGGTTAACTGTATAATCGACTGTTGAAGAGTTAAAAAATCTTGCATTTAAACCCAGGGAATGTTGCATGCTTTGAACTGTATGTTATGGTATTTTGAATTACTGAGGTTGTACTGTACTGGGCTTCTGGAGCTGAGCATGTATACATGTTGGATATTGACATATTTTCTTCATAATGCAAAGGATCACTGTTCGCCAACCACAGACAGTTTTTCAGCATGTGTCAGTAATAGTTTATCGGTATTAAAAACGTATGTCACCGTTTGTATGTAGAATTTTACAAATTGTTTATCAGCTTGTGGACCATAATAAGGAACATGCTGCTCTCGGGGTCATGGTAGTCCAGCTGGAACTGACAAACCTCTCAGTTCGTAGAAATCTCGAGAAAGGCGTGACCCAGATTAAAGCAGGAGTTGCAAGAGCTGTCCATTTTTCTGCTCACATTCATGGCACCTCGTGAAGAGTTCAAAGTTTTTTTGAAAATTTTAGAAAACTTGAAAACACACCAGTCTTCTGCAGAAGGCATCTTGAGGGAATCAACATGGTGGATTTTTTCAGGTTGCAGTGATTTTATTCCTTTGTCACTATAACTTGTTTCAACCCAACCCACCCCAGTTAACACACCTGTACTAATTCTTTGGAAGTTTTAATATACTGTAATTATGTTGCGTTTTGTTCCCTTTTTAAATCTGCTTTTCACGTGAATTCCAGTGTTTCTGATGTGGGATATTAACTCAAAAGTATTGTGATGGTAAATGCTTACTGCACATCCCAACACAGTAGTAGGTGTTCGTAATTATGGTGGGGCTGATGAACTTCCTTCGTAGTACCTATTCATTTGTGGGGGGTGGGGGGTGAAACTGAAAAAGAGTAGTCTCTGTAGGCTGTATATTTGTCATTTCCAGTAGCTGTTTTAATTGCTTTGACAGTAGTCACTGGGGGGGGAGTATCCAGCTGACGGGCACAGTGATAAATTACACTTTGTGAAATGTACTGATACTTGAAGTATATAGATTTCAAGACTATATATCATTTGACATGGATTTTCCAAGAAGTTGAATTACGTCCATTTGCATATTTTATTTGTGAATATAAGCAAAATATGCATGTAATGTATGTGGGTATATATATATATACACACATACATATATGTACACACGTTTTCTTATTATGTAGTCTGGAAAATAGTGTCATGGGTAAGTTGAGTACTGTGTGTTTAATGCTGGGTGCTACAGATCACTGTTTTGTAATTTCATTACTTTTTGTTTCCCCCCTCCAGACTACGGAGGCTACGGCAATAATTATGATGGCGGATACAGTGGTGGAAGAGGTGGTGGCCGTGGGAAAGGTATAAATTTGTCAGAATTGCATTTTGTTCATTGTTGTGCATTTTTATAGTGTTTGATGTAACTGCCTGGATGGCGCTTGTATTTAATAAGGATTGGGTTAACATGTCACCTGTACATCCATTTATATTTGTTTCCTAGAGAATGCCTGCTTAAGCAGTCAAGTATATTTTGTGAAATTCGGTGTTGTATTTACATGCTAACCGGTGTTATGTAGCTGAGACTTAGCTTTGCTCTAGAACTTGAGCATGAATAATTGTGCTTTATGTTTGTGGGAATAATGGCTTGCTTATATTTGTTGCCTGCTTTCTTAAATGGATTGAGCTTAGTATAAATTCTGAAAATAAGGAACATGGGTATGCAAACTTGATTCTTCCTAGGTGGTTGGAGCCTGAGACCTAACACAGTCTAGAGGGTTCACACGTGATAGGCTTAGTTATTTTTATACACTTCCTTCAGCTTCTCACATACATCCTCCTTCATTTTTTAAAAACTCTTGAAAGTGGGTTTCAAATAATGCTTTTAAAATTGATCTGAGTGATGTTTTCTGTAGGGAAAGTAGTGCACCTTGCTGTGTGTAACATGCTCTTGGTTATCACTCTTCATTTCCAAGTTCTTTCTGTTCAACTACATGCACGGTATTCAAAATTTTGTTTTCCATCTAGTTGTGTAGGGCCTGTTTGATCGCTCTCAGTGCTACCAAAGCTTCCCCAGTTGTACATAGCCAGAGTTGCGGTCTGTTCGATCAGGCCGTGAACATTAGCTTCTCAACACTTGCATCTGTGTGTTTGTATATTTTTGTCCTTAGCCCACTGAATTATTGAAGTATTTATATGCTGTCCAAGTAACTGTCAAAGATAGTGATGTAGTTTTTTTAAGTTGCAGCCTGCTGAATTTGTCTGCACATGTAGATTATTTAATTTGACATTTTTTGAAGTGTGTATTAAGGAAGGGTGGGTCAAAGCTCACAGTTTGGGGTTTGAATGTTGCAGGCAGTGCAGGCGGTGGTTACAGTGGTAAGCAGAGGGGTGGGAGCCGCCAGACACAGAGACACCAGCCGTATTAAACTGAGTTCTGTGTCTTGTGTCACTCTTGTCTTTTGTCTTGGTAAGTAAGCCCAAATGCATTGTGCATGGTTTATTTTTTATTTTTTTTTTAAATTATGGTTTCAAAATTTCTAAATGTGTTTTGAGTTTCTGCAACCCTGGTCCCAATATTTTTGAATTTATACTAAGTTGTTAATGTGTTGGTGTTCTAACCCATTGTAGTATGTCTTGGCAGATGTGAACAGTCCATGTTTTGGTACTTTACAGTGGTCATAATTTGAGCATAAGTTACATATTGTGGTGTAATTGTACTTTATTGTTTTTTTCTTTGTTTTCAGCAGCAGATTAGTCCGCATGGTGTCTTTCTATTCATTTACCATGTCATCGTGTACATCATTCCATTAATTCAGATGTAAGAAGAATCACCAGATCCTTCAGTTGCAAAGTAAACTGTTAGTCTCGTGTGGCTGTATTAATGAAGGATGGAATGTGAAATCAGTGTGAAATTTAAAAGGACACGCCTTTTTTTATTATTATTATTGCTACTACTACTACTACTACAAAAGTTGTGTACATTGTGTTTATGTTAACTGCAGTCTCTAGGACAGTGGAAGGAGGCAGGAAGTCCGTGATATTCAAGTGCAAGTTGCGTACCTTCATTTTGTCTGTGTCCAAGCAGTAAAGTCAGAAATGACATGAAGTGAATATGGCAACTTGTATATTGGTTGTAACTTTGGTTACAGTTGCGCTTGTATTGCCACAGTTCATATTCATTTGAAAAATAAACATCGGAGTTTTAGTAATTCTGTGTCATTTTGTTGTGTATAAATACCGTGTTCGGTCTGACAAATACAAATTGATCATCATGCTTGTGACAGATCTTATGATTTCATGTAAATTACTTTTCTAAGAGATGTAGGTGTTTAATGGGGTGCGTGTGTTTGGGAAGAGATTTAATTCGGTTTATTGCTTTGAGATTATTTGCAGTGGTGATTTGTGGAACCAGTGAGCTGGGTGGAGTACCTTGTTCTTATGTGTCAGGATTTATTCCAGGTAACGTGAGTTACTGGCATGAATAATTTTGAGATGGCAGTTTGTTAAGTCAGAATTTTAAAACCAAATTCCATATGTCAGAGTACAATAATGCTCAGTTTTGCCAGCAATGGTTATTTAAAAAAAACTGCTCGTAGCACAAAAGTTTGACTCCGCACATAAATTTCACTTGTTCCACAGCTCCTTCCCAAACTAATATTATACAGCACAGCAGTGCCTAAGTATAAGAAGCTACACCAAGTAACAATTTTATCCTGTGTATTAATAGGTGTCATTGAAGTTGTGTGGAAAATGCCCCAAAAAATTCAAGGTACCATTGTTATAAATTGCACAAAAATGTTACAGGTCTAATTTGATGTAATAAAATTAGCACTAAAGAGAGGGAACTACAGAACAAAGCCACAAGAACAGTGAGATGTTGGGATGCTGATATGTCTGTGCATACTGGGCTGTGGTGTGACTTTCCTGCCCATTTGTGAAGTCATGTTGGGGGGGGGGGGTGGAGATCTGTTCATGAGATCCAGGAACTTGTATGTGCCAAAATTTTGTTCCAAGTTGGGAAATTTGCAAAAACTTGTAAAGTTATTGTGCATATGCCATGGAACTACCTGCAAGGTGATAGGACAAAAGAGGCTGATTAAGCAAAGTTTGATTAAAGAGCAGTACGATTCCTAGGTAGGGTTGTGTGTTGGTATACATTGAACCTGGTGTTTGGAATTTTACGTTATTGTGGGAAACGGATCTTCCTTTGAAATTCCATGTAACACACCGAGTTCAAGATGGATTTGAATTGACCATCTCAGATCAGGACATCCATTTTATGTTGTGTATCGTAGTAGTATCTTTTGCAAATTGTGAAATGGTGGATTTTTGTCATGTTACGTGGAAGGGTGAGAATAGATTTTTCTGGATTGCTGTAAGGGTAGCTAGCTGGTGGGCTGTTGCAACTGTAGTAATGAACTTCCAGGTTCTGTAAGAAGTCAGGTCGTTTTTGAAAGATGAAAATACCACATTTGGGTTTCATTCTAAGCATTGTGTAATCTTCGACCACATAGAGAGATTTGTTGATAAGGTTCATATGTGTTGTGAGTCCCAGTCTTGTGCAGTCTGGGTGGATTTTTGGTGGGAATATGGTTTCAGATTCTGCACCTACAGGAATTCAGATTCAGTTTGTACCTGACAGTAAACACATTCTTTCTGGGTTGTAAATACCACACAGTTTAATGCTATATATAGAAGTAATTCTGCTTCAGAGATTCTTGCCAGACACATGCATTCTGAGCAGAATGTGGGAAGTTGTGCATTAAAGATTGATGCAGTATGTTCCTCTGTAACAGTGTATCCACTGTGGTGTCAATCCAGATTGCCCATAATATGAAACATCACAGTGAAAACTTGCCCGTTCTGCTTGTTGAATACAAGTGCTAGTATCTTGTGCCAACTGTGTTGTCTAAACATGTTCTCACACTTGTGTGCAACACAAATGTGTCAAAAGTTTGGGGCAGGCTTTGTGATTTTGGTATACACCAAGCACAGTCTTACATTACAGTTTCAGGTTACATCATATGTGAAATGGCAGTTAGCACCATTGTTGAAGCAGAGCTTTCAGTGTTGGTTGTCAGTGAAAAACCGGAAAGCAAGCGAATTTTTTTTGAAAATAGTACATTACATATTTTTTTTCTAGTCTCAGATGAGAGAGAATCTTGTTTCCCCCCTCCCATTCTGAATCAGTCCAAACCGATGTTGGGATACCATCTCATTTAGTTCATAACCACTTGTTTTCTTTGATGGCTAAGGTAGGTACAGTTAACCCTGTCTTGATTTGTCCAGTTATTAAATATATGACCCATAGAACACAATATATGCTTGTCCCTTTATCTTTGCTGTGTTAGAATTCTTAATGTGTTTTTGGTATGTGGTGGATATGCTGTGCGTGATGCCATGTTCTGTGGCGGTTAAAAACTGTGCATGTCACTAGTAAGGTGAGTGTTTATATTTTACACAATTCATATCACTCATTTTAACGCATTCCGCCATTTGGAGTCAACGTGAAAACTGCTGTTTGTAAAGCAAAATTCATTTACATGTTTTGAAAGACTGCCTTATGATTGCCATGTGGATTGACTGAAACATTATTGTATAAATATGTTATTTTACTGTCTTTCAATCAGATCATACATTTAATAATTTGATATGTTATGAACTACATTAATGGCAAACTAATTCATATGATGGCCACAAATGCAGTGGTTGAAGAAGCTGTGTAAAAAGCCAGAGAGGTTGATGCCACAGAACTGATTTTGAGGGCATTATTGGATGTAAGAGCAAAATGCTTTGGGAATAAGTAGTGGGGATAGTGTGGCAAGAACTGGAACTTGGGTTTTCAAGACCAGCTGGGAATGAAGTTAAGATTCATTTAAAGATATGTTACATTGGCCTTCAGGAACATGGAAATTGGTGCATTTTGAAGAGTATGTTGTGCTTCAGTACTTGTACATTTTGAAATGCCCCATAGTGCGCATAACAACGGGTCATTGAAAGAGCAAATTTTTCTCAATCAATGGTTAAGGCTGTGTTACATAGCTGTACAAAATTTCTCCACAGCAGTTTTCAAGTAAAAAATGTTAGTGTCATGCTTATCCCTTTAGGATGTGGGGATGCTGGATACTGCTTTCCAGATATGTGCATTGCACAATAACACTTAAGTGGAATAATTTCCATGTTGTGGCTTTGCTGAATAGATGTTCCACAAAGATTGGCCTGGTTGATGGGTATAATTTACCACAGGTGCAATTTTTCCCTAACCTCATGCTCTGGAGGTACAGAACACCACTTCAGTGAAGAATGACAATGTGGTGGCCATAATACAATACTTGCAATACATTGGGAATGGTTATGATCATAAAATGTTCCTACACCATGAAAAGAATAAAACTAGCCCTAGGAAGAAGTGCATCCAGTTTATTTATGTATGAGCAACATACCAATTAACGGGAAGCTGCATTGGCCTCGGAAATAATCTGGAGGTAGCGAAGTGTTGGTATTGTGATTGCTGTAGCAGCCCTATCACCATACGTGGGTGACCAATATATTGAGGGTGGTGAATGTGTAGGTACTGTGGCATGAAAGTGGTTTTGTGTGTAAAATGGGAAGTGTTTTGGAAAAGGAAAATGCAAAAAGCCAGACTTAGTTGTAAGTGACTTTTCCAGCATATGTTCAGGGACATCCTGCAGTTAGGAAGGGCTTAGGGTCTGTAATGCTGGTGGTCTGCAGTCTTTTTGGTAAT
>Ga0123353_10007849_pt1 | contig 14491 bp, 8 predicted proteins | sample TergutLab28metaG_3_FD_92763 | JGI IMG/M metagenome (GOLD analysis project Ga0123353, IMG submission 92763) | Labiotermes labralis P3 segment gut microbial communities from Petit-Saut dam, French Guiana - Lab288 P3 | ecosystem: Host-associated > Arthropoda: Insects > Digestive system > Gut ... | reverse complement strand
GACGAAGTTGCGGCTATTGATGAGGACCTACGGAGGCGCGTGTACGGCAACTTCCAGACACGCTTGCAACAATGCATTGATGTAAACGGAGGCCATCTGCCTGATGTTTAGAAAATAAGCTTGTAATCTGTGGGTAATAAATAGCATACTTGGATGTATTAATAGACGGTTTCGCTTATTTTTTCCTCTTTCCATATATTATCTATGACCAGTTGAAATGTGTCAGTCGGCTCCGCGCCACTCTGTATAACATCAACAACAAATGTTTCCAATCGTTCGTAATGCCTGGTGAAATCAACGAGATATCTGCTGCTGCACAATTGTTAGGGCACTTCTTCGTTTCTCAGCATACGAGCGACTGTTTTGACAGCGACAAAGACTGCCCACACTTCATATATGAAGCTGTTTATTTACTTTAACTTGACGTATTACACGGTTCATGGCAGGCGGCAATAAAACTTTGTGTTTCTTAGTTCTCGGTAATGTGGTGTACATACGTAAATGCAGAGAAAATATACAACAAACCTCAGGACACCAAAACCATCCCTACAAAATCTAGCTACATGAACCGGCTCATCGGGGAGAGGAAATGATTTGGAGCGCCAGACCAACAGTATGAACAGCGAGTTTAGTATAATTTTAATCGGGTCACAGAAAACTCTAATTAGCTCCCCCTAGAGAATGTAGACCCCCCCGAGATGTTTGATAAGATTACACTCCTTTTCAGGGTCTAAAACTTTTGTCTTCTCATTAATTCATTTTCCACTTTTAGCGTGGTGCCTCCCATTCTACTCTTCTTCCCATTTCCTCTTTTTTCACTTCTCCCATCCCTGCGCCTCCTTCATTTCTTCATTTTGTCCACCTTACTCTGGTGTCTCCCATTCCTGACCCCCACGCCCTGGTAGCCACTGCATACTCCAGCAACCTGACTGACTCTACCTCCCCGAGAAAAAAATCACCGTCAACACCTTCCCGTATAAAATAACACACTGTTCTGTTGTCCGAAATTCTTCCTGGACAGCTTGACCTTTGAAGAGGGGACCCATAGACTGTCCCGAAACGTCGTTATACGACTACCACCATACACTGTGTAACATCCTGAAGAGTAAAGGCCTGAAATACATCGCGGCAGAAGCCAGAAATCTCGCATTGTTTTTAACTTTTTCCCTTCAAAATTTATCACATTCTTTACAGGGAGGAGGTGGACAGAGGTTGAACTCGACGAAGAAGAAGAGGAAGACACAGAAGAGGGGAAGGACAATGAAGCAAGTAGCAGTGAATCACTGCCTCCTTTTAGAGGCAGAGCGTCGACAGACGGAAATCTGTTGTCGCGACCCCGCAGATGGCGTTATCCCCCACCGGCCCCTTCAAGCCAGCAACAATACCAACACGCAGGGTGCAGCAGAGCCGATCGTAGGATGAGTATCTCGATGCGAGGCAACAACGCCAGCTGCTGAATCCGGTGAGCAACTCGACGTGAGGTGACAACGCCAGCTGCTGAATCCGGTGAGCAACTCGAAAGCCACAAAGCCAGCTGTTGAATCCGGTGAAAAACTCGATGTCAGGTGACAATGCCAGCTCTTGAACACCATGAGCAAGTCGGTGTGAAGCAGAGACGCAGGATGCTGAGGTGTGACAATCCCACTGTTAGCAAAAACCCCCAGCTAATGAAGAGGGTTAAGATCTCAGTGTGAGGCAACAAAGCCAGCTGCTGAAGAAAAGAACAGCTACTAAGGGCTCGCCAAACTGACGAGAAGAATATAATCCATTCTGCAATATTTGACACCTTTCAAATTCTGAGATTACGTAGTGACCATTGCAGATGAAGGTATCTGGCATAAGAGGATACAAATTAAAACTGTTACACGATCATTGTTCGAGTCTTAGGCCGTTGATTTAGGTAATGTAAAGCCGAACGGTAAGTTCATCAAAGAATGTCGTCGTGGTCTGTTTTAAGGTATTTTTTCAAATTTAGATCACATCAACAGTAACGGTAATGGCGGTTATTTAGCACTGACAGGAAGATGAGAAAATGCATACTTTTTTTTTGTAGACACCGAGGGGATAAAACAAAGATAGGAGGATAAAGTGAAACATGAGAACACAGTTTGCGAGGAGGTCGGCTTGTTCACATGAACCAAAAAAGAGACCAGTGGCGAAATCTTATTCAATAGCAGGCAATGCAGCTCCTGATTGGCTGAGTGATTGCCAGCTATTCAAAGAATATTCTCCTCCACGGATTCAATTATCGCAGCACTTGACCGTACCGTATCATCGTAACACAAGCGTTAACGTATTCCCTTACTTCTGGATACTGTGCAAAGTGTTTATATTCCAGCTGGAATAAACGTTTCACTGCACTTGTGTGTACTAAACAGTAAATGAAAATTTCCATTCCAAATGTTGTATCAAGCCTAGTAGTTCTCAGTTCCCTTACGCTGAACTGATGATTGAACAATGTGTCGTAAAATAAACGTTATTTTCCTTCCGATCTGAATGCGCCGTCCCTGCACGTAAATATTCCAAGAACATGATTTCATACAAACATGGAATGGCGGGGCTTTATTGTGACTAAGTTAGAACACTCATATGCAACCGTATCAAAGGAACTGTGAAATGATAAGACATTTATTATAGAAAGTAACATTAATCGTTTTTCATAAAGAGCCTAAACCGTCGAGTGCAACTGTTTAGGATGTGCACTGGGACAAACCTCATACGAGCTTTGACTTTGTTGGGAGTACATCCACAATTATTTCATGTAAGCTTTATTTTACCGTCTAGAGATCAGTGGTCTCCATATGTGTACCATAAGACACAATATTAAAACAGTTCTGCCCTTTGCCCACGCAGTGTATTTATGTTTTGTGACAATCTTACACTAAACAGCTTCTATTTCTACAAAAATCACTAATTTTAAATGGAGATAAACTTTGTGTTACTTAAGACATAACCGCATTATAAACGTAAATTAGACTAAGATTAGTCCTCGAAGGTGCTATTAATAATTCTTTACATAGAGTCGAATGATAGGACCATTAGTGTGTAATGAACCTGCAGAACGTGGACGTATGACCGTTGTCCAGTTTAATGCAACAAAGTCTAAATGAGTGAAACCTTACCATAGGCATTACCGATGCTTTACATACGATTATATTGTACTTAATTTTAATGAAGATGTGAGTGATGTAGACTATAGACGTAACAGATTGTATGACAGTAAGTAACAAAGTCAAAATAATATGGCAAGAAGTGGCCGTGGCCTATTGTAAGGTAATCAACCAGCACTTGCTTGCGGAGCCGCAGGTAAGACACGAAAATACCTTAATTTTGATAGTCTGTGTCCCGGCAAGATTCGAACAGGGCACCCCTCCGCCCTTGGCTTCTCGTTCGCTGTACTCAGTACAAGGAAACAATGAGATGCAAACTGTAGGTTCAGCCATAATTATATCCTCGGCCAACCGTCACGGCCCGCCACTTTACGCCACTTGCTGTGTCACTTGCACTTAACGTGGAACATATGCGTGACCACTGCCAACAGCACCTTACAGTTACACTGCATCAGACGGTTTCATTTGTTGAAGTAATGTCGGAATTATGGATGTACTCCTAATGAATTCATTTCAATGCAGCACGTATTTAAAGCGCTGCACTTGCAGGTCTAATTAATTAAAAAATGACAGTTAATATAACAGGTGTGAAATGTGTTCATTGAGACACGTCGGCCTAAAATATTTCAGTGAATGACTTATACAAAAGTTGGCTGGGTAGCTCAGTCGGTATAGTGACTGGCTACGGGCTGGACGGTCCGGGGATCGAATCCCGGTGGGGACGTGACTTTCCGCACCTGTCCAGACCGGTCCGGGGGTCCACCCAGCCTCCTGTACAATGGGCACAGGGTCTTTCCCGGGGGTAGAGGCGGCCGGGGCGTGGGGCTGACCCCCCCATCCCCATCTAGTGCCGAGGTCCTAGAAAGAGTAGAGCTATACCTCTACTCACCCTAAGGGTCTTCGTGGCCTATAAAAAGAGTGAAACCTACCTACTTATACAAAATTGTTTAATTTCAGAAGTTGTATTACTATTTCTTCCATGCCATTATTTGTTAAGTTGGATAAAATATACTTCGACAAATTTGTACACATGACTCACCACAAAGTAAGGTGAATAAATGGATATAAAAGTGACTTAACTGCAAATATTTTTGAGACTCCTGCAAGATAATAATTCTGTTGAATCATTCCATTATTACACCAACCACTGCACATATAAAAAATTTACACATTAAAACATTAAAAACGCTCCGACATGTTTCGGTCCTAAGACCACCATCAGGGAGCTGTATATTCCTTGCTAAAGTCACACTAGAAAGTTACAGATTAATTTCGTTGTACAAGTTGGGTGTTGTGGCAGCATGCCGTGTTGTGTAATGTTATGTTGCGAAGAATGCCCTGCTACGGATGTGCATTCTGTACTTCGTTACGTTATATTTTGTATATGTGCAGTGGCTGGTGTAATAATTGAATAACTCGACAACATGCACGGTGTAACAATAAAAATTAAAAATAAAATAAATAGAATAAAAAAATTCTGATGAAATATAACACAATGGTGTTAAGACCACAATCCAGTGAAAAGTTATTTCTGATTTCTTATGACCTCCACCGTAAGAGGACAGCATTTAAACCCTTCATAATTTTTCGACAAAGCAGATGACACAAGATATCAGCTTCTTACAGCGATGAACACCGATACTTCAGCTTTCCGCTACTTTCAATTGTGTAGTTTGGTAGACAGGTACTGTACCAAAGTTCTGGAAGAACTTGCTGCCTCCTTCTTCATTGCAGAATTGTGAACAAAAACATTTGGATAACAGATTTCTGCGAAACGTCGGTAGTCCATCAAGCCGCATGAAGTCGCAGTCCAAGGCACTGTGATCTGACAATACTGTGCATAGAGTTACACTGTTGGCTCAAACAACAAATCTGAATCAAACCTTTCTCAACGACAATTAAATAGAAAATTCTAAGAGCATTTGAGATCACTATGACTTAATTTATTTTCATTTCTATTATGATTTCTGGATTTTCTACCTTTAATAGAACACAAGAGATTCTCATGTCATTTTCATGGCTGCATTCCTCTCTAAGTCCCAGGGTAAATGACAGAAGGGCAGCTCGATCTAATGTACTGCATTAAGGCATGCTAGTACCTACAGATTGGGGACCGCGGTGGCACAGTGGTTAAGGTACTGTGCTACAAATCGAAAGGTCGCTGGTTCGATCCCAATTGGTGTCATTGGAATTTTTCATTTACATAAAATTCTTCCGGTCGCACTATGGCCCTGGGTTCGACTCAGCCTCTAACAGAAAAGAGTAGCAGAAGCATTTCCTGGGGGTAAAGGCGGCCGGTGCGTAAGGTTGACAACCTTACAACCATCCTGTGTCATTGTCATGAAATCCGGGAACCTTAACTTCCTGGAACCCTCCGGGCCACTCCAGGCCTGTAACGGGACAGCTTTACCTTTACCTTTTAGTACCTACAGACTGTATATCACACGTTGCAACATTCAGAAACTCTACATTCTGCCCATACCGTGCAATTTTGTGCTTTGTGCAACTTTTTTAATATTGTGCGTTCGGGTGAATGAGAGCACTAAAAGGAAAATCAGCTAGAACGCCATATCGAATGGCTGAAAACTCACTCCAGCACCATTGCGGGTAAGGGTGCTCCTTCCCCAGTAACATGTCTATTTATAGGCGCGTTACAAAAATTGCGAAAAGCCACCATTAGCGTTGTCATGTCTGTCCGTCAGTCTGTCTGTCCGCATGGAACAACTGGGCTTCCAGCGGACGCATTTTCATGAATTTTATATTTGAATACTGTTCGTAAAACTGTCGAGAAATTTCAAGTTTCATTAAAGCAGACAAGAATAACGAGTACTTTACATGAAGACCTACCTACATTTATAAAAATATCTCTCTGAATTCTTCTTCAAATGAGAAATGTTTCAGACAACAACTGTTGAGAAAATCAACACACACACACACACACACACATTATGTTCAATAATTTTTTTAGGGGGGGGGGGGAATCCTGCTGTGGAAAAAAAAGGTAGAGCCAGACAGGCCCCTCATGACAATATAACACAGCGCATGCACTTTGAATGCTGGATATTTCAGACCACAGGTACGCATTCAGAATACGTATTATGTAATATGTAATAACGGAGTTCAAAACAAAAATTTATCGCTCAAACATGCTTTTCGGTTCACGCAGTATTTTTTTTTCATCACACTGCCCAAGAGCCAGAGAAAAGCTACAAATGTCGAGAAAGTCACAACTCCAAAGGTAGCGCTATGAAGGACAGTCTCCTAAAATGAGCCTATTCAGCCACTGGTCCATACAGCCCAAATTACCACAAAGAACGACAATTTTCCTAACCAACAGTAACCGGTTGGTCTTTACAATGCACACTGAGTCATTTCTCTGTGACGTAGAGGCTAGATTTTTGCGTTATTTGAATTCCTTATATTTATCGGTGCGGAGGTCCGCGTTCGGTCCCAGGCCGGTGTGTGTGAGATTTTTTGTGGAAAATGCGGCATTGGCAAAGGCTCTTCTCCAGGTATATCTAACTTCATTTCTTGGCCTTCAGGAGGACAAGCATTCAATAACCGGCAGCCTTCAAACTAAGAAATGCTTGAAGAATAGCATTAAACTAGATGCTACTTATTATTTTACTGCACTTCTTATAGGCTCAACATGTTTCGAGCAGTACTATGCCCATCATTAAGAGCTCGCGACTATATTGTTAATTACCACATTGATCCTTTCGTTCTTGGTTGGCTGTAGGTTGGAGGTTAGATGCGGTTAGGCTAGAGTAGTGTCTGGGCTGCAGGCTGTCATACGTCTGTTTTACAGTCCAATAGCCATATTCTACACGCAAATTACGTATTGGCACCATAATGATGTAGTTCAGCCTTCTACCACTAGATTGCGTTACCAGTGCAAGTGGCCAAGATAGGCAACAACAAAGAACACGAGGCCTCACCAAAATCAGCCAACAAAAAATCAACCGTCCACATCAACATCACAGTTGTCAGTTGCGTTGAAAATATAAACAATATAAATAAACTCTCTACATGAAACCAACAAGTGCATATGAAGCTATGTGAATTTATTGCACTAGAGACGTCTTACCCCTCCTACACGTTCCGGCCACAACAGGTAACCGAAACATATAGGAGGCGTAAGACGTCTCTAGTGTAATAGAGTCACATAGCTTCGTATGTACTTGTTGGTTTTATTCTCATAATGAATTATCAGCGCATGTTCATGAATTATTTAAAAGTGTTTAAAGTTATGTCTTGTCACAAATTATACTAATCTCACGTTTCTATTCTGGCATTTTTTTTACGGCTCGACATCCTTAGTGGGCCTAGGCCTCCTCATATTCGAGGCTTCGTGATCACACTCAGACGCGGATTACCAGGGATTACTCTACACGCTACTTAGCCAGAGGATTCACTGCAGCTTTTGAACTCGCTGACCACTAAACCCGAGCGAATGGAGTTTAAATCGGTTCACCTTTACTCGCTACTCCCTGGCCAATGCACTAGCCCGCTTGTAAGCTCGCTCAGTGTAACTGTTACGGCCAGTCAGTAAGTAACTTGGGATAAAACGCTAACATTCTTCACTGCGTCCAAAGCGCCAGTAGCTAACAACCCAGCGTCTTAATTCCTATGTGTATAGGCGCGGCTTGTTTATTGGCTGCTTCCTCACTAGCTGGCGACTGAACTCTCTGGCGAGTAGCACGTGAAGTAGGCCTGAGACACACCACACTCCGTAGGAGTCCTCTGAATAAGTGATCGGCCCGTCGCAGAGACCTCTACCTGACGACATACAAAAATCACAAAAGACAGACATTCATGCCCCCGGCGGATTCGAACACGCAATCTCTCAGCAAGCGAGCGGATGCTGACCCATTCCTTAGACCGCGCGGCCACTGGGATTGGCCTTTCTCGCGTTTAATAAACACAAAATACATTTCGGGACTCAGTTTTACAGCGCCACTATTCGATAGCAAGAAACGTTTGTTCGTAAGTTGTGTACGGAAGTCCGAATTCGGCGTCCGAAAGACGGGTTAGGGGTGAGAGTTCATAATGTACGAAAGTCAGAGGTCCGAAAGTGGAGGACCGCCTGTATATTGAAAAAGCAGTCGCGGTCGGCCGACAACGAGTGGTCCTCCAGACTGAGTTTTGGAGGAGAGGCTAACAACTCTTTGCCCTAAAAATATTAACATGTTACGAAATGGAATAAACAGCCTCTGACCTGGACATGTCCTTGCGTAAGACGAAGGCAATGGAAAACGGACATGAGACTTGGCACTTGGAATTTGAGAAGCTCGTATAGGTCACTTCACTCATCACAGTGGCCGGAGATTAGCGAGGTACGGCTTAGATTGAATGGGAGTTCAGGATGTCAGAAGGAACGTCCCTTGTAAGAAGGACCGGTCTGTGCGTGATTTCAGGCTTCCGCGGCGGTGTGGATGAGCTATGATATCTTCTGGGATATTACGCAGCGTGGATTGGCAGTTTTTTTTACCGACATTTCGGGACAACGCTGCATAAAATCCGAGAACACTGCGTGTCTCAACGACTGGACTGTTCAATGCATTTTCTTCAATTTACGAGATTTAGGCTAACTTATTTTTGTTTTCGGCACGGTTTCAAGAATGCGTTTTTATGCCTCCACGTCACTATTTATAACAATGTACAACCAATTCCGCTGTAAGGCGATAGTTACGTTCGTGTGAAACCCCGCGTTGTAGACAATCGCGTAATAAAAATAAGGTCAGATCAGAAAAAAATTTGGCCGCTCACCCGATCTTATATCTTGGCACTAATTGTTCGCGTTACACAAACCGCGTTCACCAATTCATCGACCGCGTTACAGTCAGCTCGCGCTAACGAAATTCGTAATAGCAGAACTGTCTGTATCTGGTACTTCCTGAATGCGAATTTAAAACATGCCATAGCTGGAGGTCATGGTTTCAATCCAACAAGGCCATCTCTCCTGTGTTATCTCCACATACGCTTGGGGTTTTTATTAATGCCACGAACTGTTAAACAATGGTTCGCGTACCAGTAGTGGTACACTGACCGCACGATGGTGACACACATAACATACCTGTTCCCAAAGCAGATACAAACATACACGTAAATAGGCTGCCCACTCCAGCGAAGAGACATTAACATTCCTCCCTCTGAGTGAATGCTCCATCCAGATATCCCATAATTCGAAGGACATAAAGTTTACGGAAAGTACCTCCCTCAGTCCAGTTGATATCATATAAACGATTCTATGGATCCAAAAAAGGTCACCACACTTATTACCATACACCACTTCAATTAACGCGCATTATTATCAAGAAAACGCCTTGGGATTTCACACCTGTATCTGGAGTTACTTCATGTCCTACAGAATTTAGTAACCGATATGCTCTGGAAAGAATTCATTTATAGGCTGGGAGATAAATCACGAGAAGCGTATATGTTAGGGAACAACTTGTCCTATATCTTTGTACAATACACAGCTGGAAGGTGACCGCAAGCCAGTCGAAACACCTAGCTCAACCTGATGTGCTTAAACACAATACGGATTTACAAACCGACTGCAAGTGTTTTAGTCGGTTACACCAATTGACTTAGTTTACCGTAGTTTTTATAAATTTCCTGTTCCCTGTGTCTACCATTTACAATAAAACTACCCACTCTAAGAAGATTTACAGTTTCATTTCACCTTTCCTTCTGCCGGTAGATCACTCACAATCTATCAGGAATTAACGAACTCTAAAAAAAATTGCTGTCTGTCTCAGAGATGCCGCAACAAACCCTAACCACAATGAACTCGCTGCAAAATCTTGCACCGTTTGATGATTCGCTGCGTGCTACCCACAGCCCCTAGCCTCGCGTTTGGTTCCGAAAACCTTACCAACATCATCTTAGAACAAAAGTTTCGAGTGTCGTGGGTTTGCCTTATGCAGTTATTGGAAAACTTCCCTTACAATACTGCTGGGGTTTTCGTAAGACCATTACGGTGAGTCCTCAGAAATAAGGCTTCTGTTGAATGCTTTCATCTGGGTAATTCCCCGGCGTCTTAATTTCATATGCCAACGTTTCGGAACACTCTGTCTGTTCCATCTTCATACCTAGCCGCCTATGACGATGGAACACTCTGTCTGTTCCGAAACGTTGGCAAATAAAATTCAGACGCCGGGGAATTACCAAGAAGAAAGCAAACAACATTCAGAAAAAGACGAAAGTTTGAAATCAAGAAAGCTTCTGTTCTCTATACATCACATTATAGTCACATTTCTGTACTACGTTCAGAACAGACGGCAGCGTACCTTGTGGCTAACTAAGCGTTTATACCTCGGCTGACTGGAATATGCATTATCTTCTGGTTCGGTTTTCCTGTAACTGAACGAGTATAAGTTTTTAGTTGTGTTCGCAAAATTGGGCAAACGACTATCAGCTTCGTCAGGTCTGTCTGTCTGTCTGTCTGTCTGTCCGTCCGCATGGATCAATTCGGAACCCACTGGAGGATTGTTTTTAATTTGACATTTCAGTATTGTTTTCGAAAATCTGTAGAGAAATTTCAAGTTTCATTAAAAACTAATAAAAGCAACATATCCTTTACATGAACACCGATCTTCGTTTATATTAACATCTTGCTCAACACTTCTTGGGATAAGAAATATTTCGGACAAAATTTGTAGGGAAAATCAAAACAAACGTTTTATGTTCAATAACTTTTTTGGTCCAAAATCGTACCGTTTATGAGATAACGCAGAAAAATATGGTACAGTCAGGCAGGATACAGATGACAATATAATACGTCTCATGCAAGCTGCATGCTGGATAACTAAGGCTGTAGACACACACTCAGAATATGTAATACTTACTGCCTTTCCAAGGTAACAAAAGCTACGTGAACGCGCCTCAGTGTTACGCTCATTTGTACACTACCGGTCTTCTTTAATCTATGGCAGATCACAGCTACAGTCTTCCATCCGTAAAATCCCCCTTGAATTTCAACGCACTTAATTCATAATTGTAATTAATACTTGCGCGTGTAAAACTCTGCATGCCTGTCTTCAGATAATACCTGCGCTTTTTTTGGGATTTTACGTAGCGTAGAATGGTAGTTTCCTACGACGTTTCGGGAAAACCTATCGGTCTCAACTTCAAGGCTTAATCAGTCTTAAGCAGCCGCCTTGGACCACTTGACCCTTGAAAGATGGGACCGCCAGGTTGTCCCGAAACGTCGAAGAAAACTATCATTCTACGCCGCATAAAATCCCGAAAGACCCCAAATCTCATTTACACCCGGCGGAAGCCTGAAATCACGCTCTGTCTGTCTTCAGTTTAATTTTATCCCTTCACCAGTGAGTGACAAAATAAAAATAATGTCTGAAGTGTAATATTTTAAAATATGGTGGTAACTCAATTAACTATTCAATTATTACACCAACCACTGCACATATATAAAATTTATATATGAGCAGTGGTTGGTGTAATAATTGAGTAACTCGACAACATGCACGGTGTAACAATAAAAATATCTATGAACTACATAATAAAACATTTATATTTTATACATTTAGCACATACAGTCCATTTATGTGCTCAGTATCTTTCTCGAAAAAAATGATGATGCATTCTTACGAAACTATCTTAAAAATCGTACATCATATCAAAAAATTCACGGATAATTTCCTTTGCAATCTTACGTCAATTCGTGTGACCTTATTCTATTTCTGAACCGTTTAGACCCATAATCTCTTATTTATCTCATTCAGTTCTGAAGTCTAAACATACAAATCAAGGACAATAGTCCTTTGTAGATGAAGAAGCTCTTGTGTTTGCAGATGATTTCTATTGCGCATTTCATTCTGAAATTTCGTGACGCTAACTGTGGCGACATAATTAGTCTCAAATAGTTCTATCACTTGGGGTCTCAGTTCCATGTAACTAATACACGCTTAGTAACCTTAAAATGGTTCATGATGCATCGCACCTCAGTTACAGTACAATCACTCTGTTCTGTGTGCAGAATGAACGTTCACGTTTACACACTGAGTGACAACATATGGGATTCACCACTCGATTAAACTGGAAGAGATCTCACCACTTAAAGATGTGTGGATGAGGAGGTTTAGATAACTGTCTTGTATTATAATAATTTAGCATAACTTTGATATAAATCTATACACTGCTGATTTAATAGAATATTTTCATTATATACTTTAACACTGACTATTGACAAGCTGCATGATAATGCTGAATGTCTTGAAGTATTCATACTCCATGAAGATGGGTATGGACAGTAGCCGAAACTTGTAGGAGTCCTTTTATAATTCAAAAATTAGTGCAACTTGTTGTTAATTTATATATACATATATAAATTTCACGGAATGGGTAAAATATCAAAGGTCAATCAATTTCATTACAATAATTTTTATTGGTTACAATTGAAAACTGAGCCAAACTAACACAGTCCACCTTCAACTAAAATCCGTTTTAATATTATCCTCTCACTAAGCCTATGTATTTCAAGTGGTCTGAACCCTTCAAGGCTTCCAACTTGTTATTTGTGTGCGTTTCTCAATTCCACCTCTTTACATGCAACGACCATCACAGTCTCTTTCATTTTGTACCCTAATAATACACGGTAAGGATAAATTACAAGGCACTTCACTACGTAGTTATCTCCATTCACTTCAGCGTTCTGTTCTCAGACACCATTAATCTACACAATTCACTCAAAGCAGTTTCCCAACCTCTGGTTCGTGGAAAATTTATGATTCATATTAACATTACCCTCCTATGTACGAGTAGTTCTCAATAACAGGGATTTACTACGCTTCTTTTAGTCAGACAAATGGGACATCTTCTTTTGAAATTATCCTCAGTGATCCAGAAATAATAATCCGTCAATAATTACCATCCAACAGACTAGAAAATGTCTGTATTAGCCTATGCCTTAACCTATTTCCTAACGCTCTGAAATCTTAACAGTAAGAATGCATACGAAAATTGTCACTGATTATTTCACTGTCACTTGCTGCAAAGAGCTCTGACCTCGTTAACAGCATTAAAATGATGCTTATGTCTTGTGACTGAAGAAGAGAAAACACAATCACGTGATCAACCCTAGGGAGATAAAACACATGATACCTACATGAATATTACCCAGCATCTAGTCATTACCTGATGAACTGTGGAAATATTAAGCAGGACTATCTGGGCGACCGTCAGCTTCACAAGTATAAGGCCATGGAGCTAGTTCGAACTGGGCTGTCAGCTAATCAAACTTTAGGCTTACCCTACTCCATAAATGTTGGCCTTTTTTTAAAGCAGACCATAAAAAAAACTTCAAGTGATGTCAGGGTGTAAACTGTATTACATTCTTATACAAAAGTACTTTTTCACTCATTCAACGTAACTTTACTGGTAAACAAATTTATATTTGTTTACAATAACTAGGTACATGTTGCGACATAACACTAACGCTATCATCACTCGAAAACACTAAAAAACTTGGAGAAGAAAGAACCTAATATCACTCATCAGTTCAATACGACATGAAACATGTCATGAGAAACGTACAGCAGATTAACATGGCTAACCGACAAAGACTGTTGTATTTGACTGTCAAATAAAAACAAAATCCAGCGAATATAGAAAAGGCATAAGAAACATGAAGATAGGCAAATCTATAGCGGGAGAGTTCGTTATACTGGAACTGCTATTGTGCTAGCTATTTACATTATAACTGCAGTCTTCGGGGATGGTGTGTGTGATATCGTACTTTCTGGTACACCTTCAGGATCATAACCTGAAGAATGAGAAGTGAGTTTCCTCCAAAGAGTTGGTAATCACCTACCAAAATGCATGGCGTCATATACCAAAACACCGCAGCCTTTTTTTCCCCAGCTGTAAACCGTAAGTCCAGTCTAACTAATAGAAATATTGAGCAGAACAATCACTTGTCAACAACGAATAATTTATATGCTACATATCCAGCCTATCTCACAGTAAGTAGAATCGTTACATCCATTAAGTACACGAGCAGGCCATTCAGAACTTCGTCCGTTACACAGTTCCAAAACAAGCTACGAAATTCGCTTCATGAAACACGTATCTGTCCACATACTGACCTTCACTGCACAAGACAGTTCATGCCAGAGGGATATGAACTAATACTGACTGCGTGTGGACAAGAGACAGACAAGCTACACAAATCCACACTTGCACCACTGCTGTGTCCCAGGAGGAATGTGCCAGAATTCGGGAGAGTATTCCTTATGTTAAAATATACCGATATAACCCAAAACACCTATATCCAAAGTTGAACGGTTACGGAGATAATGGCCAGAGAAAAGTGGGGGCTTCTTGCGGTTCCAAATACTGCAACCTGCACAGCTGAT
>Ga0123353_10007848_pt1 | contig 14492 bp, 5 predicted proteins | sample TergutLab28metaG_3_FD_92763 | JGI IMG/M metagenome (GOLD analysis project Ga0123353, IMG submission 92763) | Labiotermes labralis P3 segment gut microbial communities from Petit-Saut dam, French Guiana - Lab288 P3 | ecosystem: Host-associated > Arthropoda: Insects > Digestive system > Gut ... | reverse complement strand
TTGTCAAAGCCCAAAAGTTTTCGTAACTCGAGACACAGTACGTCATCCGAGACGCTTTGTGTTCGGAAAATTTGTTCGTAAACCGAATTGTTCATGATCCGAGGCGCTCGTGAACCGAGGTTTGACTGTATAAGGAAAGCAGAGGTGTAAGTACACTCATTCTTATCCTCCGCACCGGATGGAGGTAAGAAGCCAAAATGCCTCGGCCTCCTTACCACCCGAGAAATAACGATGTTACTCATGGACGACGGGACCGCGGTAGCACAGTAGTTAAAGTGCTGTACTACAAATCGGAAGGTCGCTGGTTCGATCCCAGATAGTGTCAGTGGATTTTTCATTGACATAAAATCCTTCCGATCGCACTATGGCCCTGAGGTCGACTCAGCCTGTAACAGAAATGAGTACCAGGAGTATTTCCTGGGGGTAAAGGCGGCCGGTGCGTAAGGCTGACAACCTACCACCATCCTGTGCCGTTTTCACGAAATCTAGGAAACTTAACTTCCTGGAAACCTCTGAGCCCCTCCGGGCCTGTAACGGAACTGCTTTACCTTTTTTACCCATGGACGAGGAGGCCGGATGCGCATTGTAGCCGATCTGAACTTTCCTCCCGCCCAACCCGAGAATATGTATGTGAAAGGACAAGCAATCAGCAAGCCTTACCAGAATTTGCCGATAACACCCGGCACGAAAGTTACTCTACATTACATACCAACATGCTGTCTCCTAGAAGTAGGCTGCGTTAATTCGGAGCTGTATCTTCAGTGACTGACACGGAATATTACGGAAGTGTTCTGGTACTCATCGTTGGAAAGTGAAGCTAGCATGTTGCAATGTAAAATGTAAAGGTACAAAGTAAAGGTAAATTTCACCCCAGAACGGGACACGAAGGCCCAGATGGGGATAAGAGGTATAGTTATGCTCTGTCTTTGACTTCGGCTCGAGATGAGGTGGGTGTTCAACACCACGCCCTGGCCGCCTTACTCCCGGGAAAGACCCGGTACCCGTTGAATAGGAGACTGGGTAGGTCCCAGTGCCGGTCTGGACCGGTGAGGAAAATCTCGCCCCCACCGGGATACAATCCCTGGTCCGTCCATCCCGTAGCTAGTCGCTGTACCGACCGAGCTATCCCGGCTGCAAGGTACTGTTTTTGGCTTTTCTTCGGTTAGGATGAAAATACGTAGGGTAGACTTGTGTACTTGTGTGACTTCATACCGCCCATTTACTGTTATGACAGGGGTCCACAAATTTACCGAAACTCTAGGAACTACCTCAAAATTCCAATCGCCGGGAGAGTAACACGAAGGAAGTTCCATACTGAGGACCCATATATGTTAGTCGCCACCGCACAATATTTTACTCGCCCGGATTTGCGCACTGCATCGCTGTCGTGATAAAGATATTCGTTTGGTGGATTATAACAATAAATTTGACATGTACGTCTATATACAATCTCTGTAACTTTGAATATTGATTCGTCAGTAGTACCAGTTTAACCCTTAGCCGCCGAACGACGTATATATATGTCGCGCAGTGAGCCCTTTAAATAGCCGAACGGCCACTAAAGTGGGGGGGGAATTAATTCCAGCGTCAAAGATTTAATAAGATACTCGTTTTCTTCCAGCTTCACATGTACAGTCGCAGCAAATACAAGACCTGGGTGACAGCCACTTTCAGTACACCAATCTGTGCCAAATTAATTACATTACTTAGGCACAAGGGAAGGCAGTGTTTTAAGTGTTCTTCGGTCGGTATCTTGATTTAATTGTCTGCATCTGGAAGAAGGATTCTTCACTTAACTAGGCTGATCCAAAACAATGCTGTCCAAGGAAGAGCTGCTGAGTGGACTGGGGCGACAAGAAAATGTTGATAGAGACCAAAAAGTGGTCATGATGGACTGTTCGGCCATCTCAGCTCTATAGGGTAAACACCCTATACGCAACTTTAGTACCTAATTGGGACACAACATAATTGCGCTGAATTCTCAAATGCTAATGCTTCTTAAGTTACTTCTGAACATGCTGTGTTGCAGCATCCATATCTGATATTTGTTATGGCGCTTTATCCTGAAGAAATTTTTGAAGTTTAGACCGAAGGATGCCCAACACTTACAATGTACAGACTGTGTAAGAATATCTCGCCAGTGGTTACCTTCGACGTTTCGTACATACTGTAGATTTTTCGTGTCTACGCTCCTAGTCTTTTTGAATTGACTATGTCGCAACTTTATCACATAGTGGATGAGCGTGATGTCAGTTACTTAATGCCTAAACTTAAAAAAAAAAGTTTATGTTACGAATCTGTAACAAAACCTTACGAATTGCTCAGCAGTTCTGTGGACCTTCTCTCCAAAAGTAAGGAAACCCGCCAACCCCTTAGACTTTCTTCGCCTTAAGAAACGTATCTGCACTTAAACTGTAAAACCTTATTAAGTCGATGAAACAAGATATTCCTACGTAGTGAATGTGGCCTCGCACCTCTAACAGAACCGACGTAAGAATGCGTGGAGCTAAATCTCCCCACTCCCCCGCAAGCCATTGTGGTGCTTAATGATGCGCAAGGACATTTTTCTTTATTAGATGCAGTCGGGTGGTTAGCATAAAACCCCGCCCGTATTTACTCCTTTTACCATTTTTTAAGAAGTTATATTGCCCGCAGGAGCAGTGGCGTAGCTAGGTTTTCTTTTGGCACCCGGAGGCGAAGTAATCAGAATAGCTGCCCAAAACAGAAATGGTGTTTGTATATATGTATGTATATTGTGTATCAGGAACCAACAAAATGCACGTAATTCCACTTATGTATTTTCTTTTTTTTTAAATATATTTCACATACATGTTTAAGGCGGTATCACGTAATCTTCAGGGTGACATTTCTGCTAGAAGAATACAGTGTGATCAAATGTATCAGATCACTCCACGTTATAGAAATTCGTATGATTATTGATTAGAATGTTCTGTAAAATGACAGTATAAATTATATAAAATAAAATAAATATATATATATATATGGGCCCGGTAGCTCAGTCGGTATAGCGACTGAGCTACGGGATGGACGGTCCGGTATCGAATTCCGGTGGGGACGAGATTTTCCGCCCGTCCAGACCGGCCCTGAGGCCCACCCAGCCTCCTGTAAAATTGGTACCGGGTCTTTCCCGGGGGTAAAGTGCGGCCGGAGCGTGCTGCTGACCACTCACCCCCTTCTAGTGCTGCGGTTATGGAAGAGTAGAGCTATACCTCTACCCACTTTCTGGGCCACACCGGGCCTGTAACGGGATCACTTTACCTTTTTTACCTATATATATATATATATATATAAATGTCAGAAGTTGAAACTATATAAAGTATGTAGTGATGTATACTGTACAGTCGGCAAATGCGGTGGGTTTTAGTGCAGAGTGCGTGATGCTGTGATGTACGGCCGGTGCACTCGCCGGGACTGAAGTCATCACACTGTATTCCTGTAGCAGAAATGTCACCCTGAAGATGGCTGGACTACCGACCAAAACATGTAGGTGAAAATGTCATAAAAATACATCAGTGGAATTAATGTGCATTTTGTTGGTTCTTGATACGCATTACACAAATTAATGCGCGGAATACGGAAGGCATTAAAAGAAACTGTGTACTCTAAAATTAACTTGTTAATTGAATTTCTTTTCTTTGACTCAGTAATTTAAAATTTGTTGAGGTAAGGGTAAAGGTAAAGATCACATTAGAATAGGCCACGAAGGCCTAGAGGGAAAGTAGATGCATAGCTCTACTCTTCCTTCAATCTCGACGCTAGATGTGGGTGGGTGGTCAGCGCCACGCCCTGGCCGCTTTACCCCCAGGAAAGACCCGGTACCCGTTCTGTAGGAGGCTGGGTGGGCCCCCGGTCCGGTCTGGACCGGTGCGGAAAATCTCGCCCCCCACCGGGATTCGATTCCGTAGTGAGTCCCTATACCGACTGAGCTATCCCGGCCCACAAAATCTGTTGAGGGCGGAAAATATTTTGTTCTTATTTAAAGTAATTTATCCGACCATTTTGGCGCACCAATTCCCCTTTTACCGTCCCCAGCTAAGTCCATGCTCGGGAATCCTGGACCGAAGGTGGTGAAGAGAAGGTCCCTGCCCTCCCAAGGAGAATTGAACCACCCACTGTTCAGTAAAAATACTGTACGATACAGAAAGTGTTTTTTTTTTCTGTAAGATTAGGGAAGGACAAGACGACCTTTACTGACAGCAGCTGTTGGCCACTTCTGGTATTTCCTTTTTGACTAATGTCAAATTCCACTTCGCGCAATGACTCATACCCTTCCTGTCCTCGCATAGAGCGCTGCAGTGGTGGATGACTCAGTTCCACGAACAGAGCGCTTGCTGCTTGAACACAGCTGCGTGTCTCGCAGCCGACCCGCCGTAAGGTCACAATCGATTTAGACGGAAGGAGCAAACTTGCAATCTCTTCGTTTTGTTCCTCTAAGCGGAGCATTAAAATCAGATCACGTCTATCGCCTCTAAATGTTAAAACTGGGCAGTAAGTGGTCTCAGGCGCTGGAGTGAAAACAAGGGCGTTTGTCTGCAAATCGGTAAGACACCGACTGCCATCTATTGGCAACAAACTGAGGGCCCATATGTGAGGTGCGTTCAGCGGTATTGATAAGGAGTTGAGTCTTATGGGATACGACACCGTGTTGTTTGATAAATACCGATCTTTCGAAGGAGACTTTTGCCTGTATCTTCAGTGTCAACATGGCTCGCAGTGGAATGGCTACTTGTTCAGTGGCGTAGCAAGGATTTCTTGGGCCCTGTCATACCACTGAGGTATACACCCACTTTATATAAACTGTCTTAGACTTGATGCTTATATTCCAGTTGTTATTTATACAAATGAATGAATCAAAAATCCATTTTTCACAGATATTATGTGAGCATTCTATCGAGTATTTTAAATCCGTTATGTTCAGAGTTTTTGGAACTAGATAATTTGTCTGGATTTGAATTTAAAATGGCTTCTTTTGTCGAAATATCGCTTACTGAATGCAACAGAGGTACAATCCAAAAATTGCCCCTTTTGGAGTTAATACTGCGATAGAGTTTAATATTATGATTATTATATCCGACAATAATGGTATCTGGTAGTGTATGTCTTGACTTAGAATTGTACTGGTATTGTCAGATGTAGCTGTTGTATTTTTGAGGTGAATCGTAGTATGAATTCCAATTGGCAGTTTTTGAGCTGTTGGTGTATTACATTCAGTGATCGATATGTGGTCACAGTGCATATTGTTTAGTACAAATAGTTCGATATTGCACTCATATAATAACTGTGGGAATTGGATTTGAGGTTCAGTCATATGTATTTGATATAAAACTGAAACTATTCAGTTATACTCGTATGTTATTTCTTCTTTCAGTTCTTGCGAATGCGCTCGAATTCGCCCGAATAGTGGACTGTTTTCAGTTGGTATAAAAGTAAGAGTTTGTTGCGATGTGCTGTTGGACCCAGTGAATTTATGGGCCCCCATACTTTTGATAATGTTGCTGTACGGTAGCTGTGCTACTGTCGAAACCACAGCTAGAAATGGGAAGTCCCATTGAAGATTCGGCGGTCTATAGTCCTAGAGATATTACGTCAGAGTGCTCAAAAAACAAACACACAGACGGTGTAGTACACACAAAGACCACTGTTGTCGAATGTCGAATTTTGAGATTAGAGGCTGTAGAAATTTCGTTTTGGTTAAATAACTCATAACGAATTTTTTCACTGTTTCTTGAGAATGTCGTGTGACGTGGCGACATATGACTGACGGTCTCTTCCATTGAATATCAACAAGACAGCTTGAAAGCAGCCATTTCGATTGCAATTACTGCTTATTATTGATTCGAGGAATCGATATATATATTAGGGTTTCTGGGTACAATAAGGCGATACCTCGTGAGGAATTGGTGGAAATATGGGAAGGCAGGATTTAACGAACTGAAACATAAGAGATAGTTTGCGTTCTTATCCGGTGATCGGAAGTTCAGATACGTGGTTTTCCTGTCTGTAAAACTGCAAGGCGGAAGTACAAATACATAGCATTACAGCGGACAGGGCTGGTGCTGTCTCTTGATCAAAAAAATGCAGTTGACCTGCACAGCGTGGGTAGAGTCCCTTGAAAAACATGTAGGTCTGTCAAAAACGTGAACCCCTATCACTGCATGACCACTGGTCGCCATTTGTTAGTTTTTTCGTTTATAACAAATCTGAAGTTAAATTTATGCTCAGCTCTGACGACACAGAACAACATAGAAAATACATGTATCATTTCGCAACTTAAAAAAAAAGGACTGGAATTTATCGGTTGCTGGTCACAAACAAGGAACTGTCGGCTGTCCGCAGGTAAACCGTAAAGATAAAGATAAAGTTCACCCTAGAACAGGCCACGAAGGTCCAAAAGGGGAATAGAGATGTAGCTCTACTCTTTCCTTAACCTCAAAGCTAGGTGAGGGAGGGTGGTCAACGCCACGCCCCGGCCGCTTTACCCCCTGGAAAGACCCGGGGGTAAAGCGGCGTGGTGGGCCCCCGGGCCGGTCTGGACGGGTGCGGAAAATCTCGCCCCTCACCGGGATTCGATCCCCGGACCGTCCAGCCCGTAGCGAGTTGCTGTACCGACTGAGCTATCCCGGCCCATCTTGTGGGATTCTGACGTTAAATTGGAAAATAGATAGATAGCTAACTAAATAAATACACAAGTAAATAAGGCATTTGAAAGTAATTTATCTTGCGTAAGCTATTAAAGAGCAGTATCGAAAAAATCGGGGGTAGAAAGATCAGATTCATTAGTTGGGTCAAGACCAGGTTATGTTAAAGTAAATACAATACACATGGCGCTGCGCAGCCCAATATACCTTATTAACTAGACAACTGCTTGCTACAAATATCTCTTCTCCTGCTGGTATACTTAAAGCTAACCTATACAAAAACACGCTTAAGTCGGCTGTCCCCAGCACACACATTTGCCTAAGTCAATTGAAAAATACTCAGTCAGTATCCGTAGTAGCGATTTCCATGCCAGTGGGCCCCGATATCAGTAGGTTTACAGTAACGTGTAATCGGTACATTGCCCAGGATACAGACTGAAGACCACGGCTATTTGCTGTACCACTTGTACGACAAAACTGCAGTTTATCTAGCCACGTATACAATGGGTACCGCGACCTCTTTTCTAAAAAATCGGAACTTGAAGCTGACCACCTCCGTCTAGTGCCGGGGTAAATAAGACACAGAGGCAGGAGTACACAAATCCCGGACACCCGGTTGCCCGAGCGACTAAACCTTGTACAGTGGAGACAAATATTTGTGGGTCCTCAGTGCGGAACTTGCTGCGTGTCACTCCTTCTCGAGCCAAGAAACTGGATGTGGCTCACACATTGTAGGAAAATCTGTGTACCGCTGCGTGTCCGAACATGTGCCTTTTTTTCCCCCAAAAGAATCATTTTCCACCCTCCACATTTGATGCACAGTAGCCGTAATTCATCACCCTGCAGAATCCACGTGTCAGATTGTAATAACTGTTAGTTACCAACAGAATAAAAGATGTCAACTTTTTGTCACTGATGATTCTTATAATCCAAGTACCAAACCCTAAAATAAAGTACAAAAGAACCTTTTATTGGCAGGAAGCTTGTACCAATTACTGTAGTCATTAGCATCAAACCAGCAGCTCATTCATGCTCAACAGGTGCTGGCCGTGTTGCCATGTACAGACTATGATTTACCAACAGTTTCACTGCTTTGTTTGCATACAGCTGCTTCCTCTTCTGTGGTTTTCATATCAAACCCGTGTCCTGAACATCTTTCATGACCTTGAAGACAGCCTCGGTATTACAGTCTTGTTCCTTACCGACAAATTACATTAGGGGGAAAAATGAACAGTTTGTAAGTCGTTTAACTTTGCTGTATGGCCTTAGATGGAGCTACAGGGTACGAAACCCGGGATGTCCTTTTATCGGATTTATGGGTCCAGCATCTTTTGTTATCCAGTTTGCTATCCAAAGTTATATAGGAGGAATATTACGCTGAGTGTGCTTCAGTAGGGTGCTGGGGAAATGTGTGGGCCTAAGCGGGACGAGGTAACGGGGGAATGGAGGAAATTGCAAAGTGAGGAGCTTCATGATCTGTACTGCTCACCTATATTATCTAGGTGATCAAATCAAGAAGAATGAGACGGGCGGAGCATGTAGCACGTAAGGAGTAGAGGAGAGGTGCATACAGGGTTTTGGTGGGAAAACCTGAGGAAAAGGGAACACTTGGAAGACGTGGGTGTAGAGGGAAACAAAAGATTAAGGTGTATCTTAAAGAAATATGATGGGGGGGGGTCGTGGAAAAGATCAGTCTGGCTCAGGATGGAGACAAGTTGTGGTAGCTTCGTCTTGTCTGTCCGCCCGTCTGTCCGCATGGAACTCGGCTCCCTCTGGACGGACTTTCGTGAAATTTTATATTTGAGTGTTTTTTTCGAAAATATGTCGAGAAAATTCGAGTTTCATTAAAATCGGACAATTACAACGGATACTGTACATGAAAAACACTAGACACTTTTGTCATATCTCACTCAGTTCTTCTTAGCATGAAAAATATTTCCGACAAAAGTTACAGAAGAAATAAAAATATACATTTTGTGCTCAATGAGATTTTTTTTTCTTTCGAAAATCATACCGTTTATGAGATAATGTGGAAAAATATTGTGGAGTGGGGCAGTCCACAGATGACAATATGGCACATGCGCATTGCATGTTGGATAACTACAGTTACAAACACACACTCACAATGTGTAGTACTTGCTTTTCCACTGCAACAATGATTGCAAGAACGCGCCTCCGTGTTAGGTTTTACGTAAACTGTCTGTCTTGTTTTGACTTAGTAAGGACCCACGGGCTTCTCAAGAAGTTTGTTAATAGACATTTGTTAAGACTCCTCGAACACGGAATTGACCCTTCTTAAGGCCTTTACTTAAAGAAACACAGAAAAGTTGGGGGACACCATGCATCGAGTGGGATTTGAGCTATGGGATTCCATTTTTCGAGTGAACGAGAGTTGTATGCATTATACTGCGTGACTGCACCGGGCGAAGATGTGTGGACAGCACAAACTGAACAGTTATGCTGGCATTTGAATGAAGAAGAATATGGATTGTGTCATTGTAGTGGGAGGGCATATCTGTTCTTGTGGGGTATGATGCTGCATCACTGAGTAATATGGTCCCGACATTACAAGGCATTGTAGTGGTCTCATCTTCACGGGGCGACATGCCCACAAACTTGTTGGTTAGTTGATGAACTGTTAGCTACTCAGTGACAGCTCTGCCTAATGGAGTTCAAAGACAGCAGAAGACTAAGTAGTGACACAATCGTACGGAATTTTGGCGAGGAATGTGAATAACGGAGGATGCTGGAGGTTCGGTTTCTTCTAGGAAGACACGTGGAAGGTACTGAGGCTCATCTCGGTTATGGTGCTTTTCGATGAGCGGCGAGCACCTTCTGCTTCTGCGGCCGGAGTGATAGGCTGAAGAAAGGAAGAACCACTTCATCACAACATCGCAGTGTTTTTGTCCTCGTCATAAAACTACTTTGTTTGGGGTTAATTGAAAATATGAAAACATTTTTCTGGGGACCGCGGTGGCACAATGGTTAAGGTGCTGTGCTACAATTCGGAATGTCGCTGATTCGATCCCAGCTGGTGTCATTGGAATTTTTCATTGACGTAAAATCCTTCCGATCGCACTATGGCCCTGGGGTCGACGCAGCGTCTAACAGAAGTGAGTACCAGGAGCATTTCCTGGGGGTTAAGGCGACCGGTGCTTAAGGCTGACAACCCTACCACCATCCTGTGCCGTTGTCATGAAATCTGGGAACCTTAACTTCCTGGAACCCTCTGGGTTACCCCAGGCCTGTAACGGGACTGTTTTACCTTCACTTTTTACAAAAACATTTCTTATGCTAAAAGCCAACAAGATTCTATTTCTTAACTTTATTTTGATAAAGAACTCTACATGTTTCGGACAGACTTACTGTCCATCATCAGGAGTTTTAGTACTGCATTCACAGCAACAAGTATTTGTCATGCTGGTTATGTTGACTGTCTGCTAGCGAGGTCAGTTCCATCCTGACCTCGCTAGCAGGTAGTCAACATAACTGTATGACGAATACATGTTGCTGTGAATACAGTATCAAGACTCCTGATGATGGACAGGAAGCCTGTCCGAAACATGTAGAATTCTTTACCAAAATAAAGTTGAAAAATAGTGCATCTTGTTGGCTTTTATTATAAGAATATATCACGGTGCACGGTCCTTTGAATGTCAAAGTAAAAAACATTTGTCACGCCAACCCAAAACTTTGTCGGTGATTGTATGGCGAGTTGGTCCCAGTACCATATTTTACGAATACGGTTGCTTGTGTTGGCTTTTATTGAGAAATTCGATACAAAAGTTCAAATTTAAATTGAAACTTGAAATTATCTTGATAAGTTGTTTAAGTTAAAATACATATCAGTGTAACTGACAAAACTGTGTCACATGAGGTGTATTTAATTACTATATAATGGACAACTACATGTTTCGGCCTGTACTGGCCATCTTCAGGTTTGTCTTAAGGGAACTTAAGATCTTACTATAAGCATGCACGCGCACGTGGTGTAGAGATCTCTACATACGGGCCTTACTAGCAAAACAACAAAAACACACACAACGGGGATGACACACTTCCAAGATATCAGTGTAATTCCTGATGATGGTGTAACTGTAACAGCGAAGCATTTCGGAGCGGTTTTAATGTAAATTTTAATGTAAATTTTAATATTGGTTTTAAGACAAATCGCTAGTGCATCAGTTAGTGACTAAATAAAACTTTGATACATATCAATGTGTTATTTAAACCTTTAGTTGTCAGCATTTATTAGTTTTCGTTTTCTTCCATCTTGTTCCTTGCATGGTTTTCAAATGACTATAGTTTTAGCCCAGTGCATTTGAAAAGCGTCAGAGTTCTGGGTCAGACGGTAATCACTTGAAGGGCATTTTTTGTCTACCGCAACTGGCAGCACCGAAGAATTCAGTATTTTAAACATTGATAAGTTATGTTAGTGCGTGCAGTTCATTGCCTAGGAGGTATGGGCGGAGTTTGATCAATATGGTAGCGAGACAGCTACAAACACATTATTTTTCTTTCTTTTTTTTTTTCAAAATGAAATTAGCAGTTTCTTTCGAAGCATTGCTACATATTTACCACATTACATCGCGTCACGTCTCATCTTTGAAAACGTCGAAACATGTTGTGATTATTTTCTTTCATGCCTTCGTCGGTCAAAGCTAAGAGATAGAATTGTCCTTATACCCGCCTTGAAGGCGTATAGGGGGAGTGGCGATATAGCTCCACTCATTCTTAACCGGATAGAGTTACGTGGTCAGCTTTAGGTTCCGTCCGCTTTCCTTTAGGAAAGGGTCCCTTTGTACCTACCGAATAGGATAACTGAAGAATGAAAAACCAACTAGATGCCACTTATTATTATATTGTATGTCTTATAGGCTCAACATGTTTCGGGCATTACTGTGCCCATCATCAGGAGCTCGCGAATATGATGTTGATTACCACATTGGTCGTTTCGTTCTGTAAAGATGGAGAGGTTAGCTTTAATGTAAATTTGTGGTTCTTAGTGGTGTGTGTTCGGTGTGAAGTTCTTTATCATTTTGTTGTAGCTGCTAACGTGTTCTGTTCGTATTAATAGTTGTTATCTCTGGGTTGTCCCAGAATTAGAGGCAAGAGGTAGGAACTGTTATCATTTCTTTTCATGTTTTCAAGACAAGGTGAAATGGTCCAATCGAAGAGCGCGGGGGCTCAATCAAAAACTGATTTTATGTTCGCATTTTTCTGTGTACAAGAAGAAAAGTTTACCTCTGACGAACCTAGACATCCGAAATATGAACACCCACCTCCTCCTTCCCCCCACCCCCACCCCCTTCCCGGACCCGTGGTTAAGTCTGAGGTATTCTCTGCTTGTCTTCGTTCTTATTACTGGAAGTAACGGAATTTTCCACCATCGGCTACCTGCATCTCGGCCGAAAATACCAAGAAGGTCTGTAACATCTTAACTTGAGGCCCCTGTAGCTTCCAAGGGTTATTTTGACAAACGATGCACAGCAAAGTTTCGTCTACCCGTCACAAGAGGGGAAAGGTTTACCTATAGATCGATCTTACAGACAATGATGTAAGACACCAAGATGCAACAAATTCCGTTTATTGATCTTTTTATTGATCTATTTAAATCTGCTCTACATGTTTCGGGCGACAAATTCGCCCATCCTCAGGAGCACTTTTTGACTGTGTATACAGCTTTGGTACAATGCACCGATATTGCTGGCGACCGGTGACAAGGTCATTGTACCAAAAGCTGTATATACGGTCAAAATTGCTCCTGAGGATGGGCGAGTTTGTCGCCCGAAACATGTAGAGCCGATTTAAAAGGATCAATAAACGGAATTTGTTGCATCTTGTTGGTGATACAATAGAAAAGTCTCGGGGTCCTGATGATGGATGTATTAATGTTCGAAACATGTTGATCATAGAAGAAGTGAAATGAAACATAATAACTAGTGACATCAAATTGGTCTCTTCTTCTACAACTATCACAATGATGCACGGTCCAATATACTTAAGATTGTTCAGAAGAATAAACTTATCAGGGAGATGGAGGAAGGTGTAAATAGCTATGGAATTGATGACAAGTTACACCTTTAGAGCGAATGTGCGGATAAAACAAAGAGCCGGATGAATGAACTTGTACTGTAATTGGGTCTGACGGTAAACGTAAAGTTTTCCCTGTACACGACATTAAGACATTGGGGGGATAGATAAATGGCTCCACTTATTCTGAACCTCGGCCCTAGATGGAGGTGAGGGGTCAACTTCACGCCGCGGCTGCTTGACTTCCTTGAAAGAACCCCGGTACCTGTTGAATAGGAGGTGGGTGTGCCCCAGAGCCGGTCTGGATGTTTCGGAGAAGTGAAACATTCCTTGCTCTTGCCAGGAATTCCTCTTCACATCTGGAGGCCGTCTTGTCCACCCGCAGTTTGAAGAATCTCTGGAGATTGAGACTCGTCTAAAGTGGGTATTATTACTATCATTATTATTATTATCATCATCATCGTCGTCGTCGTCGTCGTCGTCGTCATCGTCGTTATCTTTATCATCATCGTCATCATCATCGAGTTCAATTCATCCTTTCCTGTGGACTACCTAACCGATTAAGCACGTACCGTCACGATGATTGCCCTACACCTTTCAATATTTGTAAGAGTTTCAGAATTTTATCTTAGTAAACCACTTATATCCCAGTGTCCGCGCGGTCTAAGGCGTGGGTCTGCGGCCGCTCGCTTGCTTAGATTGTGGGTTCGAATCCTACCGGGGGCATGGATGTCTGTTGGGAGCGTTGTGTCTTCAGGTAGAGGTTTCTGCGACGAGCTGATCACTCGTCCAGAGTCCTACTGACTGTGGTGCGTCGCTGTGTGTGATCTAGAAACCTCGTGAAAAAGGAGGCCCTGGCCCATTGGGGCTGTTGCGCCAAAAACAAACCATTTATATTCTAGGAAGTTTGTCATCCTCGGAAAACTAGGAAAAGGTAATGTAGTCAAACACAACTAGATCACTGAGGTGTATTTAATGACTGTGCTGGAAACAACTACATATTTCAACAAACATGAAAGGTCGGGCCATTCCAGGAGCTTATCTTTTCCGTCTGTATGTGTGTTTCGGCTAACGAAGATTTAGGCTAACGAATGTGATTCCGGAACGAATTATCTTCGTTAGCCGAGGTATCACTGTATTAGACAACTACATGTTTCGGCACTTACTGGCCATCTTCAAGTTGTCTTCAAGAGAATTTAAGGTCCTACTATATATACATTGTGCGCGAACGTGGTGCAGAGATCTCTACATACGGACCTTATTGCGTAATGTAATTTCCATTTATATTTGCCTAAACGCCGGCCTAGTTCTATAATCAGAATGTGTTGGTACATCTTAATACAGTAAACTCCACTTATCCGGACGCTGGATATCCGGATCGGCTTGGGCCTTCCGGTAAACATTTTCTTGCTGTATTTGTATTAAATCATTTTATGGCTTAAATTTTTCCCGCCATTGTCAAATACATGTAAGGAATTGTGTATTAATGTTGTATTTGTGCATAAATAAATGTGCAGACTGAAACATTAATGATATGGGGTACTTAATTGTATCTAAAAAGACTCCTGCATGTTTCGATGCCCTGAAGATAATGCATTGAGGCAACGAAACATATAGGGGTGTTTTATGTGCAATGAAATATTAAAATCGAGAAGAATGAGATGGGCTGGGCATGTGGCGCGTATGGGTGAGAAGAAGGGGTGTATAGGGTCTTGGTGAGGAAACCGGAGGGAAAGAGACCACTGGGGAGACCTAGGCGTAGATGGGTGGATAATATTAGGATGGATCTCCAGGAGGTGG
>Ga0123353_10007847_pt1 | contig 14493 bp, 18 predicted proteins | sample TergutLab28metaG_3_FD_92763 | JGI IMG/M metagenome (GOLD analysis project Ga0123353, IMG submission 92763) | Labiotermes labralis P3 segment gut microbial communities from Petit-Saut dam, French Guiana - Lab288 P3 | ecosystem: Host-associated > Arthropoda: Insects > Digestive system > Gut ... | reverse complement strand
GCACGAACCACACACCCCCCATGCAAGCGCCCCCTGACTCCGGACTCCTGGTTCCTGACTCCTGATGAAAAGGCAAAGGAGGGGGGGATAGCGCGCGCGCCCGCGTAGCAAGTGCCGTGCCAGAAGAACAGACACCGCCGCTGAGTCCCGGGCAAAAAAAGACGGATTGCCCGTCAAAAGGCGATCCTGAATGGCCAGCGTTTCAATCTTGCTACAGCGTTTACCCTGTCCAGCAAGGAAAAGAGGAAGCGTGGCGGGAATGGATGCGCTTGAAGAAAAACGGAACCCTTGCGCCGTCATACGCGATCCGTGACGCAATTCTTCGCCTTATCGCCGAGGATTCACGATGGCAGCGCGGAAAAGTCCCGAATATGGCGAAGTGGCTGAATCGCAAGGGCTGGGAGGATGAGCCGTTTATTGAGCCACACGCTTCATCGGCAATTTCAGCCCGGGACGGGCCGCCAGTGGCCAGGACGCAGTTTCAAAAAGGCAGACAGGACATGGAAGGCGCAGCGGGGTTTGTACTCGCCGCAGACAGGGAGCTTGGAACACATGGCAACGATACAGCGAATCTCCACAGAATTGGCACGAATGGCGGTAGTTTACAGGCAGCAAGTGAGTCAGGATGAGCTACAGGTCTTAGCAATGGCCTGGATTGAACTATGCGAAAAACTCACGGATGAGCAGTTTATCGCCGCCTGTAAAGCCCACATGCGAGAATCACGGTTTTTTCCCTGTCCGGCCGATATTTTGACCGCGCATGAAGAAGCACCGCCGCCGCCTCTGCCAGCTTTTGAGCTTCCAAAGCACACCAGCAGCCCGGAAGAACGTCACCGCAGCAACGTTACTGCGGCCATGGTGTTTGCCCATGTTGTTCACAGGAATGAACGCGTAAGGGGATTTTTCGATCTGGACACCTGGGAAAAAAAGGATGCCTTTGCGCGTGACGTTCTTGGCGATGAGTACCCTGCCCCTGAGCAAAGGCGAGTAGTCCAGTGATCCGGTTCACTCTGCCCATAATTCCAACGGCACAGGCGCGGGCCAAGATAGCCGTCCGCGCCCAAGGCCGCTTTGCCCAAGCGTACAAGACACAGGGACAGCAAGGCAATGAGCGCACCCTTGAGGCTTGGCTGAAAGACTATGTGCCGACCGCGCCACTGTCCGGGCCGATATGCCTTGATTTTGTGGCCGCGCTGCCTGTACCTGCATCGGCCAGCAATAAAAAGCGGGCTGCCATGCTTGCCGGTGATGAGTTCCCGGCGAAGAAACCCGACCTCGACAACCTCGCCAAGCAACTCAAGGACGCTATGACGCGCTTGCAGTTTTGGGGGGATGATTCGCAGATCGTGGTCTTGCGCTGCAAAAAAATCTATGCCGCGTCCGGGTTTTGGAAGGTGGCCGTTTACCGGGCCGACAACCCGCCGCTGATGGTCCCGGGGAGAAAATGACATGCCGCGATTAACACCGGAGCTATGGGAAAAAGCCCGCGCCGAGTATGAGGTTCGCGGGGTGAGCCTTGGGGAGATAGGCAAGCTATTTGGGGTCGCCACGTCAAGCATATCGCGCAAGGCAAAGGCTGATGGGTGGATTCAAGGTAAATTGCAAGACCTTGTGGAGCGAGAGGTTGCAGCTACCAAGGCTTTTGTCGAAGTCAAAACGCAAACGCAAGAGCTGTCGTTGCGTTTTCAGCACACCATCAACAGCGTGGTCGAGGAGCGCCTACAGGCCGAGGGATTGCTTGCGTCCCTAGACGTTGCTCTGGCCGTCAAAGGCGCGGCCCTGGTGAAAAAGGTGGCTACGCCGGAGGACTGGCTCACCATGACCCGGGGGCGGCGCAACCTTGCCCCGGCCGACAAGGGTGTGAGTGTTAACGTCAGCCAGCAGCAGGCGCAAGGAGTAGCCGCAATAAGCCCGCGTGAGGCCATGACAGAGATTGTCCGACAGGCAACAGGAGGGACAGCGGAAGATGTGGCTACCAACGCTTGAAGAGTTTTTTGTCGCCCATGGCCACGCGACACAATCGCCACGCACGGTGCGCCAGTTCCACCGTGACATTTTCGCGGCGACAACCATGTGGGTGGCCGGAACGCTCCCCGGCGGCGCTCGGAATCTGGCTATCAATCTCCCGCCTCGGCATGGAAAGACATTTATCGCCCGCGATCTTGTTTCCTGGGGGCTTGGGTGCTTTCCTGATTCGGAGTGGATTTACACATCCTGCTCGGCGACCCTGGCCGTGACGCAGACTATGGCGATCAAAAACGCCGTGTCGAGTGACTGGTATCGCAAGGTGTTTCCTTTTGTGGGCGTCTTTCATGGCAGCGGCAGGCAGGAGTATTTCACCACACCAGCAGGGGGAAGCGTGTACGGTGTCGGCATGGGAGGGACACTTACCGGGTTCGGGGCAGGGAAGAAGCGGCAGGAGTTTGGCGGCGGTATTGTCGTTGACGACCCCATGCAGGCCAAGGACGCTTTCAGCCTCGCCATCCGCGAGCGCTGTAATCAGTGGTATTCCCAAGTGCTCTACTCCCGCAGGACCGCCGCGCACACGCCAGTCTTGATCATCATGCAGCGGCTCCACGAGTCCGATCTTGTCGGCTATGTGCGCGACAACGAGCCCGACCTCTGGCATGTGCTGGAAATCCCCGTCATGGACGAGGGCGGCGAATTGCTTTGGCCGGAAACGTTTGACGCAGATTCGGCCCGGCGCATGGAATCCTTGGACCCCTTCACCTACAACGCGCAATACATGCAAAGCCCTACGCCGCAGGGTGGCGCCATGATCAAAACGGACTGGATACAGCGGCCAGAGCATATTCCTACAGGCATCACTGCCTTGGTTATCGCCATGGACACCGCGCAAAAGACGGCAGAGCGCAATGACTTTTCGGCGCTCGGTTTGTGGGGTCTTGCGGGAAGGAATGTCGTCACCCTGGATATTGAGCGCGGGAAATGGACAGCGCCGGACCTGCTGGAAAAGGCAGAGGATTTCATAAAGCGCCATCGGCCGCCTGTCGGCTCTCCTGTGAAGCTCCGGGGGGTGCTCATCGAGGACAAAGCCTCCGGCACCGGATTGATCCAGAGCCTACAGCGCAAGGACGAATTGAGGGACATGCCGATTATTGCCGTCCAGAGGAGCCGCGACAAGGTGAGCCGGGTAAATGACGTGCTTCCCTGGGTCAAGGCAGGACAGCTTTGGGTTCCATTGTCCGCGCCTTGGGCAAAGGCGTACATTGGGGAACTCGCCTCATTTTCCCCGGCCATGACACACAAAAACGATGATCAGGTAGACATCACCGTAGACGCAATGAACGAACTGCTCTCCCTGGGTGGCGGGCTTGTCCCTGACGCGGATTGGAGTTGAACATGCTGCGAAAGAAGATTGGCATTATTGGCGACCCGTACTTGCTCGATGTCACAACCGGGACGGAATACCGCCGGACTGTTTGCGCCCTCGCGTGGCCGTATGCGGATGTTCACGGATGCGTGATCGTCATTGGCGAACTCCGGCACCCCCCGGCCATGATGGACGCAAGGCGGCATGTGCACGTCCTCGGCGAAGCTCGTAGCGCAAGCCCCGACAAGCTGCTGGAAGAGGCGGCGCGGATGCAAGTAAAATGGCTTTTCCCGACAGTGGTAACCCCCGTTGGCGACCCGCGCATAACCCTTGTTGACCAGTACAATGCCGACCGCCGCCGGGCGCGGTTGCCTGTTCTGCGACTTGTGGAGCCGTCTGCATGGCGCGGCAAGGGTGAGGGACTTTTGTCGTACTACATGGCCATACTGCAAAGGCGGATTACTGACGACAAATCGCTTCACTTTGGCCCTGACTGCACGGCCAGGGACGAGGCGCAGCGGGCAGGCAAAGACGACATCAACCGCAAGATGATTGAAATGCCGGGAGTGTGCGCCCTGGCGTGGGCGGTGGAAAACATGGACGTGGAGGCGCAGCCGGAATGGTATGAGCGCAGACACATCATCGGCGGCCCGGCCGACCAGCACGGAGGGTATTGATATGACTGAGATACTGCGAGGATGGGGCTCTATTGAGCTTTTTACCGGGGAAAGCCGAACGACCTTGCTCAGAAAAAAATACCCAGTACACAAAGACTCTGGCGGTTCAGTGTGGGCAGACCCCAAAAAAATGCATGAGCACAGACTGAGTATCTCTGCTCAAATCTGCTCAGATGTGAGTATCTCTGCTCACGCTGCCTCTGACCCCTTGAAATAGCTCCGCCTTTATGCGTTAAGCTTGCTCTCAAACCCTGGAGGGCAAGCTTGAGCGCAGTCTACCCTGATCCTGAACAATTTGATGCCGGATACCAGGAATCCATGCGCGAACCAGAAGCGCGTGGCGGTATTGATTCCGGCGCGTTGGCGCACAAGCTGATGGCCGAATACAAGGAGGCCGCCAATGCCCGCACCTTAGTAGAGCAACGCTGGCTTGCGGACTTGCAGCAGTACAAGGGCCAGTACAGCGCCGCCGTCCTTACCCACCTGAAAGCAACAAAGCGCTCAAGCGTTTACTACCGCCTCACGACCTTCAAGGTAAACACGATGGTCGCCCGCCTGATGGACCTGCTTTTTCCGCAGCGCTCAAAGAATTGGAGCCTGGAAAACACGCCCGACCCGATGCTGCCCGATGATGTGATCAAGGCCGCCCTGCAAGAAGAGATTGCCGCCACCGCGCAGGGGATGCTTGAGAGCCAGGCGCAACACTTGGCCGAGCAAGGCATTATTCCCGATGCCGTGGCAATCCAGAAAATGCAGATGCAGACGCTTGAGGCGGCGTTTCAGCAACTCAACACGCCCGAGGCCCGGCTGAACATAGCCAAGGACCGCGCATCGTTAATGGAGCGCGTCATTGACGACCAACTCAAAGAGAACAACGTCAACGGCACACTTCGCCCGTCATGGCAAAGCAACTGCAAGGATGTGGTAGGCTCCGCATGTCTCTACGGCATGGGCATCCTCAAGGGGCCGCTGGTCGAGAGGGTTGAGACAAAGCGTTTTGACAAAGACCACGAGACTGGCAAATGGCAAGAGCAAACTCACTCGGAAGATTTGAAGCCCTACCATGAGGCCGTAAGCATCTGGTCGATATTCCCCGAGCCTGATGTCATGCGCTCAAAAGACCTGCGCTACGTCTGGCAGGTGCATTTGAAGTCGGACAAGGACTTGCTTGAGCTTGCCAACTTTCCCGGCTTTGACGGCGAGGCGATACGCGCACACAGGGCGCTTCATCCCGAGGGTGATGCGAACTTGGAGACGTGGGAGCAGTACCTTCAAACGCTCGACATGGAAAATCTCAATCCGGGGACCATGAAGAACAGATACCGCGTCTATGAAAGGTGGGGCTTTCTTTCCGGCAAGGAGCTTTCCGAGGCCGGGGTAGATGTTCCCGAGGCCGACCATGCCAATGTTTACAGCAGCAACATCTGGATTGTCGGCAACAGGGTTATCAAGGCCGCCATCAATCCGCTCGAAGGCATAGACATCCCCTATTATTTCTACCCCTACCAGAAAGACGACTCCTCTTTTTGGCCGGAGGGCATTGCCTCTCTGCTCCGCGCTCCGCAGGCAGGAATCAATGCAACCGTGCGGGCCATGCAGGACAACGCGGCGGCATCGTCCGGCCCCATATACGGACTGAACCTCGCCTACCTCGCGCATGGCGAGGACATCAACAGCATGATTGCGAACCGGGTTTTTCAGTTCGACAAGCCGGGTGACTGAGCACAAGAAGGACACAAAAGAAAAACTAGCCGCGCTTGATGAGGGCATAAAAGAAAAAATGATCAAGATGGACGAGCGCGTGAAAGTCGTCGAATTCAGCAAATACAAGGCGATTGGGATCATAGCAGCAATAGGCTTTTTTGTTACATTCTTCGGCGGATTTGCCGGAAGACTGCTTGAACAGGCAGCCTTGGGATCAGGGTAGCGGGCGCGCAAATGAGAATGATATTCGGGCTTGATTTCAAAAACGATACAGGCGAGGCAATGCAATTTGCCGTGAACTCGGAAACCGAGGAAGTGCTGGTCCGGGTCACTCGCGGCGGGACATGGCGACCCTGGCGGCGTATTGACGTGAAGCGCACGGCAAGCGGGGAGCTTGACGAAACCGTAGGGACGGCCAAACGCGCTGAGACTGCGGACAGGCTCACCACCCCGGTAAGGCTTAACTTCGTGGGCGCAGTAACCGGAACCGCCACGCTTGACGGGGCCACAAGAGATTTAACGATAAATCTTAGCATTGACTCGGCAATCAACAACGCCATATCCGCGGCAGTCGCTTCAGCAATCTCTTCGCATGTCAGATCGCACCACTCTAGCAGTGGAGGGGGAGGTCGTGACAGGTGACAACCATAGCGGTCACAGTTTTCGCGGGCGAAATGCCTAGGGTTGAGGACAGGCTCCTTGAAACGCAGAACGCAGTCAAGGCGGTCAACTGTGACTTGCGCCGGGGCGGGCTTCGTCCTTTGCGCGGTCCCGGGCATGTGCAGGACTTGGAGAATGAGGCGCATACCATTTTCAAGCACGATGTTGACGGTTGGCTCTCATGGCCTGGCGCTGTCAGTGTAATCAAGAGTGCCGTGCGGGATGTGGACGGCGAGACCCCCATAGGACAACTGCTGATTACCGGAGATAGGGAATACCCGACCATGCATCTGGCGGGCGGCGAAGTTCACCGCCTTGGCATCCCCCGGCCAAGCAGAGCGCCCGCAGTCAGCACAAGAGAGGGCGCGGCCTTTCTGAATACGAGGGTTATTGGCTGGACGGCTACGGACCTCTCGGGAGCGCCTGCGCGTTACGGCGATAATACAGGACAGCCTGTAGCGGACGGAAGCAATACCCGCGTAGGGGCATTTTCGGACGGCGGGCCAAGCGCCCCCACAAGCACGGACAGCGGCATTTCCCGCAGTTCGGCGTATTGCTACACGCTGATACAGCGGCTTGCAGGCGGGGTGCTTGAGTATGAATCAGCGCCGTCACCGCCGACCGATGTTTTCGATGTGATGGACGGTGACGGCGTTACTCTTAGCGACTTTGATATACCGCAGCTTGACGGCCTTACCATCACGGCAATCCGCATATACAGAACAGTGGGAGGGGAAGGCTCAAGCAACTTCCGCTTTGTAGCCGAGGTCGGGCTGTATGAGCTTGAGGAAACGGGCGGGGTCTATGCTGATTCCAAAATTGACGCGGATATTTCCTCTGAGGTTTTGCAGACGACAATATGGGATGCCATACCGGAAGAGGCGCGGGGGTTGATCGGGACGGATAACGGCATTTACGCCGCGTTTCGCGGTAACGAGTTGCTGGTATCGGAGCCGTTCATTCCCTATGCCTTCCCCGCCGCCTACGCACTGACAACGGAAGATTCCATAGTGGCGCTGTCTCACATTGACGGTACGATAGTCGTACTCACCGAGGGCCGCCCGTATCTGGCGCGGGGCGGTATGCCGGAGAGCCTTGAGCTTGTCCACTTGCCCATAGAGCAGTCCTGCGTGTCCGCCCGCTCTGTTGCCACCATGCCCGGCGGCGTTGTCTATGCCAGCCCGGACGGGCTGATGCTCTTTACCAGCAACGAGCAAACGCTGATCACCAGCCAGACATTTACCCGGGACCAGTGGCAGGAGCTTGGGCCGGAGAGCATCATCGGCACTATACACGATGGCGCTTATATCGGCTTCTTTGCCGGGACAAATAAGGGCTTCATGTTCCACATAGGCAGGGCTGATGTTGTCCGCCTTGAGCTTGATGCTGATGTGAAGGTTCTGGCCCTGCATCATCACAGCAGAGGCAATGCCATTTACCTCTCCATGCAGACAAAGGGCGGGAGCGGTGTCTGGAAGTTCGAGGCAGGGAAGCCTCTACGCTACACATGGCGCTCCAAGGTGTTTTTTACGTCAGCGCTGACGGGCATGAGCGCGGCCAGGGTTGACGGCGATCAGGGCATCTCATCGGCAGTCCGTATGCGTATCCTGGCCGGGAAAGACATGCAGAGGCCGCGAGACGAGCTTGCCCTGACGGACACCCGGGCGGTGCGGATAAGGCCGACACGATCCGAGCGGCTTTGGGGCTTTGAGCTTTCCGGCATTGCCGCCGTCTATGAGGCCAGGATAGCGGGAAGTGTGGAGGGACTTGAGCATGGGCAATAAGAGTGTCTCTCGCGGCATTATGTCAGTCCCGCGCAGCTTTGCGCCGGACCAGTTTGTTTTTCTGCAAAAGCTGCTGGCCTACATTCAGGAGCTTGGCGGCAATGTTCGCGGCGAGAATCCGCAACGGGCCGTGCGTCACGCCGAGCTAGGCCGACTGGCAGGCGGCGGCAGGGAAGCGATAGTCAGAGAGAACGCGCTTGCCGATGGCTCAGTCACAGCCAGAAAGATTGCCGACAGCGCCGTAACCGAAAGCAAGATCGCGCAAGGGGCCGTCACCCTGGAAGCGCTTGCCCCCGGAATCGCGGTAGCGCTTGTGAGCGGAGAAGCCTCTGACGGCGAGACGGTTACGATTCCCGGCAAATGGCTCTCCGCTCCTCTCGTCGGAATTACGGGCATAGCGAACATAACAGGCAGCGACCTTGTTGGGGCAGCGGATTTACGAGAAAGCGAAAAGCCGGGAGTGTGGGAATTTGACGCGGCAGGCTTTTTTTTATGGTTCGCTATCGGCCATCCGGCGGCGGCAGGAGATGATGAAGATGTGGAAGGATAAGCTGCACATGCGCTATCTGCCGCTGGACGACGAGGAAAGCGTGATTGCGCTCTCGCGCATCCATGCCCGCATGGAAGACGAAGGGACACTTGCAGCGGCGCTCATTGGCGAACGGGATCGCAGCAGGGAGGGCTTTCTTTCCATCATGCTTCGCAACGGCACGCTGCCCTATATCATGTATTGGGAAGGCAAAGAGGCCGGGCTTGCCTGGGCTAAGGCCTTTGGAGAAAAGTCATGCTTGGGAAATTGCTGCCTCTATAAAGAGTATTGGGGCAGCAAGAGCACAGCATACAGCCTGCCGCGCGGCGTTTTCACGAAGGTTCTGACCTACAGGGACGGCGACGGCTACCTGTTTGACCTGGTGGTTAATTTGGCCGCTGTCTCCAACCCGCTTTCGTGGTGCGGGGCAATAAGAGCAGGGGCCAGGAAGGTCGGCGTGATCCCGAACGGCCTGTTCTGTGCCGACAAAAACGAAAGCGTTGACGCCGTGCTTACCGTAGTAACGCGAGAAATCCTTGGGGTAGGTGAAGAATGAAAATTTACACAAAGGTCGTATTCGACATGGCGACAGAGGAAACCCTTGAGGAAGAGTCGTTTGAATATGACGGCGCTGTCGCTCTGTGTATGGGTAGTAGTGGCGGTGGCGGCACAACAACAAACACGGTTGACTATGCTTACAACGCCCGCATGGCCACTCTGTCCGAAGAGCAGCAGGGTTGGGCGCGCGAGTATTACAGGATGTGGGATCAGCATTTTAAACCCTACGAGATAGCCCAGGCCCAGGCAAATATGGAGCTTCTGCCCTATGAGACGGAAGCCTACAAAAACAAGCTCAATGCCGTAAATACCCTCTTGCCGCAACAGACAAAGGTGGCCGGGCAGTTCCTTGATGCGGCCGCCAAGGGGGTGGACATCAATGAACGCATGTCCCTTGCGCAGGCTGATGTTGCCGGGGCGTGGGGTGATGCCAATGCCATGATGCGCCGCGAAAGCAGCAGGATGGGTGTAAACCCTAACTCGGGCAGGTTTGCCGGAATACAGGCGGCCATGGGTACGCAGCAGGCGGCGCAGATTGCCGGAGCAAGGACGCAGGCTAGGGTCGGCGGTGAAATGGAAAACTACCAGCGTCTCAAGGATGCGTCCTCAGCCAATCTTGTAGGGCAATATATGCAAGGCATCGGAACCATGAGCGAAACATAAGGAGAGGAGTCATGCCCTTATACAGAACAGAAAATCCGTATGACCGGGCCATGCAGCAAAACCAGACACACGCGCCATCTCAGGGCGTGATGACGACATCCAAAGGTTCGGGCGGCTTGCCGCCAGTCGGCAAAGGGAGAGGCGGATACATGACCGGGCTCGCCGCGTTCAGCGATGATGGGCGCGGGAGTTTGAGCGGAGGGTTAGCGGCAACGCCGCTCGCTCCGGGCGGGCAGTACGGGGGCGCGAAGGCGGGCAAGAAAGGCGAGAACGCGAAGAGCACCGAGCAAGCCTTTGTCAAAGGTGGGAAAACAAAAGAGTCCCTAGCTACCGCTGCGGCTTCGGGGCAAGGCATTGAGAGCAGCTTTATAGCTGGCGGCATTGCCGGGATCGCAGGCCACCATTCAAAAGTGAGGTAGTTTCCATGCCCTTATATAGAACACAAAACCCGTTTGATCGGGCTACGGGAACCATGGGCACAGCGCAAGGCACTATGGGCCAGCAAACGCGCAAGACGGAAACAACGCATCATCGGCCACCTCCGATGCAAACCGCAATGCAGGGCCTTGGCGGAGGACTGATGCTGAAGCAGGGAGCCGAGGCTGGCATGGATATATACGATAAAACAGTCAGCTTTTTTGGTGCGCCCGATCCCGCTACAACACAGGCGGCCACAAGCACGGGCGGGGAAGGTGCAAGCCAAGTAGCGGGCCAAGCCGTTGATCAGGCCGTAAGACATGGCGTAGCGCCAGGATTAACCCCTACAGACTTAACCGGAGCAAAAACGGGGCAAGTGCCGCTATCTGCTGGTGAAAGTCTTTTGAAAGAGCAAATGGTGGACACAGTTGCCACTGGCGCAGCCGAAGGCACGCTTAGCGCCTCTGTCCCTGGAACGCTTGGAGCAGGCGTAGGCGGCATTGCCGGCGGATATGCCGGGAAGCAGCTTGGCGGAGCCGTAGGCGGAGAAACAGGCGAAGTCGTTGGCGGTGTGATTGGCAGTGCTGCGGGCGCATACCTCGGCGCTGCAGCGGTGTCTGCCGCCACAGGAGCGGCAAGCGGAGCAGCAGCGGGCGCAACCGCAGGAAGCACGGTAGGGCCGTGGGGAACAGTGGCCGGTGCGGCTATTGGCGCTTTAAGCTCGTACTTCTTATAACCGTAAGGGGAAATATAGATGGCCCTCTACAGATTGAATAGCCCCGCCGACAGAGCACACGGCGCAATGGGTAACGCCACGCAAGCGGCGGCCTCAATAGCGCCGCAGACAAAGACCGTGCATCATAAAGGGAGCCGTTGGGACGACATCTACAAAGGCGCTATGGCCTTTGGCACAGTAGCCAAGGGAATAGGCGCTATGGTGGATACAGGCGACAAGGCGTGGCAGATGTACGACAGGTATCAGGGGCGGAAGGCTACAGAAGCTATTGGAAGCGCCTATGCCGCCGAGGGAATAGAAGGCGTGCATAAGATTATGGCTGAAAGGCCGAATGCTCATTACGCAAAAGCCAAGGACGCATGGGACCGGAAGCGATTTGATGCCAGAGAGCGTGAGTTTGAAACGGCTGATATGGCCCGCAAGACCGCCGACAATGAAGCGTATGACAGGCTTTCATTGGTGCTCCGCGAAAACAATGGAGACCTCAGCAAGGTGCAGATAGCGAGCGCCGCAGACGCGAGGGCTTTTGGGAGGCTAGAGCTTGAGCGCCTTGGCATAGATCACAAGAAAGCGCAGCTACGCAACCTCAATGCGCGGGGTGGCCATGGTGGCGGGGCTGGCGCTGGTGATGGCGTAGGGGGCAACATTGGCCCCAAGCACCCGCTTCATATGCATATTACAGCGAGCGGGTTCACCTGGGACAAAGACCGCCAAGCCTACTTCGGGGCTTTCCAGGACGAGGAGGGAAAGTGGCAACTCAACTACAACGAGCCGTTGACAGGTGCCGCATTGCAGGAAATCGCAGGTAGAGTGTCGAATCAGGGCGCGGGCGGCAATCTTGAAGAACTGGTGCGCGACATCGTGAATCGCACCAACGTGCCCGACGCAACGGCAGCCCCGCCCCCCTCACAGCAGCGCCAGGGCGGGCAGCCACGGGCAGAAGACCCATTGCCACACCAGCGCCCGAAAGAGATGCGGGGGCTTGTTGAGGATTACAGTTCCGGCACAGAAAACCATATGCGCAGCAAGCACAAACTCGATTCTTTCATCAGGCAGTCCGGGTTTCACTGGGACCAAAACAGCGGGCGCTACTACCGAGTAGGGCAGGGCGGGCGGCCAGACTACAGTGCCCCGCTTACGCACGGGCAACTGAAGGATATCGAGGACATGGTGACGGACTGGCGGGAACGCAACAGGCGCACGCGCTGAGGAACTACGCTTGGCAGAGATTAAGAACCGCTCTTTGACAATCGAATAGGGCAGGAAAGGAAGGGAGGCGGTCAGGGCTATCTGAGAAACGCCAGAGCCGCCACGATCAGCGCAGTCTGCGTGAGGAATCCGGCCATCATCCAGCGGAAAAAACGATCTTTCATTGCCGTGCGAAATCCCATTAATTCAAAGCTGATGGCAATGAGAATTAAGACAATCGCGATAGTAAGCATTTGCAGTTGTCCCCAGGCGAGAGAATGTCAAGGGACTAAAAGCCGATCTTCCGTTTATCTTTATCCGGGGGGAGTATCAATTCATTCAGGGCTTCAATGATGCCGCCGATGGCCGCGTCGTGCTGCCCTATAGCTTCGCCATATTTTCCCACTGTTGCTTCCAGTTCCGCTACTTTGGCAGCGAGCTCTTTGTGGGCGGGGACGACGAATTGTCGCATCCAGACAAAAGCCTGAATAATCATGCGGCTGATTTCATCGGCTCGCGGCGAATTAAGAACGCTTGATAACATAAGCGCTCCGTGTTCGGTGAGAGCATAGGGAGCGGAGCGCCTACCGCCACGGCCTTTCTTTGAGGTGCCAATTTGGCACCTCAAAGAGTTCCACTCTTCGTAGGATAATTGGAAAACGAAGCCTGCAAATCGCCCTGGATTACGCTTAACCGCACGAACGAGCGCTTTGGTTTCCACTCCATACAAAACGGCTAAGTCAGAATCGAGCATTGCACGCTGCCCGCGTACTTCAAAGATGCGCTGCGTTATGGAGTCATGCGTAATCGCCGGGACGTTTTCAGGCATATCCCCCCCTTTCCCCTTCTCTATCTCGATTGCCAAATGGCAGCAACCATAAACCACAGCGCAGGAGGCAGCCAATGGACGGACAATATCAAGGCATGATGACGATGGCCGATACTCAGCCCACAAATAATGCGCGTCGTGAAATTCTGAGCAAAATGGCGGACGCTGACGGCAAATACTACGAAAACGTTTTCCGCCCTCTGGCGCACAAGGCCAGGGAGTCTTTTGCCAATGGCGACATGGCCACATTCGGCAATATTGTGGGCGAACTGTCAAGCTCACTCCCCATGCCATACAGATATAAAATGGGGCAGGACGGATCGTTTGGCGAGATGTTCCGCTCAACCCAGCACGGCGGATATGTGGATACCGGAAGAAAGATGTCCCCGCTTGAGGTGATGGAAGGCATTAACGAGATCCTCAAGGGCGAGCATAAAGTCCTTGCTGGCGCGGACATGCAGACGCACATGGCAAATCCGGGGTTCCTCCAACGGGCAGCGCAGTATCGACTTAGTACAGCCGCGTCCAACGCAGAGGCAATGGCTGATGAGAGCCAATGGATAAAGTTGCGGGGAAAAGACGGAAGAGCGCTCTACGCCATCCCTCAGAACAGGCACGACGATTATTCAGCGAACACCTCGTACATGATTCTGGATGAAAAGGCAGGCAAGACATTTTACGCCAACAGCAAAGATGAGCTTGAGCAGCTTGGAACGGCAGACAGCAGGCAGCAGGAGTAAAAAATATGCTCTCCCTAAGAGATTTCCGCAGAATATACCCTGAATGCCGCGACCTGACAGACTACGAGGTATCTACGGCGCTGCACAAGATTAAAGCGCCGGAAATGCCCTACGAGCAGTTCGCCGGGATTATCGACGGGCCGTCTCAAGAGGACCAACGCATCCTCAAGGCCAGAGAGCATAATGCCAATAACCCTCACGATCCTATTGACTACAGGGAGATCGGGCAAAGCGGAATTGGCGGACTTGCCGGTGATATGTGGCACGCCGCCGCTTCCGGCGTGAAAGACTTTGCCGCTGTGCCGTTCTTCCTCAAGAGAAAGGGGTTTGAGGCTGTCGGGCTTCCTCGCGCCGCCGGACTGATGGCGGGCCTGCAAGACTACTTTCAGGAAGGCTCTCAGGAGAGTTTGCGCAGAATGTCGGCTGACGGCAAGCTGTCTATGGAGAAGCAGTTTATCGAAACAGACGAGGACGGAAAGCACCGCATGGGCGCGGCGTTTACAGACCCAAGGGCCTATGCGCTTAAATTTGCCGAATCAGCGCCGTCTCTAGCAGTTACCGGGGGAAGCAGCGCCATTATTGCCAACGCGCTCATAAGGCGCGGAATGTCGAAAGGGCTAGGCTATCTTGTTGGCGGCTCTCTCGGCCAAGGTGTCCCTTCCGGCGCACACAAT
>Ga0123353_10007846_pt1 | contig 14494 bp, 14 predicted proteins | sample TergutLab28metaG_3_FD_92763 | JGI IMG/M metagenome (GOLD analysis project Ga0123353, IMG submission 92763) | Labiotermes labralis P3 segment gut microbial communities from Petit-Saut dam, French Guiana - Lab288 P3 | ecosystem: Host-associated > Arthropoda: Insects > Digestive system > Gut ... | reverse complement strand
ATATTATAAAAATTAAATCTATTAATTAAATGAAATTTATTATAAAATATATTATAAAAATTAAATCTATAATAGATAATAATTAAGTATAAATTATAGCTAAATAAATTCATAATAAACATATCTTCCATGACAAAAATAAATAAAGTGAAATAATGAAAGTTTCTGTTTTTGTACCTTCCCATATTACTGGTTTTTTTACTATTTGTGAAAATAAAGATCCACTTAAGAAAGGTTCATGTGGGGCAGGATTATTAATTGATAAAGGAGTTACTACAACAATAAAAATCTTAAGTAATTCTTCAAATTATAAAAATCCAATTAATATCAAAATAAATGGAAAAGAGAATTCTAAAAATGAAACAATAATCAATAAAACATTAGAATTAATTAAGAATAAATTTCCTTTTGAAGAAGTATTTGAAACTATGGATAAAAATGATTATTATATATCTATTGAAAATAAGGTAGATGTTCCAATTGGAGCAGGTTTTGGTACATCTGCCTCTTGTGCATTAGGAACAGCTATGGGCCTTGGAAAATTATTAAATTTACCTCTTGAAAAAACTGCCCAAATTGCACATCTTGCAGAAATTTCACTTGGAAGTGGTTTAGGTGATGTTATAGGTCAAACATCAAAAGGTGTGGTTTTAAGAAAATCTCCTGGTGCTCCAGGAATTGGTAAAACAATTAGTATATCTAGTTCCATGAAAGATAATGAAAAAAGTGATTTTTCAGATATTTATGTATTAACAAAAACTCTTGGAGAGATAGATACATCAAGTATAATAAAAAATCCATTTTATAAAAAGAATATTAATAATATGGGAATAGCTATGCAAAAAAAGATAATTCTTAATCCAAGTCTTGAAAATTTCATGAAATTATCTTATGAATTTGCAAAAAATACTAATTTAATGAATGAAAATCTTTCAAAGATTATTGATGATTTAAAACAAAATTCTATTGGAGTTTCTATGGCAATGCTTGGAAATACTATTTTTGCATTAGTTAAAGAAGAAAATCTTAATAAGATTGGAAATTTAGATGATTTTTTAATATCTAAAATATATACAGATGGAATAAAATTCATATAGTTAGACTAATTTAATGGTTAAAAGATTAAAAAATAGTTTAAATTAATGATTTTATGATAAATTATAAACTTTAAGATAAAACCCTATAAATTTTAAATAAAAATATAAACTTTAAGATAAAATCTATAAATTTTAGATAAAACTATAAATTTTAAATAAAATTATAAACTTTAAGATAAAATCTATAAATCTTAGATAAAACTATAAACTTTAAATAAAAATATAAACTTTAAGATAAAATCTATAAATCTTAGATAAAACTATAAACTTTAAATAAAAATATAAATTTTAAGAATAAAATCTATAAATCTTAGATAAAACTATAAATTTCAAGATAAAATGATAAAAATTAGCTATGATATCAATATATACAGAAAACAATTAGAAAATCTCTTAAAAGAAGAAGATATTGTTGTTGAATTAGGATGTCATATTGGTAACACAAGCAAATTAATAGCTAAAAAAATTAAAAATGGGAAATTAATAGCTTTAGATAATAGTCCTGAAGCAATAGCTAAAATGAACAATCTATCACAAAAATACAACAATTTAGAGTTTATTAATGGAGATGTTCGCTTATATGATATTCTTGAAGAGGTAGCTAAAAAAATAGAAACCTGTGATATTCTTTCTGTAGATCTTGGTGGAGGGTATCATCCAGATACTGTTTTTAAAGTTTATTTTATATGGGCTTCTGTATTAAAACCAAAAATAACTTTAATTAGAAATAGAGGTCTTATTGATTTTATTAAAACTTCTCAAACAGAAGAATCATTTGAATCTTCAGAAGGTTGGCTTGAAAGTTGTGGAAGTGAAGGAATACCTCCTCAAATAAAAGAATTTAAATTGTGGAGCTCTAAATTGAATGAAAAATAAAGATACTAAATTATTTACAAAACAAATATTTATAAAATACTATAATTTTATTAAATGCTAAATAATTATAAAATATATTTATATTATTAACTTATAAAGCTATATATTATAACCTCTATTTTCTAAAGCCTTTTTAAGAAGGTTTATAGCTTCTTTATCTTTTTTGCTTCCAACTTTATTGATGATTCTTTTTGATTCAACAAATCTATCTAAAAAATATTTTTGTTTGTCTTCTTCAACAAAATTGATTCTTGTAAAGTTTACTAAAGATTCAATTAAACTATAAAACCCACGATTAGGTGCATTTACATAATCTTTATTTAAAACAATTTCAACTACTTTTGAACTTATTAACCCAGCTCTTGATTTTCGAATAGGATCGCTTTTTTTAACTGCTTCTTTTATATCAAGTACTTCACATATTAAATAAGCATCCACATTTTTTAAAGTGGGAATTTTAGTATTTATTTTAGAATTATCTGCTTTAAAACTTTTTATTTTAGAATTATCTGCTTTAAAACTTTTTATTTTAGAATTATCTGTTTTAAAACTTTTTGTTTTAAAACCAGAATTAAGATTATTATCTAAATCAATATTAAAATATTCAGATGGAATGTTTCCAATAGTAGCTAATGTAAACAAAATGGGGTCTAATGTAATATTTATAATAAAATTCCTTTGATTTCGAATATTAGCTAAAGTATTACTTCCTTCAAATATACGACACAATACTTCCTTTTTATTTTTACATATAACTCCAATAGGAGCTGTGTTGAGATTGCCTTCTTTATCTAAGGTAGTTATTATAGTTTCATATTGTTGTCCTTTTTCCATTCCAACTAAACTTAAATCGATGTCCATATCTATAATTTTATTACTATCAATATATAATTTTAATCTTTTATAAAAAAAATTTAATTTATTAAAATATATACTTGTATATCTTTAATATTCTATTATAATAAAAATATATTATAACAGAAATATATTATAATAAAAATATATTATAACAGAAATCTTAATTTTAAATTACTGTATTTTTATATCTTTAATAAAAAAATTAAAAAAGAAATTAATCATTAATTTCCTCAAATTCCATTAAATTCAATTCTTAATAATTAAAAAGATAAGATTTAAATAGAATAAATAACAAATTTAATTAAAATAAACAAAATATAGAACTTATATTTTTTAAAAAATAATAATAAAAAAAATATAAAAAAATAATAATAAAAAGATAAGGAAAATTTAAAAATAATAATTTAAGAATACTTAAATTTAAAAATATTTAATCAAATTCTATAAAATATTAAACACATATTATACTAATTCATATATTAATCTAAAAATATATTATACTTTCAAAATCAAAAACCGTTGGAGATATTATGGAATATAAAATGTATAGTGAACTTTTTGAACAACCAGATTCAATTAGAAAAACTTTTGAAATGGAACTAAATAATATGGAAAAAATAGCTGATAAACTATCTAAAGTCAATCGTATTTATTTAGTTGGTTGTGGAAGTTCCCTTTCAACAGCTTATTCTGCTAAAGATGCTCTTGAAATGGTAACCAATTTAGACATAGATGTTTTTACAGGATATGAATTTTATTACAATAAAAAACTAGATAATGAAAACTCTGCAGCTATATTTACTTCACAATCTGGTGAAACCATTGATACTTTAACTGCTCTTAAAAGAGCTAATGAATTAGGAATTTATACTGTAGCTATCTCTAATGAAGAAGACAGTTCTATGATAAAAGAAGCAGATGATTCTGTTATTACTCGTTGTGGAAAAGAAGAAGCAATACTTGGAACAAAAACATATGTTACTCAACTTTCTTCATTATATTATCTATTGTTTTCAGCTTCAGATTATGAAAAAACTGATGAAATACTTAAAGAACTTCAAACCATTCCTGATTTAATGCAAGAAATTATTGAAAAAACAGAAGAAGAAAATAAAAAATTAGCTTATGAACTTAAAGATGAAGATATTTTTTATTGTATAGGAAGTGGTCCTAACTATGGATTAACTTATAAATTAGCTATGACAATGTTAATGGAAGGTGTATTAAAACATTCCTGTCCTCTTTACTCATCTGAATTTAGACATGGTTTAATAGAAAGACTTGAAAAAGATGTTCCTATTATTATTCTTGATTCAGAATACCCTTCTGATGAAATAACACAAAAAGCTATTGATTTTTCTAATAAAGTAAAAGCTAAAACATTAGTATTTAAACTACAAGATTATGCTAATATAAACAATTTATTATCTCCTTTTATTCTTGTAATCCCATTAGAATGGTTTGTATTTTATCTTGCTCATTACAATGGTGAAGATCCTGGAAGTACAAGACATATTGGAAAAGTAAGATATGAATAGATTGAAAAATAAATAATAATGTATTAGTTAAATATTCTTTCTTAATTATTTTAATTTTTAAATATTCTATACACTTTATTAAAATAAGGATAATAACAATACAAATATAAATAATAATTTAATGATGTAATTATAAATCTAATAATTCATAAAACAAAGTAAAAATTAAAAAAATGTAATAAAAACTAATAAAATATAGTAAAAACTAATAAAAAGTAATAAAAACTAATAAAATATAGTAAAAACTAATAAAAAGTAATAAAAAATAATAAAAAATAATAAAAAACAAAATTAAATAAGGATGAATAAATTATTTAATATCTAATTTTACCTTTTTTAATTCAACTTTAGGAAGTTCTAAGAAAAGAACACCATTGCCAAATTCTGCTTTTGTACCATCCATCTTAACTTTATTAGGTAATGTGATAGTTCTCCTAGCAGGACCATATTTTCTTCCTCTAATTAAGAAGTGGCAATCATTATCACCTTTTTCTTCATCACAGTCACATCCAAAGTAAGCAGTAATAGTTAAGTCTCTGCCAGCTATTTCAACATCAATTTCGTCTTTTTCAACACCAGGAAGATCAGCTTTAACATAAAACATTTCACCAGCATCAATAAAATCTAAATCAATTCTTGAATGTGATGTTTCTTTGTATTCATTTATTTTGCCATCAAATTCTTTTTGTAAAGATTTAAGGTTAATTACAATATCATCCATTGTTTTTCCAAAGTCATTAGCTACTTTTTCAGCAACATTTTTTCCTCTTTCTACACCTTTATCTATTTTATCACTAAATTCTTCTTTATCAAGACGTCCTCTTTCACTCATAATTAATTCTCCTTCAAAACTGAATAATATAAATATTTTATGAAAATTTATTTATAAAAAGTATAATTATAAAAAATTATTTATAAAATTATATTATAAAAAATTATAATTATAAAAATTATTTATAAAAATTATTTATAAAAATTATTTATAAAAATTTTCAAACATTTAAAATTTCATTGTTATATATTACATTCATTATTATTATAACTTTTGGTTATTATAATATATTTATTATATTTTTTAATTAAATTTTCAATATTAATTATTTACATAAACATTAATATTATTTACATAAACATTAATTATTTACATGAATATTGTTTATTTACATAAATATTTAATTTTTAGATAATATATTTTCAATATCTAAATCTTCTATATGTATATTAATAATAATCATCATCAGTATCCGATAATTCTTCATCTTCAATTCTTTCTATCTTTTTAACCTTTTCAAGTTTAGCTATTATCTCATCAACACCATGACCTTTATAAGCAGAAATAAGTAAATAATCATCGATTTTATCAAGATATTTATTTAAATAGCTAATATCCACTTCTTCCATATCATTACGTATAACTTTTTTACTTTCATGATTGTCTTTATTTGTTTGAGAAATATCCATCTTATTGAAAAGATAAACCATTGGAACATCAAAAATTCTTTTAACTTCTTCAGAAAGTTTGTATTGATTTTCAATTGGGAAACCACAAGTTTCAGAAACATCAATTATGAAAAATATTGCATCTGCTAAATGTTCAAGAGCTACCATTGCATTTAATTCAATTTCATTCATATCTAAAATAGGTCTGTCAAGTAGTCCCGGAGTGTCAATTATTTGTATTTTCCTCCAATTTCTTTCTAAATGACCAATTTGAATTCCTTTAGTTGTAAAAGGATAGCTGGCTACTTCTGGAGTAGCATCAGTAATTTGACGAAGAAGTGTGGACTTACCTACATTTGGAAACCCCGCTATTACAATGGTTGTAGCTTCAAAATTAATAGTAGGCATGTTTCTAAGGTTAGCTTTTGCAAAGTCTAAAAAATCAAGGTCTTTTTTTATTTTATTAACAACTGAAGCTATTCTACCATATGCTTGACTTCTAAGATCATTAGCTCTTTCAGGAGCTGCTCTTCTGATTCTCCCAGCATAGTCTTTTTCAAGTTGTGTTATAATTCCATAAGCCCAATTTAAAGCACCAAGAGCTTTTTTCATATCATCTACACCAACTGTAATATCAATATAATCTTGATAAAATTCAGGAAGTGTTTCAATGTTAGGAACACGATCTAAAATCATTTTTAATCTGTCTTTAATTACCTGACAAGCAGTTGTAACTCTTGTTTCTTCAATTCTTTTAGATTTTAATCGTTTAGGAACTTTTGAAGTTCTGACCAAATCAGCTGCCTTTTTTCCTCTCCTAAATCCCTTATCTAAAAGTTCATCTGGAGTAGGAATTGTTGGTATCATCATAATTATCACTATAATTTAAAATATAAACTTTAAAAATTACTATAGTCTATTACAAAACTTTTTACACAATAAATTATATTTATTTATATATAAATTACAATTTTATTGAAAATTGTTAGGTAATGAACTATATATAAAAATTGAAATATAAAATTTAAAAATTATTATTAAAATTTAAAACATAATAGATTAAAATTTTAAAAAATTTTATTATTATTAAAAAAATTTATTAATCTTTAAAAAAATTCATTCTTCTTTAAAAATTTGTCCTTTAAATGTATAAACCTTTGTTTCTTCTTCTAACCAGCACTGAGAATTAAGTCCTGCTTTCATGCAAGTGTGAGCTAGGAAAGTTTCACTATCCATATTATGTTCAGGAGCTACTTGTGGAAGGAGTAATCCTCTATTAAATTCTTTTTCAATGATTAAACCATGTTCTCCAATTTTTATTTCAGTTAAATAATCAGAAGGACTATTTACTTGAAGAATTTCAGGTTTTGTTAATACTGTTACTTCAATATCAATATTTTCCAATTCTCCTTTAGTTAAACTTGGGAATCTTGGATCACTTACAGCCGCAGAAATAGCTACATCAATTGTTGCTTCTATAAGAGGAGCAATAGGTTCTGGATAACCAATACATCCTCTAAGCTCATTTTGTTCATTTAATGTTACAAAAACCCCTAATTTTTCTTTTAAATGAGGTGGACAATCTTCAGGAGTGGGAATCTTTTCTCCTTTTTCCAAATATGTTTCTATAGCTAACTTAGCTATTTTTATTAAATATTCTCCATCTTTATTAGTTAACATTTAATCTCCTCTATCCTTAGTTAAAATTTATTCTCTCATTTAATTAAAATCTAATTTCTCATTAGTTAAAATTTATTCTCTCAAATAGTCTAAATTTAACTTCACCAAAGTTAATTAATCTTATAATAATCATTGCTATTAAATACTTTTTAGTAATTTAACTACTTCCGCCTACCATAGCATTTAATATCCTTGTGTGAGGTCCACCATCACCTACTGGAGCAACTTGTCCAGATTTTCCACAAAATCCTATACCTAACTTAAAGTCATTTCCAATTGCATCAACATTTTTTAATGTTTCTAAGACATTTCCAGAAAGAGAAACATCTCTAAGTGGATTTGTGATTTGACCTTCCTCAATTTTAAAGGATTCTGCAGCATTAAATTGGAAAATTCCTTTACCAGTATCTACTTGACCACCTCTTGATCCTTTAAGATATATACCTTCTTTTATATCTTCAATTAACTCTTCAAAGCTCATAGAACCTGGTTCTAAATAAGTATTACTCATTCTTACAATTGGCTGATCAGTAATCGAAGATCTTGCATTTCCTGAAGATTTCATACCTAACTTTACTGCTGATTCTCTTGAAGAAAGTAATGAAACTAATTTACCATCTTTAACAAGTTGATTTTTTTCAGTTTTTACACCTTCTCCATCATAAGAATAATAACCAAAACCATCTTTATCACTAGCATCATCTATAATATTAACAATATTTGAACCAATTTTTTCATTGAGTTTTCCTTTTAATATAGAATCATTTTGAAGAATTAAATCAGCTTCAGCTGCATGACCAAGAGCTTCATGTACAAAAACACCCGTTAATTCATTATCAGCAATTATTGAAAATTTTCCAGAAGGAGGAGTTTCAGCCTTAAGTAGGCGATTAGCTTTTTCCCCAATTTTTCGTCCGAATTTTTCAATATCTTGTTCTTGAACAGCTTCGAAACCTTTTGATCCACCAATACTACCATGTCCAAATTGAATAACTTCTCCAGATGATGCAACTGCATTTAAAAATAAACCAACACGAATTTCGTCCATGATAATAGAACTGCCTTCACTACTGAGAAAAATTGTTTGAGATTCACTGTCTGAATAATTAACTGTGGTGCTTACAACATTATCAATGTTTGCAGAATTGTTTGCATCAGTAATTAGCTCTATTTTATCTTCAATACTAACATCAGAAAGTGAAATTTTTCGAGGAGTTTTAACTTTATCATCAATTATGTCAGTTTCAGCTAATTCTACATCTCCTTTCAAAACATTAGAAAGTTTTATAGCAGTATTAGCAATTTCTTCCATTTTATTTAAATCATTAGTAAATGCAAATCCCCAAGCTCCATTATTTAAAACTCGTATTCTTGCACCAATATCAATTCCATTATTGATTTCTTGAATCTTATTATCTTTCATTAAAATATTACTGGTACTACCTGATCCAGCTCTAATATCTACATAATCAGCTTTTTCACTAATTTTATCTATTATTTTTTTAAAAAAATCTAAATTTTTCTCCATATACTCACTACCTAACCAAGATAAAAATAAATAATCCTAATACTGGATAACTAATAAATAATCCTAATAAATAATATTAATAAACAAGTATAATAAATTGTAATTAATATTATGATAATATAAATAATTTAATATGATTATAATTTTAATATAATTATAATCTAATGAATAATACATTAATAATTTATCTTAAATACATAAATAATTTCCCATATTTAATAAAATAAAAATATATATTACATTGTGATATTTATAAAAAAAGATCATATTTATAAAAAAAAGGTTATTTTAAATAATGAATATAGCTAAAGTTATTCTAATTATAGATTTTTTAACAAATATCAACCCATCATATAATTTTAATAATTTATAATTTCTAATTTAGCTAATATTTACAACAATGATAGAAAGATATTTATATTCAAACGAACATATTATATATTGTTATTAGTTTCAAAGAGGTGAAAAACATGGAAATTCAAATTGATTTACAACATTTTTGCTGTGGTCCTAAAGGCTGTGAGATAGAAATTACTTACGGTGAAATGATGGATGCAGAATAAATAGTTAATAATGCCTATTAATTTTATTTAAATATCATTAAATGCTATAAAACAAATTTTACTTATATTTTTTATAAAATATTTTATTTATTATATTACTAAATTAAAATAAATTAATTTTTATAATATAAATTCTATAAAATATTTTATAGTATAAATTTTATATATTATTTTCAACATCTTATTTTATATAAATAATCCATAACTGTTCTATTTTATATAAATAACCTATAACTTGTTCTATTTTATATAAATAACCTATAACTTATTTTATTTTTTATGAATAACCTATAACTTGTTCTATTTTATATAAATAACCTATAACTTATTTTATTTTTTATGAATAACATATGATTTATCTTTTTTTCTAAATAACATATTATTTATCTCATTCTATAAATAACCCATAATTTATCTTATTTTTAAAATTCATAAAACAATATATAACATATTCAACTATATTTATTATATACAAATAAAAATTAAATGTGTGATAAAAATATGAATAATAAAATAATTGGTATTTTAACTGTAGTCATGGTTTTAATTTTAATTGCATCAATTTTTACTATATTTATGAAAGAAGACTATCCTCAAAAAACATTATCCAATAATGATGATGAATTAGGAACTGTGAAAATTGAAGGTCCTTATGGAAATTTAAGTTCTCCTAATAGAATAGCATTTATTATTGGAACTCATCCTCTTGAATATAATTCTCATGAAGCATTAGTAAATTTAATAAGATCAAATAAAAGTAATTCTAATATTCAAAATGCTTATTATATTTATATAATAAATGTTACAAAAGATAGAACTGATTTTGCAAAAGGAAGAATGAATGGACAGCTATTGGGAGAAAAATATGTTGTCCCACATATAAATGAACAAAATTATAGCTTTGTAGTTGATGTCCACTCACATAGAGGAGTTTATGAAGAATATAATTTCATAATAGCTCCTTTAAATGATGCTGAATCTGTGAATATAGGTTTAATGATTATAAATAATATGACTAATATGAGTCTTCTAAAATTTGTTCCTGAAGAAGATGGAAACCCTACAAGTCCTGATTTTATATCTATACCAATTTTAAAAAATGGAACTCCTACTTTAATTTATGAAACTTACTTAAATGAAACAAATGATGCAACCTTAAAATTTATTACAGAATTTTTCCAAAATTTAGATAATATTGACTTTAGTGTTGATTTTAGTAATTTAAATGGTTCTGTTATAAATAATAAGATTAATTAGCTAAAAATAAAAAAAATATATAAAATATATATATATAAAATATATACTAATTTAATATAGTTTAAGAAAAAATAAAGTTATTTAATGTAGAATAAAGCTATTTAATTTAAAGTAAAACTATTTAATATAAAACTAAAGTTATTTCAATAATTAAGAAGAGATGATTAAATATGATAACAATTATTGGTTCAGGAGCTGGAGGAGGAATATTAGCAATGGAATTAGCTTTAGCTAATATTCCAGTGACAATTATTGAAAAAGGACCTTTCATAAAAACTAAAAATGCATTTAAATATTATGATAAAACTGATGAGAATATAGATTTACTTAAAACTACTTGTGTTGGTGGTACAACTACAGTAGCTGTAGGAAATGGAGTTAAAGTTCTTGAAAAAGAGCTTAAAACTTATGATATTTCAATAACAGAAGAATTAAATGAAGTTGAAAAACTCCTACAAGTTCATGAAATGAATGATGACCATTTTGGAAAAGGAACAAAAAAATTCATGGAAATAGCTGAAAAACTCAATCTCAACCCTATAAAAATGCCTAAATTTATAAATGATGATAAATGTGTTCCTTGTGGAAAATGTGCTTTTGGTTGTCCATTAAATGCGAAGTGGACAGCTATCGATTTTGTAAAAATAGCTATTGAAAATGGAGCTACCCTTTTAGATAATACAGAAGTGGTGAATATATCAGTTGAAGATAATAAAGTTAATGGAGTGTTTATAAAAAGAAATACTTCTCAAAGTGAATCTTTAAATGATAACAATAAACATGATGCCGATAAAACTAATAATGATAATGAAAATTTTATTGAAACAGATTTAGTTATATTATCTGGAGGAGCAATAGCTTCTGCAACATTACTTCAAAAGTTAGGAATAAATGCTGGGGAAAAATTATTTATGGATTCATTCATCACAGTTGGAGGAATATTAAAAGATATTGGATTTAATAAAGAAGTTCAAATGAATGGGCTTGTAATAGGTGATAACTATATTTTAGCACCTCATTATTCACAATTTGTAGCTAATGAACTTAAAAAACAAAAAGCAAAAGATAAAGACATTTTAAGTATTATGGTAAAGATTCCTGATGATAATTATGGATATGTTGAAAATGGAAAAGTTGTGAAAATAAATTCTATTAAAGATTTCAAATTTATAGCAGAAGGTTCAGCAGTTGCAGGTTCAATATTAATAGAATCTGGAGTTGATCCAAATACAATTATTTCAACAAATCTTAGAGGAGCTCATCCTGGAGGAACAGCAGCTATTGGAGAAATTGTTGATGAAAATCTTCAAACAGAAATTGCAGGGCTTTTTGTAAGTGATGCAAGTGTCCTACCAATTGCACCTGGAGCCCCTCCTATTTTAACAATATTAGCATTGAGCAAAAGACTTTCTAAATATTTAATATCTAATTATAAATAAATCAACTAAAAAAAGTTATTTGAACCCTAAAGAGAATATTTTCATTTAAAAAGAATTTATAATAATTATATTAGTTTATAATAATCATATTAGTTTATAATAGTTATAGGAAACTTTAAATATAATTAAAAAGATAAATATAATATGATATTTTACTATAATAAAACACTATTTTTAGTATGATAAAGTACTATTTTTACTATAAGAAATTAGATTAGTTATATAGATATATAATTTTTATATAAAATTATTAATATTTATATAAAAAACATATTATTTAAAATAAAATTATTATTATTATTATTTATATAAAAAACATATTATTTAAAATTAAAATACATTATTTAAATATAAAATACATTATTTTATAATACTTAATTTGATAGAATATATTTATAATTAATAACTTAAAAAAGTTAAAATTATAGTTAATAATTCAATATAGCTAACACCAAACTATTAACCATTTAATATGGAAATTGGAGGCAATGTTTATTAAAACTAATAAATTAATAAAAATTATTATATTATCATTATTATTAATATCTATTTTTTTAGTAGCTATTCAAATAAGTTCTGCAGCTACAATCACAGTAGAAAAATGGGGAACTGGTGGAGAAATTACAAAAAATAAGGTTCTAAGTAAAGAACTTCCTAAAACAAATTTAACTCGTCAAGTTCTTAAAGCTGCAAAAAAAGGTACACCTGTTGTTAAATTTGGAAATGGTGAAGGTCCAGTAACTATAATGGTTGCAGGAGTACATGGAAATGAACTTTCATCTCAAGTTGCAGCTATGAGACTTATTAACAATCTTAATAAAAGAAAGAAAATAAATGGAACTATATATGTTATGCCCTTTGTTACACCAAAAGGAAGCTCTTTAAATATTAGAACCCATAATGGTAGAAATTTAAATACAATAGCTAATAAAAAAGGAAGTATAACAAATAATATTGTTAAATATGCAATAGATAAAAAAGTAACTGTTGCAGGAGATTTCCATTGTACACGACCTAGAGGAAATCCTGGTAGAACTGTTATTATGGGTAATGAATTCCCTGATAGTAGAAGTTCTAAAATGGCAATAGCTATTTCAAAATTAACTGGACATGGTTATAAAAATGGTAAAATAGCTGGAACTGAATATCCTGGTGCTCTTGAAGATGTATTAACATTAAAGAGTATACCTGCTGTGACTTGTGAAGTTAAAACACCTCATGGAAAAATAGCTAAAGGAAGTGTTAAACAGTCCTATAGACAAATGATTTTCTTTTTAAGATATAATGGATTTATTAAATAAATTCAATCCACATTTATTAAAATATTATAAAATCAAACACAATAGCTCTAAAATTAAAATTATTATTAAAATTAAAATTTCTAAAATTAAAATCAATGCAAGTAAAATTGTTATAATTTAAATTTCTATAGTTAAAACTGTTAAAATCAAAATCACAACAATTAAAATGATTATAGTTAAAATTATTATAATTAAAACAGTTATAATTAAAATTGTTTATTAATCTCTTCAGCATCAATTAACCTTTCACAAAAGTAACATCTTAAAAGTATTGGAGAAGTTTTTAACAGTTCAAAACGAGATTCAATTGGTTCATTTGTATTTGAAATACAATTAGAATTAGTACAATTAATAATTGATTTTAATTCTTTCATAAAACTAACTTTTTCTTTAGATATAACATCATAATCTCTAATTATGTTAATGGTAGCTTTAGGAGCAACAAGTGCGATTTGGTGTAGTTCACTTGAATCAAGCTCCCTATTTTCAATTTTTACAACATCTTTTCTTTTTTTACTTTGAGAATGAACATTCATAGCTATTGACAAATTAATATCATCATTAGGAAGTCCTAAAATCCTTAAAACATGAAGGGACTTATTAGCTGTAATATGATCAATAACTGTACCATTCTTAATTGGTTCAACTTTCATTTCAGGTTTTTTCATAAAAATATATTTATAAGAAATTTTATTTAAAATTTTTTATTTATAGTTATCTAAATTTTATTTATTATCTTATTTTTTACAATTATAATATTCAATTTTTAATATAATATTATTCAATTTTTAATATAATATTGAAAAATCTAATTTATTTTGATATTTTTATAATCAATGAAATTAAGTTATTATATTATAATTATAATAAAAATAAATTATTATACTGAATTAATATATAAAAATAAGTCATTATAT
>Ga0123353_10007845_pt1 | contig 14494 bp, 8 predicted proteins | sample TergutLab28metaG_3_FD_92763 | JGI IMG/M metagenome (GOLD analysis project Ga0123353, IMG submission 92763) | Labiotermes labralis P3 segment gut microbial communities from Petit-Saut dam, French Guiana - Lab288 P3 | ecosystem: Host-associated > Arthropoda: Insects > Digestive system > Gut ... | reverse complement strand
GGCAAGAGCATCGAACAAAATCATATCCTTTTCGTTCAAAAGATGTCCGATGACTCCTTCGTTCGTCGAATGACCGCCGACGAGGACAATCGTGTCTTCGCAACCGAGAAATCGGGAAATTTCATTTTCCAATTCCCGGTGAATCGGTTTGTTTCCCGACACCAATCGGCTTGCAGAGACGCTCGTCCCATATTTTTCACACGCTTCGATTGCCGCCTTCGTCACTTCGGGATCGCCGGACGTGCTAACATAATTGTAATTGGAAAAGTTAATGTATTCCTTTCCGCCAATCGTTGCCCGGTCGTTGGTGATCCCTTCGTGAACATCAAAAAACCTGTTCAAGCCGGTTCCTTGAATTTGATCGAGTCCCGCTTTCAATCGCAGGTATTCGGGAAACTTTTCGATACGATAATCCTCATTGGGAATTTCCATTTTGGTCTGTTTCCGACTGCGTTCGACCGTCGTTCGTGGTCCTGTGCCGAGATACAGTAACACGGCATCGAGAACCTGCTGGGCGGTGAGCAGTTCCGGCAGCACCGATTCGGGAAACTGTCCGCCGAATCGATCTTCCAGCGAAGCAAGGATTTCCATCCGTTCCAGGGAATCGAGTCCAAGTTCGGTAATATCAGTGTCAATCGTCAGATGGGCTGCACGTTCCTTGGCGATTTTGCGAACTTCTTCGAGAACGATAGCGGCAATTTCCTCTTTAGAAATGAGCGAAACGGTCGAGGGTGCTGGCGGCGGTGCCGGAGTCTCTCGTATGAGCATATGACTCGGCTTTTCCGGCGAATCTTCCGGCATGATGGGACGAATCGGTCCTTCAGGAGCGAATTCAATTTTGCCCCGAACGAGTCGGTCGTGATCTTCAGAATCGGTAAGACCGGTTGCCTCTTGGAGTGCATTCTCCGCTTCGCCTCCCTGAACGAACCGGAACGAAACATTGCCGGAGACCCAGCGGGCGGTTTCGTTTAGCGAACCGTCGAGAAAACCGTTTCGGCAGGCATGATGCTGAATTTTGCCGCTCGACGTTTTCGGAATACTGCCCGACTTGACGAGAACGATCCCCTTAACGGGGATTTCATGCTCCACTGCGACCGCTTTTTGGATCGCCGAAAAGACATCGGCGTTCTCCCCTTTGAATTGCCGCTCGAGTTCCTGCACAATCACTAAATGTTCTTGCGGCAGTTCGGAATCGTCTTTGACCATGAAAGCGGCACCGCCAAGCGGACGAAGATGCGGATGAGACCGCTGCACCGTCAACTCGATGTCCTGCGGATACACATTCACTCCGCGAACAATGATTAAATCCTTGATCCGTCCTGTTACAAAGAGTTCGCCGCCCATGATGAACCCGAGGTCTCCCGTCCGCATGAAGGGAAACTCTCCAGCATCATTTTCGTCTTTGGGCGCAATTTTGGCTTGAAACGTTCGCTCGGTGGCTTCGGGGGCATTCCAATATCCTCGTGCATTGCTCGGACTTTTGACCCAAATTTCGCCGACGATGCTATCGGGACATTCTACGCAGGTTTCGGGATCGACAATCGCAATCCGCTCATCGGGTAGGATTTTGCGACCACTGGAAACGTAGCGCACGGACTTGGTGATTCTGCTGTCCCGAACCTCGACGGCTTTGCCGATAGATAATTCTTTGGGATCAAGAGAGAGGATGACCGGTCGGTTTTTGACATACCCGCCGGAAACGATGAGCGTTCCTTCCGCGAGTCCGAAACAGGGATAAAACGCTTCGTAACGAAATCCGCAGCGTTCAAACTTTCGGGCAAACGCCTCCATTGTTTCGGCAAGGATAGGTTCCGCTCCGTTAAAGGCGACCGACCAACTGCTCAAGTCGAGTTCATCAATTTGAGCGTCGGAAATGTTGCGGACGCAAAGATCGTAAGCAAAATTAGGTCCGCCGCTTGTCGTCGCTTTGTATTTGGTAATGGCGGCGAGCCAGCGGAACGGTTTTTGCAAAAAGGAGAGCGGCGACATGATGACGTTCGGTCTGCCGCAGTAGAGCGGTTGAACGATGCCGCCGATGAGTCCCATGTCGTGGTAACTGGGGAGCCAAAACACACCGCGTCCTGTTCGGGTATGCTCAAATCCTTGCAGAATCATCTCGGAATTGTGGAGTAGATTCCTGTGCGTCAGAATGACTCCTTTAGGCATACCGGTCGAACCGGAGGTATATTGCAAAAAAGCAATGGTTTCAGAATTGATATTGGGAAACGCCCACTGGTCGGCGAGCGCATCGTCAAGAGTGCCGGTGGCAAGCCAAGCGAGATTTTTGAGACTAGGGGCTTCGTCGAACATTTCGTTGACCGTCTTAATCACGGCTTCGGTGGTGAGTGCGACGGCGGCTTCGGCATTGTCAGCGACGGTCTGGATTCGCTTGATCGACCGGTTTCGCCTCGGCGGATAGACGGGAACAGCGATGACACCCGCGTAGAGGCAACCGAAGTAGGCGGTGATGAATTCCAAGCCGGGCGGATAGAGGAGCAGAGCGCGTTGCCCGAACATGTTTCGGGACTGCAACCAGGCGGCGATACGACGAGCGCGCCGGTCAAGTTCCGCATTGCTTATAATGATTTCATCGTCAACACCGTTGGCGAGATAGGTGAATGCCGATTCATTCGGTTCAGTTTCGGCTCGGTATTGGACGAGTTGAACGAAATTTGCCGGTCCAAAAAGGAACGATGAATTCACTGGGAAACAACGAAGGCTACTGTATGATAGGCATATTATCGGCGGAATTGTACCAATTGTCAAGGCAGAGAGACTATGAACCGCTCCATTCCGTCTGCTGTGTCATTCCAAGTCCCAAATTCGGGCGGTGCAGTCGAAACTTGCCGTAACAACTTTCTTGCCGTCGAACGAAAAGGCGGCAGAAAAAACCGATCGGGTGTGTCCCCGCAACGTTCGAAGCAATCTGCCCGACTCGACGGACCAAATTCGGGCAGTCATGTCGGTACTCGCCGTAAGAATTCTCGTACCATCCGGCGAAAAGGCAACCGACCAGACCAGACCTGTATGCCCTTCCAACGTTTGCAACACATCTCCCGACTCGGCATCCCAAATTCGGACAGTCATCTCACTACCGGTAACAATTTTCGTTCCGTCATGGGAAAAGGCGACAGAAAAGACCAACCCTGCGCCCCCTCCGAATGTTTGGAGCAATTTTCCAGACTCTGCATCCCACATCCGGGCGGTAACATCTCTTCCCGCCGCCGTAAGAATTTTCGTTCCGTCCGGCGAAAAGGCAGCAGAATAGACGGGACTGGTATCCTCTTCCAACGTTTGGAGCAGTTCTCCCGATTCGGCATCCCAAATTCGGGCAGTCATGTCCGTGCTTGCCGAAACAATTTTTCTTCCGTCCGGCGAGAAGGCGACACACCGGACCAGACCTGTATGCTCTTCCAATTTTCGCACTATACTTCCCGCCTCGACATCCCAGATTCGGGCGGTCATGTCTCTTCCCGCCACAATTTTCGTTCCGTCCGGCGAAAAGGCAACGGAAAAGACCGAGCCAGTATCTCCACGCAACGTTCGGAGCATTTCTCCTGACTCGGCATCCCAAATTCGGGCGGTCACATCTCCGCCGACCGCCGTTACAATTCGCTTTCCGTCCGGCGAAAAGGCAACAGAATAAACGGGACCTGTATCCTCTTTAATTTCGATGAAGTTTTTTAGTTCAACAGAGTTGTGGGCAATAGAGTCGGGAGTAATGGTTCCATTCCCTCCCAATCCCATCAAAACAACTATACCGATTGCGAAGAGAAGAACGGCTGAAAGTACGGCACCCCATGTCCAGTACGACATCAAAAACGTTGGGGAAGACGGCAACGGTGTATCGTCTGCCACTGGGGCGCATACCTCGCCCAATGCGGCGATAAATTCCTGGCAACTGCCGAACCGATCTGCCGGGTCTTTTGCTAACGCTTGTTGTAGCACGGCATTCGCTTCGTCCGAAATCGTGGGGATCGGCTCTGGGAGGAGATTCAGTATGGCATTTTCCATTACTTTAAAATCTCTGCTCTCGAAAGGAACATGCCCCGCCAAAAGTTCGTAGGCAACGATAGCCAGTTCGTACTGGTCGGTTGCGGCTGTTTGCTGTTTGCCTTGCCACTGTTCCGGTGCCATGTAGGGACGCGTTCCTGCAACGTTGAATTGCGTGTGACCCTCCCGGTTTAAAGTCGATCTGATTTCACTCACCAAACCGAAGTCGATGAGTTGAACTTGCAGTTTACCTGCCACGTGTGCGAGAAAAATGTTTTCCGGCTTGATGTCGCGGTGAATCACCTTGTGGAGATGGGCATAATCCAACGCCAACGCTACTTGTGAGAGAATGGCAACCACTTGATCGGGAGGGAGCACTTTCCGTTGCGGGTCTGTACGCATGACGTAACTGTTCAACGTCTCCCCTTCGAGGTATTTCATCACGAGATAATAACCGACTTCTCCGCCGTCTTCGAGACCGTAGTGCGGACAAATCCACTGGTGGTTAAGAGCATGGACTTTGCGAAACGACATTCTTAGGCGATCCATTTCGGTATCGAAACGTCTCAAGTCCGTTGGCACAAATTTGAGTGCCACGAGTCGGTCGGCAACTTTATCTTTGGCTTTCCAGATGACTCCCATTCCACCACCGCCGACTTGCGCAATCAATTCGTACTTGTTGTTGAGAATCATTCCCGGCGAGAGAACAACCGTCAGTTCGTCGGTTGTTTCTCGCGATACAAGAAACTCCGTTGTAGTGCTGAAAGCCGTTGTAGCACCGGGACTGATCATGGCAACATTGTATCAGAAACGGCTCTTTTGGGGAACATCGGATTTGATCGGGGACTACTTTTTTTTGCGAAGTTTGCTACAATACCCGGTAGGTGTTATCCGTTTTCTGGAGGAATCCCTTGAAAGATATTATTGTGTTGATTCTCGGCGGCGGGCGTGGAACCCGGCTTTATCCGCTCACGAAATTTCGCTCGAAACCTGCCGTTCCTATCGGTGGAAAATATCGCCTTATCGACATTCCGCTCTCGAATTGCATAAACAGCGGACTCGATCAAATTTATGTCTTAACGCAATTTAATTCCGCCAGTTTGCATAATCATCTTCATTCTTTTCATTTTGATTGTTTGCACGGCGGATTCGTCGAAGTGTTGGCGGCACAACAAACGATTGGACGGTCGCAATGGTATCAAGGCACCGCCGATGCGGTGCGGCAAAACTTCGATTACATTCAGCAGCGGCACATTGAATACGTCTTGATTCTCTCCGGCGATCAACTATACCAGATGAACTACAAAAAAATGCTGAAAACGCACATTCAGGCGGGTGCCGATGTGACTATTTCGGCAGTGCCTGTCCACAAAGAGCAAGCGTCGGCTCTCGGAATTATGCGGCTCGACAGCACCGGCAGAGTTGTCGGATTTCTCGAAAAGCCGCAAACCGAACAGGAGTTAGCACACGTCCGAACCGATCCCGCTTGGATCGATACACGCAGAATCCGCTCCCAAGGCAGAGAATTTTTGGCAAGCATGGGCATCTACCTTTTCAAGAAGCAGGTACTTCTCGATGTTCTTGAAAAGACCGACTACACCGATTTTGGGAAGGAAGTCTTTCCTGCCGCCATTCGAACGCAAAAGGTTCATGTCCATCTTTTCGACGGATATTGGGAAGACATTGGAACCATCAAGGCGTTTTACGATGCCAACCTGTCTATGGCAAAGGCGAAGCCGCCGTTTTCACTTTGGCATCCCGATTGGACGATTTATACCGCTCCTCGTTTTTTACCTCCTACGCGAATGGACGGAGCAACGGTGCGCAACAGCCTTGTTGCCGACGGTTGTACGATTGGCGAGGGGACGGTCATTGAAAACAGCATCATTGGTTTGCGGTGTCACATTGGCAACGGGGTCGTGATTCGCAATTCGATCATCATAGGAGCGGACTACTACGAAACGGAGTCGGAGATTCAGGATCAGCGACGGCGCAGCGTTCCGCCGATAGGAATCGGCGAAGGAACGGAAATCGACCATGCGATCATTGACAAGGACTGTCATATTGGAAAGCGGGTGAAAATTGTGAATCGCAGCGACATCGTGGACGGTGAAGAAAAGCCTTACGGAATGATTCGCGACGGTGTCATCTGCATCCAAAAAAAGGCGAAGATTCCCGACGGCTGGACGCTGGAATAAGGAATACCTCGTCAAATCCAATTTTGCAGACAAGGAACCGTGGATTTGTGAAATCAATGAACAAAAAATTGGCGCATCTGGCAAAAAAATACCCACTTTTCTGACGTTTGTCAGATATGCTAACAGAGCCGCAATTTCTCTCGGGGCGGTCGGTTTCTCAAGGATGCAAGCCGTTTCGGGCACTAATACCCTTCGGTGAATTCGGTATCGAGCACCATGCTGACTCCTTCGTCGTGCCGGACGGGAGTGGGTGCCTCGGTGTCGAGATAGATTTTATCCCGCAAGATTTCCTGAATAGTGGTATTGAGCCGATCCCGAGTGGCAGTAGAACCGCCGCGTCCGTATTCAAGTGCCGAAGGAGTTCCTTCGTTCAGAGCCACGAGCCTTTTCTGAATCAATGCGGAAAGTTTGAACCGACCGCCGATTTTGCGTACCAGCCCTTCATCCTTGAGTTCTTCAATCATCTGGAAAAGAAAGTCACCGAACGATAATGCTCCTTCATTATACGCCGAAACAGAGAAAAGGTAAAGGGGGAGCGGTCATACTTTTTGTTGCCGTCTTCACATCACGTCTTGACATAAATCGTTTTTAGTGGTATGCTAATAGACTATTCTATGGATTTTACCAATGCACCAAGCAGGGCATAAATGAACCTTTCCCCACGACTTTTTAACGTTATTTGCATTTCGCTCCTCCTCTGCTTCCTCTATTGGATGAGCATTCAGAGCAATACGGCACAAGATGCCGCTCCCCCGGTTGAACCCGCCGCTGAAGCGATTGCCGACGATGCCGTCACGCCGGTCTTTCCCGAGGTGGAACAGACCGGAGCAGTGCCCACTCTCGACGAAGCGACGGCTCCCGAAACCGAACTCAACGCTGAAGAACCGGAAAACCCGGTAGAAGAACTCGCACCTGCCAACTATACGGGGTTAATCACCCTGTCGGTGTTCATCCTTCTCCTTGCCGTTTGTTATTGGCTCGGAAGTGCGATTGCCAAACAGAGCCGATTGCCGGAACATGGATTCAAGATTTTCGTCGTTTTACTCGCCTTTTTCGGCGGTTTTGCCGCTCTTGCCCTCGGTTGGAATCGGTTGACGCTCGGTATCGACCTGCAAGGCGGTGTCGTGTTGGTTTACGATGTCAGAGCGATTCAGGGCGAGCAAGCCGCCGACGCTCCCGCCGGCGGATTCGATATGGACCAACTCACTCGCGCCATTAGCCGACGAATCAATCCGGGCGGAGTCAAGGAAATTGCGATCACGAAACTAGGAACTTCACAGGTGCAAGTCGTTATTCCGCACGCCGAAGCCGCCGAAGTCGCCCGAATCGAAAGAGTCGTCAGTGAATCCGGGGCGTTGACCTTCCGTATTCTTGCCTCCAGGGCTTACGAGCAACAGGATGGTGAAATCATCCGACTGGGTGAAGCCGAATCGGGCAGGGATATTTTGGACTCTACCGGCAAGGTGATCGCCCGATGGGTGCCGATTTTCGACAGTCAAAGAGACTCCTTCACCAATCCCGATATGGTGCTTCGGGAGAGAGGAAAAACCCTTGAAGCCCTTGTCAAATACAACGACGGAGTGGACATTCACGGCGAACACTTGAGTTACGTGGGACGAGGAACCGGAAACGCAGGAAGTCCCGGTGTCTCCTTTAATTTCAATTCCATCGGAGCGAACAAATTCGGACGTTTGACCAGTGCCAACCGTCCCGATCCCGTACAACCCCGAATGGAGCGGTTCTTGGGAATCGTCCTCAATGACAGTCTCTACTCTGCTCCGAGGATTAGGACAACGATTCGAGACAGCGGTATCATTGAGTTCAATGCGGGACACACCGAAGCGCAGCGGCAAAAATTGAATCAGGATATTGACGACCTGATTGGGATTCTCCATGCGGGTGCGCTTCCTGCCGAGTTGAGTAAAGAACCCGTGGGACGAATGCTGATCGGCGCAACCCTCGGAAACGATACGATTCAAAAAGCGCAATACTCCCTTGCTGCTGCGGCACTCATTACGATTGCGTTTATGTTGTTCTACTATCGGCTTGCGGGGGTCATTGCGAGTTTCTGCGTGATTACCAATACGGTTTTGATCGTTGCTGCAATGCTCACTTTCCGGGCGGCATTTACACTGCCCGGCTTGGCGGGACTCGTACTCACGATTGGAATGGCGATTGATGCGAACATTCTCATTTACGAGCGTATTCGGGAAGAACTTTTGGGCGGTGCCTCGCTCAAAATGGCAATCCGCAATGGTTACACCAAAGCGTTTTCGGCAATTTTCGACTCGAACATTACGACGATTGTCGTCGGTTGTATCTTGTTTGCCGTCGGAACAGAACAAGTCAAAGGCTTTGCCGTGACACTGGTCATCGGAATTGCCTTGAACCTGTTCACCGCTATTTTCTGTGCAAGAGTCATTATGGATGTGTTGGCAACACAACGTTGGATCAAAACGTTCCAAATGATGCAACTGTTCAAACGACCGAACATCAATTTTCTCAAGGCGCGGCTGGTCTGTGTGCTGTTATCCTTGACGTTGATCTGTATAGGCTTGGTGGCGGTCTTTGCAAGGGGACGCGGACTCTTGGATATTGACTTCGTCGGCGGTGTTTCCGTCGAAGCCGTGTTCACAGGGTCACAGGACATTGGCGATGTTCGGTCAAGGTTGTATGCCAAAGACCGAACCATCGAAGGAGAAGAGAACCGGTTGAATGACCTTGCGGTGCAGAGCGTTCAAGTCAACGTCGATGACGAAGGGAAGCAGGTTGTACCGAACACGCACTTCATTATTACTTCCTCCATTCCGCAGGTGTTGGGAAAAGAAGTTTTACCAGATGCCTATCTTGCGACGCTTCGTAACATCATGAAAGAGACTTTCGGTAATGAATTGGAGTATTGCCGATTGGATTACCAGATTGAATCGCAGCACAGAGTTGCAGGTCACGACGAAACGACGGTTGCTATCAAGCGGTATCCGAAAACGAATCACGATGCATTGGCTTCGGAAATCGGAGCCAGAATCAGGAAATCCGTTACTGCGGGGGTAATCGAAAGCGAATTTTCGGCTCCGACGATCACGCGACCTGATTTCGAGACCGGAAGTCAGCAGGCATTTGAAGATTGGACGGTAACGTTCCGCGCCACAGAAGAAAATCTCGAAAAGGTGTTGGCATCTTGGAAAGCGGAAGTGGACGAAACCCCGAATTTCCCCACTTCAACGACGGTGGGCGGTTCGGTTGCCAGAAATACCCGAATTCAAGGCTTGGCAGCGATCATTGCCAGTTTGGTCTTCATGGCGATTTACATTGCCGTGCGGTTCCATCGATGGCAGTACGGCTTGATAGCAGTCATTGGATTGCTCCACGACATACTGGTCGTGCTCGGCTTGCTCGCTATGAGTAAGTGGGTCACATCGTCGGTTTTTCTCATCGACGAGTTCAAGATTGGTCTGCCGGTGGTAGCGGCGTTCCTGACAGTTATTGCGTACTCGATCAACGATACGATCATTTTGTTCGACCGCATTCGGGAAAATCTCGGAAAAAGCACGATCCTGTACGGTTCGATGATCAATATGGCGATCAATCAAACGTTGTCCCGAACGGTCTTGACTTCCGGTACGACGTTTTTGGTGGCACTGATTCTGTACTGCTTCGGCGGTCAAGGCATACACGTTTTTGCTTTTGCCATTGCGGCGGGTATTGCGTGCGGAACGTACAGTACCATCGGCATCTGTTCGGCACTCCTCTTCTGGGCAATCGGTAAAGATGACCTGCAACCGGGCGAGACGATGTCGCTTGAGAAAATGTGAGATTGACCCAGACATGCATTCTACTTCAAGTTTAATAGACCGATATGAAAACCGTTAAAGCGGCACTGTTCGGGCTGGGAACGATTGGAACCGGCGTGGCAAAAATTTTGTTGCACCGTTCCGACCGAATTTCTCGCGCAACGGGCAAAAAAGTTGAACTCGCCAAAGTTTGTGATCGTGATCTCACGACTCGCCGGGACATCGAATTGCCCACCGGCTTGATGACGGATGATGTGGAGTCCATCTTTTCCGATCCGAGTATTTCCGTCGGAATTGAATTGATCGGCGGCATCGAACCGGCGCGGACATTCGTTTTGCGTCTCTTGAAAAGCGGTAAAGATGTCATTACCGCAAACAAGGCATTGCTCGCACAACACGGTGCCGAACTGTTTGACGTTGCCCGAAACTGCGGACGCTCTATTGCGTTTGAAGCCTCGGTTTGCGGCGGAATTCCCATTCTCAATGCCATGTCCACTGCTCTGCAAGCAAACACGTTGCTGTCGATCTACGCCATCGTCAACGGAACGAGCAACTACATTTTGTCGCAGATGGAAGACGGTAAGGTCTCCTATCAGGATGCCGTTTTGCAAGCCCAAAAACTCGGTTACGCCGAAGCGAATCCGGCAATGGACGTAGACGGAACCGATGCGGTACAGAAGTTGACGATTTTGGCGCAACTCGGATTCGGAGCCGCCGTCGATTGGAAGACCGTCCCGAGGATCGGCATCGAATCGGTCGATGCTATCGACTTTCGCTATGCGCGGGAACTCGGCTATCGGATTAAACTACTTGCCGTCGCCGCTCAGAGTGAAGGCGGTTTGGAACTGCACGTTTCGCCAACGCTGGTGAAAACGGACAATCCGCTTTCGCGGGTGAAGGATGCGTTTAATGCCGTCCAGATCGTCGGCGATGCGGTAGGTTCCGTCTTTTTTCGGGGACTCGGAGCTGGACAACTTCCGACGGCTTCGGCGGTGGTAGGCGACGTGATCGATACCGTGCTAGGGCGAGCAGCGATTACCTTCAACGCCTTGAATCTTTGGGGAAACAATCGCCCGGTAATTCCGATAAAGAGCCCGTTGGAATTTTTTGACAAATCCTATTTGCGATTCAATGTTGTGGACAGACCTGGCGTGATGCACGAAATCTCTGGTGTTCTTGGAGATTGCGGCATCTCGATTGCGTCGATGATTCAGCATGAGCCGGAGCGCAAAAACAATAACGAGCATGCCGTTTTGTTCCTGACGACTCATGCGGCGCGGGAGGGGGATTTACTCCGGGCGATTCGTCAGTTGGAAGAGTCGTCCGTCGTTCACGGCAGCATTGTCCGCATGCGGGTGCAGAATTAGGCATGTCTTTATGTTACGCACATGGACCACGCTCATTGCTCCGCGTCCCGTTTCTGTTGTTCGGTCTGCGCCGCCACATAAATCATCCGAAGTTCATGTAAAACACTGTCAAATGTTTTCGTTTCCTCTGGGGTCTGATTGCCCGACGTTTTTTCGGACAGCATCGCTATCGTGTTGATGAAGTGCTTGCCTTGATGAAGCAGAATCCGTGTTTGTCCGTCAATCGGATTCGGAAAAATTCCGAGCGATACCATCGCTTGCGCTGCCAAACCAGTTACTAACGTTAAGAGCGACGGTTCAGGAAGCGGAATGTCTTGTTCGTGTTGCTGATCCATTGTTTTTTGAGTGTGAAAACATTATCGTGCGATCCGTATTCGCAACGGTTCCCCGCCTTTGACATTGACGGGATAGCACTCCAACAGTATAGCACCGATGATGGATATTTGCTATGCCCTGCTTCGAACTTTTACGCGCCCCGCTGTGCACAAGTCCTTACCACTGGACTTTTTATCCACTCGACGGTATATTGCGAGACATGGTCAAAAAGTTTCCACCCCTACTACCGCTCCTATGGTTGTGTGCCATTTCTCAAAAATCGTTTCCGTGTGCTTGATAGCACTCTTTTGTCTTGCCGGAAGTTTCCTTTCGGTTGTTCATGCCGATCCACAGAAAACCGAAACGGTGCCGACGGCAATTCGCGCCCTTCGACTCGACAATACCGCAACAGACGATGCGGAATTGACAATAATATGCTCCCAAAATCCTGAATTGGTCGAATTGACCCTCGGCAATACGAAAATTACCGACGCTGGTTTGGTACACCTGAAAGAACTAAAAAAACTGCGAAAAATCAGAATCAGTAAGACGGCAATCACCGATGCCGGGATGAGCCACTTGGCAAAGTGTGAGACGCTCGAAGACATCGATGTGAGTCAAACCAAGATCGGCGACATCGGAGTCCGGGAATTACGTGCGTTGCCGAGACTGAAAAATTTGAACCTGTATCTGACGCTTGTTACCGATCAGGGATTGGATTCTTTTCGTAAAGAGGATTTTCGTTCGGCAACGAAAATTGAGCGGTTGAATCTCGATAAGTGTCCGATTACCGATTCGGGACTGGCACACTTGGCATCACTGACGAGTCTTGCATGGCTGCACTTGGGAGGCACAGCGATTACGGATGCTGGTCTTGCCGAACTGGCGAAGTTAGAAACGCTCAAAGAGGCAATCGTAACGAAGACCGAGACGACACTTGAAGGAGTGGAAACACTGCGGCACAAGCGTCCCGACATGAATCTGCGGGACAACGTCAGTGAAAAAACCTCGCAGGCGGATATAGACGAAGCGGCGGAGTACCGTACAAAACTGGCACCGATTCGTGAAAAGGGGTGCTCGAAAGAATAGACCTTTGCGCAGTGAAAACAACATCAGAGCCCGTTGCCTTAGCAAGGAGAAAACGATTCGATCCTTGCCTACTGTTTGCGTTTCATTCCTACGGTATTTTGTGTCCCATCTTATCGCGCTTTGCCGCCAGATAACGTTCGTTGTATTCGTTCGGCGGACATACAATCGGCACCTGGTCGGCAACCTCCAAATCGAAACCATCGTAAATAAATGCGTCCGTCTTCTTCGGATTGTTCGTCAGCAAACGAATCTTTTTGAGTCCAATGTCCTTCAATATCTGAATCCCAATACCGTAGTCCCGAAGGTCGGCTTTGTGTCCCAATGCCAAGTTCGCCTCAACGGTGTCCAAACCGTTGTCCTGCAAATTGTACGCCTTGATTTTTTCGGCAAGACCAATGCCTCGACCCTCTTGCGGCAGATAGACCAAAACTCCCGACCCGGCTTCGCTCATCATTTGCATCGCCCGGTGAAGTTGATCGCCGCAATCACAACGAAGCGAATGGAGCAAATCTCCCGTAAAACATGACGAATGGAGCCGAACAAGCGGTAATTCTGCCGAAACAGGATCGCCGAACACAATGGCAATCGGTTCGCCTGATTCGTATTTAATACCATAGGCGTAAATTCGAGCGTTTCCATATTTCGTCGGCAATTCCGCATCGGCGAGCCGGGTCACGATTTTTTCGATACGCCGCCGATATTTAATCAGTTGTTCAATGGTAATGATTTCCAATTCGAACTGTTCGGCAACGGCAAAGAGTGTGTCCCGATTGGCGCGGTTGCCGGTGTCGTCCAAAATTTCACACAATACTCCTCCGGGACACATACCGGCAAGACGTACCAAGTCGATGATCGCTTCGGTGTGCCCCGCCCGACGAAGGACTCCGCCTTCTTTGGCTTCGAGTGGAAAAAGATGACCCGGACGGACGAAATCGGCCGGTTTACTGTTCGGATCGATGATCGCCAAAATCGTGGCGGCTTTCTCTTGGGCGGTGATGCCTGTACGGTTCGTAACGTGATCGACAGGCACGGTAAATGCCGTTTGAAGTGGAGCGGTATTGTTCGAAACCATCGGCGTGAGTTCGAGCCGCTTGCATGTTTCCGGCAGGATTGGCATACAAACTTGTCCGCGTCCGTATTGGAGCATGAAGTTGATTTGGGCATCGGTTACGGTTTCGGCGGCGCAAACGAAGTCTCCTTCGTTTTCCCGGTCTTCGTCGTCCATGACGATGACGATTTTCCCAGACTTGATCGCTTCTAACGCTTGTTCTATGGAAGAATATAAAGGCATGATGTTCCCATTGTACCAAAAATCGGCGATGATGTTAACAACACTTCCAGCAACCTGAATTACGTTATTACGTCACCGGCAATCTTCCCAATCGCCTGAATTACGTCGCCAGCAATATCAGAAAAGCCGCTACCCATTATACTTGCCCTCCTATCTTTGACAATGTTACCTGCACCGTTACATCGGAAATTTGTATCTTCGTGCCATACCTGATACGCCGCAATAAGTGCAGTTCAACACGAGCGAGTAGATTAAGATCATATGGTTCATCATTCAACTCCTGCTTGATGAGCGGAGCCAAACAGTCCGCCACGAGTTTCAATCGGGAACGGGAGCGTTTTCCATTTAGTGGCGTTTCACGCGGCTTGATTTAATGTTTGCGAGCCTTGTTTTTCAATACTCTTCCAGCGATTTGCCTTGTAGAGGCATCGTAATAGCAACATATCTTCC
>Ga0123353_10007844_pt1 | contig 14496 bp, 3 predicted proteins | sample TergutLab28metaG_3_FD_92763 | JGI IMG/M metagenome (GOLD analysis project Ga0123353, IMG submission 92763) | Labiotermes labralis P3 segment gut microbial communities from Petit-Saut dam, French Guiana - Lab288 P3 | ecosystem: Host-associated > Arthropoda: Insects > Digestive system > Gut ... | reverse complement strand
TTGTGGTGGACGCCACTGACTAGCCCACCCACCTAACCAGGATATTTAACGTCCGAGCACCACAACCTCAGAATCCTGACTCAGCAGTTGCGAGTGTAAGAAAGAACTGTACAGAGTAAGAACTGTACAATGTAAGAACTGTACAGAGTGCGCAGTGAGACGCGAAACAGACAAGCAGCGAGCAAGCAGCCCGGATACAGAAACTGTACGCACGGAGAGGAATAAAGTGTTGTATGCACGCGTGTGTATGTGTGTGTGTCTGTTAATTTATACCTACACCACCAAAAAACTTCTTTGCCTTCATTTCTTTGCATCCTGATAGCTTTATGTACTGCCTGATGTAATTTGCAGTGTGTCTGCATTCTGTAAAAGTGGTATATTTATGTTTTGATACGATTCTTAGAATATACAGCGATGAGGCCATTTTTCCATGTAGCAATGGAAGATTTATGATCTGAGATGGAGACAAGCCGTGTTTTCTATGACAAAGGACCTGAATTTTGTAATATTCAATTCAATCTGTTCTTAGAAAAGGTACATTTTTATGTGCGTGCAGGCCTGTAACAGTAATTAAAGTTTTTATTGAAAAATCTCTCCATAAAGTAATAGTACACTAAATAACGCCATGGAACAGATTCCCTCATGGGAAAAAAGAGGTCCTTAGCTGGTCCAGAAATTCTCTGCAATTTATGGAACCCGAAGTTTTATTACCGCATTCACAACAGTCCGCTACCTCTCCTTGTCCTGGTCCAGATCAATACAGTTATGCCTCTATCCCACTTCTTGAAAATACATTTTACTATTATCCTCCCATCTATGTCTAGGTCTTGAAGTGGACTCATTTCTTCAAGTTTCCCCACCGAGCATCCTATAAAAATCTCCCCCCATACGTGCTTTATGTCCCGCCCGTCCAATTTTTTCCGATTTGATCACTCGAATAATATTTAGTGAGAAGTACAAACAATAACGCTCCTCCTTACTTATTCTTTTCTACTCCCCTCTAACCTCGCCTCTTTTAGGCTGGAATCGTTTTCCTCTGCACCCTATTCTGGAACACCCTCAGTCTATTTTCCTCCTTTGGTGTGAGAGACAAGTTTCACACTCATTCAAAACAACAGGCAAAATTATAATTCTGTAGCCTATATTTTTATCTTCGTGTATTTGGACAGAAAACTAGAATATAAAGGAATTTGCGCCGAAGGATATCGAGCATTTTCTGGGTTCAATCTGCTTTTAATTTCTTCTTTAATGCAATGAAACTAAACTTAGCTGTTCGTTTTCAAGTAATGGCCTATTGTAATGCGAGTACTACTTTTAAATCTATACTTCATTCTGGGTTGAAAGTAGCCAGGTCCGATACGCCACTGACGATCTGGGTTTCACTGGAATTGCGGACAGGATATCCATCCCTGCATGTAACATCTTCGGTTTCTTATGTATCTGTGCTTTAGGTTACGTGTATAAGGGACACATTTGTAAAGTTCTTTCATAGAAAATCCAACTAGGAACCGTAAGTTGTCTGACATTGTGACGACGGACAGCGCTGCGGAAGAAGGCGAAGATAAATGAAGGTGCAGACAGAATACACGATACAAAAGAAATGGTCGTGGGTAGGTGGGACATGACGTTTGTCTTCCCGCACAAAACAAAATGAATGAGTATGAAATGAGAAAACAAATCACCTCCCTAGTCTGCGTCGTCGTCCGCTCTAGAGCCCCAAATCCCTACAATCTCCGCAAACCCACATCACATACAATCGATAGCTAAACAACTTTCCAAGTTACTGTTGGAATCAAGCAGCAACAGAGAACCAAAACCGATGTAATTTTTCCACATCCTCCTGAAAACAGCATAGGTGTTCTCTAATGTTTTATGTTACGCTTATGTCGCTTGTTCACATGTATGTATTTCATAATTACTGAAGATTCATGTCTCTTGAGATACGACGCCATATCGATTGGTAAATGGTTACGTTGCGGAAGAGATGAATATTGCCATTATGAGGGTCAAGAATCCAGCCGGCCAAGCGGGCAAACATCTGGTTTCGTCAGGAAGTTCTCCATGGCCTTTAGAGACAGGAAACACGTTCTTCTGGAACCTCGGTAAACTGGTAGCAGACTATAAGGTGTCATATCCCAGAATATAGCAACCGTCTTAGTCAACGCCGTGAGAACATCACACTTCGCAGAACTAAGTGACTTTGTCCAAGCGTAGGCTACTACTTCATGCATTAACGTTCTTTAACCTCCAAAAATTGTTGGGGCAAAATTTAGATAACCTGTTCGATAGATTCCAAGAACCGGAATAGCATGGTCGGTATGGTGACTAGGCTTCGGGCTGGATAGTTAGGGATTCGAATCCCGTTAGGAGCAAGATATTTTTCTCTTTTCCGAAACGTCCACCACCCTCCTATTCAATGGGCACCGGTGTCGTTTCCTTGTAGTAAATAGCGCGGGGCGCAGAATTAACCGCCCACCTCTGTCTAGTGCAGAGGTTAAGAATGAGTGCAGCTCTAACTCTCTTGCCGCTATATGCCTTTGTTGCATTGACAGGCACAACTTCACCTAAATCTGTGAAACATCATTGGAAGTTAATTTTCGTACGCCAGATTTTTTTTTTTTTGGTCTGTCCATGAAAATCCTTCAGTTGTAGGACATTGAATTAACAACAGTCGGGAGTTGGACCACTCGATTACGTTTGGTTTTCTTTTTCTTTTTTTTTTGGGGGGGGGCCCTTCCCGGAAAACTGTGAGGAAAGTCCAAGTGTGCCGCGATCGAGCCATCCCAACTACCATTTCTGGGTATTCAGAAAAAAAATACTTATGAAGAAAGTTGTAATATGTCTTAGTTACCACAGTTTGGGCCCTGGAACCTGGATGGCGTAATTGGCATAGTGACTAGATTGAGCTGTAGGGTCCGGGTTTCGAATCGTGGTAGGGGCAAGAGATATTTCGCTTTTCCAAATCGCGCAGACTGCCTCTGGGACCCACTCAGCCGCATCTAACGCCGAGGTGACTGGAGACCTCTACTTCACCTACGCGTTTATGGCGTCAAACTGGGAAATTTTACCTTTTTACTTTACACCGTTACGCTTTGGGCCCTGTAGTAGTTTCTCACTGTGATTAGTTCAGAAATAATTAATCTTTTAAACATTTGTGAGACCTACGTGGAGGTTATCCCTTTGAAGCACAGTGGTAACTTTGTATACCACCTGATTTAATATTTATAATACTGTACTTTACAAACACAGCTTGTCTTGTACGTTTGTAAACGCAAACGCGTTATATTTCCAAACATTTCCTGGTTGGTCTTTTAAATAAAGCCAGTCTGCGATTACTGTGACGTAGGAAGTTAATTGTAAATATTGCATAAAACTCATACTTTAGAGGATCTGACGACAAAGTGCAAGACAACAAAACTTGGTACACGAAAATGTGCTCGTCCAACCATGCCATGATGAGGTACACAATACTACTAGGTACCCTGATACGCCTATGTTAATATGCGTGCTTTGTTTTGTCCAGTGTGAAGTTATGTTCCGATTCCAGTGGTCGCGCTAAGGCATGGGTCCACGGCCTCTCGCTTGCTGGCATTGCGAGTTCGAATCCAGCTGGGGACATAGATATCTGTCTCTTGTGAATGTTGTGTTTTGTCAGTTAGAGGCCGATCACTCATCCAGAGGAGTCCTACCGAGTGTGGTATGTCTGAGTGTGATCGGGGAACCTTGTAGAGGAGGATAGGACGAAAAAAACTGCCGAGCCATAAAAGAGTGTGAAGTTTTGTTATGCCGTCAGTTGATCTTTTGTTTATGGAAAAAGGGGTAATGTTTGTTGTTAACGTTACGAGTATACGCAAATGGGGCCGAGCTATTTCAGTCTAGTGCTGCATTACGGATGCACGACCAAGAAGTGTGTTCCGATACCGTGCAGAGGAAAATGATTTTCTCTTCTTCGCAGCCTGCAGACTGACTGTGGGACTCATCCAGCCTCCTATATGTTATTTAAGTAGGGATACTTCCCCGGGGTATAGCTACTTTGACGTGAAGATGACCTCTGTCCTCCATGTAGTGCCTAGGTAAGAATGCGTGGAGCCACACTTTCACTCCACACTGTGTCTTCATGGCGTGATGTTTAATAGGGCATAACGACCGTTTGACATTTTACATTACTGTACGTAGAAGGAAGGATAATATTAAAATTTATATTATAAAAGTAGGGTATGAGTGTGTTCCCTGTATTCTTCTGACTCAGAGGCGGAGGTATGGGCCATTAGGTACAGTTTAATTATCTTAGCCGATCAACTGTCACCTTCTCAATGATGACTCTAGTCTGTGGAGTTAGTTAATGGTCCAGACTTCATTTCATGTGGTTTATCAGTCTTCACATCACTTGCCCCGGTGCAAATTGTGTTTCATAAAGTAGAAAGCAGGGATTGAGCTAGGCAGCAGGTTGTCAATTTAGTGGAGACAACAAACAAGAAGGTTTAGCAGAAAGGATCTCCCTTTCCTGTCGGCTGACAGTCGAGGAGTCGCCACCCACTGCGTCAACCATCAAGTGGGGTTCCAATTGCTGCATCTGTCGTGTGTACAGCATCCGTTGCCACCACACATATCTCTCGGTGAACTACCGGCGGGAAATGTTACCTATCAGCTGCTAGGATGTGAACGCTTTCACGAGGACCTATATTTAACTTCAACCCCCCGCTGCAGAATGTCTCATGGAGTAGTTGTTGTAGCGCGTTCTGCGGCATAGTTCTGTAGTGGATCACAACCACGAACGCAACTCATAATTTCAAAGATTTTAACTGTCCTAAATTAGGAGTTCCCGGGGGTCTTCGCGATCTATTCCGATAACAACCTAGAGTTGTAAGACCACAGAACGATCCTCTCTAATAATTCTACACATAAATGTTTCCTAGCCGGGGGTTCGCGATTTGAGTAGCTTATATTCCGTAGAACCTAAAGTTTTCATTCAACAGTTCTTCCGGTTGTGAAAATGCGTCACTGGATATTTGGTTCCCTGCGTTTCAAGACATCATATTTTTCTCAGTTCAAGACCCGTGAAGATAGTCCATTACGCTGTATTGAAACGTCGGGAACCAAATACTCAGTGACGTAGCAAAATATCATAGAAGAACTGATACTTCACAATACTGCGAATACCAAAATAACTGGGACATAAAGTTTCATGTTATCTTAATATCGTGCCTTAGCTTCTAGGAAAATTATTATTGTAAAAATTTACTACCTTTATTTAGTAGAAGTATTTACAATTTCGGCCGATCCCAGTGGTCGCGCGGTCTGGGGTGTGGTTTTGTGGCCGCTTGCTTGTTGGGATTAAGGGTTCGACTCCTTCCAGAAGCATGGATGTCTGTATCTTGTGAGTGTTGTGTGTCGTTAGGTATAGGCTTGTGCGTCGGACTGATCACTTGCCCAGAGGAGTCCTACGTAATGTGGTGCTGTTGAGTTTGATTGTGAAACCTCGATAATGAGGAGGCCGTGACTCGCTATGGGGCTGTGCGCCACAAAAAAATAACTTACAATTTCGTCATTTCTTTAAGTATTGCAACTCTAAATACTACTTTTGAAAAATAAACGATGTAAACTTGTGGTTTACAGACTACATTTAAGCTAAGTAGTTCATTTGTAAATCACCGTCTCTCTTAGTAACTTTGTTTATCGAGGAATATAAATGGCGTTTCACAGTGCCATATTAATCAAGACTTGTGTAGTGCAGCATTTCACAACCAACATAATTTTTCAAAATACTGAATTTCAAGAAAGTCCTACAGACGTTTGAGTCTCTAAACCTAGGTTATAGATAGAGGGACGGACATGGTCTTCATATTAAGCGGCGCCTGTTTACTTCATAATAAAGCCAAGTAACTTTTAAAATAAACTGATAAATTCCCTCTTCCTCCCTTAGGTTTCTGCATAAGGATTTCTTTGTGTCTCTTTCAGCTTCATTTTGCCATTCTTTGTTGAAAAAAGTAACTGTTAAGTGAAGAAAAGGGGTCTACGGTAGCCCAGTAGTTGGAAATTTCATAAACGTGGAAATCGTAAATGGAGCTGACGCTGTAAGAGTTTCTTTAGGTACTTCCGCCCCCCCCTAATTTCATTCTGCCTTCACTTTAACATATAATTAGGGGCAAGCACAATGGTCTTGGCGGGGCGTAATTGATAAGGGGCTTAGATGGTATGTACAAATCAGTACGGTAAGAGTATAGATGTACCTTAATGTTCATAAGGTGCTGCCCGCTGCGTTAGTAGAACTGTCGGTGAAAACTGCGTCCTTACATCTGTCGTGCTGTTTGTGTCACTGTTATGGTGCTATGCCATTCCATGGACTCTTCACTTTCAACCAACCCACATTTTCCCCAATACTTTTGAAACTCCCCCACTAGACCGTCTCTACTCCAGTATTCATCTTCAACTTTTCTTTACACGCTTATACACGCTTACAAACGTTTTAAAAAGGTTTGTGATATTGACAGACGTATTAAAAGAATATTGCGTTTCAAATTGGTCACTCTCTAGACCACACAATATACCCGACGTTTCGGAAGTTGGCCGTGCTTCCATCGTCAGGTAAGAGTAATATTATGATGCCAGTGAGAGCGGTTAGCTCTATCTGACTGACCAAACGTAATAAGTTTCATAATATTACATTATCGTGATGAAGTAATTAGCGCCAGTTTCAGAAACGCCTTACATACTAAGTGTGCGTCAGGCAACGATTTGTGAAGTCCGGACCGAATTTTTCACCCTACCCACTTCATCCCTGAAGAAGGAGACAGCATGTTGTCCCGAAACCTTTGCGACAATCTACAAGACTACAAGTCACCACAACCGAGAATATGAGTACACAGTGGAAACAACCAGATATATTGAAGTTGGACTTTTTATGGTTGTGCTTTCAGTGGTTGTGGTCGGCAACTTTACGGAAGAGGAGGCAGATGGTGGGGACATGAAGGCAGACGACCACGGCAAGGAATATCCGCTGCAGAGGGACGAGGTACATACTACGCCGAGTAGAGACGACCGAGCCAACAGCGCGGGAGCATCGGCCGGCAGTCCTTCTGGAGGTGCCGATAATTCGGGGTCTAAGCACTACATCGGCCTTGTGATCGGCGTCCTCACAGCCGTCATTCTGCTGCTCATGGGGGCCATAATGTTTATCGTGGTTAGGAACAGACGTCTGAAATCGGGCCCTGGACACAGTGTTCTGCCTGGAGCGTTCGGTGGGGCAGAGAAAGGAGTCACCATTAACATGAAGGTGAGTCACTGATTCCAATAAAAGCTACTGTGTGTCACCTGACGTATCGGCCTGATGTATAGCACTGCTGCTTCTTATACGGTATCCCCTGACTTGTAACCTCGGCTACGAAGCAGAGTATTCTGACTTGCTTGTTTCTGTTTCTCCACTGAAAAACCGGCAGAGAATTTCAAATTAGGTTACTTGCGTTATTTCCGCCTCATTCCCATTTCATTGTGTACTAGTCACCGTGACATCAACACTATATGCTCTGAGCTACTGAAGGTACATTTTATATGGTGGTGCCTGATACATGTGGAACCTCAGTATGGAACTTGCTTCCGGACAATATTAAAGCGTCTGGAATTTTGAGGTTGCTCCGAGACTTTCGGAAAATTTGTGCACCCATTGGTTGCAGTTGTATCTTTAAGTAATGATTGATAAGTGAAGTCGAAAACGCTGAAGGGAAGACACTGCTGGGCGGATCTAGACTTACACAGTAGGGCAACGTTTGAGCACGGCTTTAGGAAGAAGGTGTGAGAGTCTGGACTGTCTGTTGTTGGCAGTGGACCAAATTCAATGAATTGTATGGTATTAGTACCTGTGCACTAATTGCTACAATTCAAGAATATACTTACAAATGCACGATATTACAATCCAAAGTTTTTACAATTGAAAAGCTAAAATTTTGACATGTTGCGACCCTTCCTTGTGGATCCTCCTGACATGTACATCCATATTTGTATACAATGTAGATTACAGACAGATGAAATAGGTTAAATTTGTATCAAAGTCGTTTGATGCCTTGAAGTTGGTGTTGTAGATGCGTAAGTTTGATGAGGTATTTCTTGCGAGATGGATCTTATATATGTTGTATTAATATTACGTCAGAATAATGACAATACTGTACGTACATAAGATCCATTTTACAAGGAATACCCTCTCAAACTTACACATCTAGAGCACCAACTGCAGGACGTCAAACGTTTTTAATGCAAATTTAAATAATTCATGACCATGCCTAGTAGATTTTAGTACAATTTAACCGATTTTATCCATTTATAATGTACGTTTTATAAAACTATTTATGTGTTCTCCCTGTGGATGACACACAAGAAAGGGTCTAAATATGTTGAAGGTCTAGCGTTTTAATTACAGACACTTTGTAGTGTAACATACTGGATTTATTGCGATACTCTTGAATTTTAGCGGTAATGCGTCATTGAATTTTGTACAGTCGATGATGTCCATGATCGGCCAATGTTGGTATTACTTCGTAGCTTCTCAGAAAGGATGCAGGTCCTGAAAATGAATTAAATAGCTTAGTTAATGGTACTTTTAATCCCAATGTAGAGAACCAATTCATTAAATTTACGGTAAATTTTAGGATTATGACAAATTTACAGCTTAATTCTTATTAGGCCCTGGTACGGGCACAATTTACTCTCATTTAACCCGATATATGTTTAACTTTCTCTCCAGCATACCCTCTTTACTTATAAACAAAGAGAATAAGCAAAAATAATGGCTTGAATAATTATTTTCCTAACTTAGATACTTCGATTTGGACAGATATGTCGAGATCGTTGTTGTATGGTGTATCTGTAATTGACAAATCAGTATTACGCTCTGTAAATTCCAGTAATTGCTTTTAACTAAGAGCTGAGTTTGTATTCTTGTTTGTTTATTGTAAGGTAGAAGCTAAGTTGTCCCCATACACACCATGAAATCCTGTGTGGGAGTGGGAGTGTAGCTATGCCCGTTCTGAACCTTTCCACTAAATGGGCTGCATGGGCTGGACGACCCCAGAACCTGTCTGGACTTCCTAGAGAAAGAGTATCTCTTATCCCTGCCGGCAAACAAATGACGGTCTCTCTGTCTTCCACTCTGTAGCCCAGTCACAACACTGACTGTGCTATCCTGGCTACTTCTTTGTTTGTTTTTTCGGATTAAATACGTTTAACCGCCCTAATACTCGGTCGCGTTTACGTCGATTAAGCCGCAGCCCAGCGCACGTTGGCTTTGAAGCTCTGCAGCGACATATTGATATTCCTCTGCGTGGTTTCATTGCGTTTGTTGTGGCTGAAGTCAGTAGTTTGAACGTAACGTTCTGAAACCGATGTATTGGTATTCGATTGAAGGCGTCATCGGTAAATTTGACGTTACAAATCCCCGCAACGTAACTCCTCGTACATACGAAAAAAAAGTTACGACAGGATCCATAATCCTAAACCGTTGTTTCAGAAAATAAAGTGGCAGTATGAAGCATCTATCTTTTATATGTCTCGTGATTAGTGCTCGTGTTAAAAAGAGGAAGCTCGTACAATGCTGATTCCAACACGGGAAAAAATAACTGACATATATCACCTGTTATTTCCCAAGGGAACCATCAATCAACATTTTTAACACATGTCTTACAGATAGAGTGGAATTTTCGTCCGGGCATCTGACTCCATACGTAATTTACCTTCACATGCAAACATTTTCGTCCGGAAATTGTGTAGAAATAAAGTTATTTCTATGCTTAATTTAGCACCATACAATTCTGGAATGTTGAGAGAGTGGTGGAGTAAATCCACGCGTTAATAACCTCTGTACTAGATAGAGGTAAGTGGTTACCCTTATGCAAAGACAGGTTTCCCCAAGAAAGGTTCCTCTGATGCCCTTTATGTAGGAGGCTGGCTGGGCCCCACAGCTCTTTTGGGCTCATTTGAGAATAGAAAAATTAGATTGCCTTCCCGGGAATCGAACCCAATCTCCTCGGTCTTGCATAGCTGAACGACTGTGTTTAATGGGCAATTTTATGATCATATTTGGTACCATTGACGTTGTACCAATCCTGCATCGATATATACCAGTATATTAAAGGGAATCTAGTACTTGATCATTCAATGCCGGACTCGCTGCATTCTGCGGGCCTTTAATTCTGCACATGCTGCCGTCCTCGGTGCACAGTGCGTTCGCGAATGCATTTAAGGTTACAATAAATTCAAAACCTCGCCGTCAAGAGCAGTAGTTGAAATTGAAACCCCATTGTAATTGAAGGGCTAACATTAAATTTAAATCCATTATAACATTACATATTTCGGCCCTTTCGTCGTCGTCTTCAGGGGTATACGAAATTAAGAATCACTCTGCTAGCAGTTTTACATTAAATTATAAATCTGTAAATACAGAATTTATTTTATGGCGCTGTCAGTCTCTTAGAGTGCGCGAATGTAACATCCACGATAGGGTGATTGGTGAGTGATGAATGGGAAAGGTTTAAAGAGAAGGTTTCCGTAGCCGATTACGTACCTCCCCGACGTTTGGCTGAATGGTCTGACTTAAACCACTTAGAATCTCGGGAACTTGGTGTTGGTGCTATAAGGTGAACAGTATTACCGCTACACCAGCCTGTTCGGTACAGATGCATTTTAAATACGTTTAACAGGTTGGAAATCTATAAGAAACGAAACGTGGAAGTGTCAAGACGATGTTAATGGTAGATTTGTGTGTTCCTCAGTTTTGTGTTGAAGATTCTTGTCTTCTGAACTCGTAAACAGTTACGGACGTTTCGAAGTATCGTAATGTCTACGTCTTCTTTGACTACTTTTCCGTGGAAATGGACACATTAAGATCCTTCGAAACGTCAGTAAATATTTACCAGTACACACGGCCTAACATGCCATAATTCCTAAATTTTCATTAGCATCGCTGACATCTTCCAACCTCGCATGTATCACACTTCAGGACGTTTTCTAAAACTCCATGATCCTTTAAAATGAAGGCAGTGCGTTCCTCCGAAACGTCGCGAATCAGTAGCACTACTACCAGCGTAAAAACTTAGGAGACTTGAAAATTCCCATCAGTACTGTGGAAACCTCAAATATCGCCAGTAGGAACCAATATTTGGTGCAGGAGTCTTTCTTAACCATCCAGATACCCTTGATTTTCAGTACATAAAATTACAGACTGCATATCAGTAAAACAGAATCGGAGTGTACCTCACCATTACTATTCGTCATAGAAAATATCTTTAATATCGTGCGAAATATTTCATCCATTATCGATTGAAGACAACGAATTCTTATGAAGTCAGAATTTACGTTTTCATATAAAACATCGTAAAAACATATGTGTGTCCTTGACTGAGCCATACATAACAACACATTCCATGTGAGTTCCCATCTGTCATAGCGCAATGATGAAGCTGTTTCCCCGCAAGGACTAGAATTTATATATTTTTTTAATGTACCACCACCCACATATTTTGACATCTCTACTTGATTTATGAGACTGGCAAAAATGGGCATCCGTGAGGACTATCTGTGTCATTTATGTTTGTAAGTGATAAGCCTACCTAAATTTTCCACTCATCGATTCCTCTGGATCTTCTACACAGGCCTGTCTAGTATTGCCTGCTTGTAGCTTGTGTCATTATGGAATGAGATTTCAACCGTCAGTCAAGTGCCACAGAAGTATCTTGCGAATAAATCACGTACGTGACAACTGAATACTGAAGTATTAAATGCACGTATAAGTCACTGAACTAATTTGATTGACGTTTAACACCTTCAAGTGCACTGCACAGCAGTGAATTCACAACAAAATGGCTGTAATTTTCAACAGAAGTAGAACATGAACAATGTTATGTTCTTGTTGTCTATTGTAATTATGTGTTAATTTATCTATAATATATTTAACGACGCTGTTAGAAGCTAAAACTGCATGGCCTCTAATTTTTTTTATGATTAATTTTGCTGGAAAATGATGTGCACATAAGCAAACATGGTTTAGTTGTAACTATTTTTATATACCAACAAATTAACATAAGATATATAACATTTTATACACCTTATTTGTATTTGTTGGTATATACAAATTATTATAATCGCAGTGCAGGGAATGAGTAATATTATGATGCCACTTGATGTATCTCGACGTTTTTTTGTCAATCTGAGAAGAACCACGAAACCTCTCAAATTCTTCTCTTTCCCCTGAGGGACTTGAAGCTGGCACCTTCTGAATACAAGCCAAAATCTTTGCCAATTGGTCAAAACTTTTTTTCGGGTGATTCATATTAAGTGTGACCCTTGTTAGTGCAGCATGGCGCATTTTCAGGTGGCCGATGGAAGAAAACGGATTTCGGATTTGGAGGGTAGCAGCGAATGCATCTTGTAAGCAATCACCAGCCGACACTATGTAGTCTGAGCTGCTTCTAGTGCCGTCATGAGGACTCGAAAATGCGATGTTTAAATATGCAGCGTATTAGAATTGCCCGCTCTCTGGGGCGTAAAATAGTGTTCATTGGGTTAAATTGGGGCATCAGTTGAAGGTTCATTGAATCACTATTTAATGCAATGTTCTATATTCATGTTAAGTGACACAGAACATTAGGTCAGTTTTTCTGAATCTACATTTCCTGCTTTTCCAGCAGTATTCTCATAAAATATGTAAGGTGGAGTCCTGATTGTTTCGCTGATCATTGAAAATATATGAACAAGAAACGTTATGGGAAAATTATTTCTCAGAAAGAACTAAACACTTATCTGCTTTTGGTCGCATTAACAAATTATAAGCATTAAAAAACTCAAATCTTTTTCTTCCTGTAGTTTCTTCAGAATGTTTACCTGCATGGATATCACTTTAACTTCTCTCGCAATGTGTATATGCTACCTACTCCTTTCCGTAAGTATATCATACATTATTAGAACACGAGTGATTAATTAGTTGCTCTCATACTTACTTATGCCCTATTCAGGAATTAGAACACATTCTTGTGTATTCATCGAGTGTCTGCACTTAAAGGCTTCAAACTTAAATCGCAATATTCCGATATATCTTTCTGTTTTCACTCGTGCGATTTACATTTAAGATACTTTAGTAACATTGAGCGGAAATTGGAAACCTTATTTCAAGAATTTTAAAAAATGTTACTAATGACATTAGAATCTTACGCCTATCGTCAACACGCTAATGAGTTTCATGATTTCATATGATGGCGTGAGATTTTTGATTAGTTTTCGAAGGTCTTCTCCATGCACCTTGTCAGTAAGTCAATCCCTTATTCACTCAGCGACCGAGTGACTGAGTTACGTAATTACTGAACGCATTAAATTACATTATTTCTACGGGACGCCTGGAATCAGCTTGTACTAGTTACACATCTGACAGTGTAAACCAGTCCTAACTTAGGCACAAAACCATAATTAATTGTTCAAATATATTTTGTAAATTATATCATTGTGTTAATGTAAACCAATTATAAAGTAAGCACAAATCCATACTCAGTTGTAATATGTTGTGTAAATTATGTCATTGTGTTATTGTAGCCATTTTGGCCAAATTGAAAAACACCTTTTAAACACCTAACCGCAGTGTTGTAAACGTGTACCGTCTGCTGTAAAATTTAGAAAGAGTTTTGCCAACACAGCCTGTTCCTTGTTTCCTTTCATCTCTCTAGGAAAAACAATGTTTTTCCCTAAAAAAACATTAGGCTTTTGGCCTTTGCTAAACTGGAGATAGTGTTTTATTTTCTGCAGGAATTGAACATTTTGTGTGCAATTAGGTTATGTTATGTGGCTGTTACCATTAGGCATACGATACGTACGTAACTGAATGCAAGCAATAAATTCTTTTCAGTTGCTTTAGATACACCCACATCATCAAAACGAAGCAGATATAGAAGAACTTCTTGCTATAGACCCTACATACTGCCCACCAGGTTACGGGGTGTCATCAACCAGAAGATCATAATATGAATGGTAACCGCTTTGAAAATTTCAAAACTTAACCTCAAATTTATACTTGTACTCGCCACCATTTAGTGTTGAGGTTAAAAGTACATGGAGACATGCCTCCGCTTCTCCGTGTGCTTTCATGGCGTGCGGCATAGTAGAGAACAGGAACAAATTAAACTTCATGCACACAATATATAAAATAATACCTCAAGATAATCTAAGTTTACAAACATAACTATGGTAAAAATTCCAACGCGAATTTCTTGGTTTTATTTTGTTGCTTAGTGACACTGTATCATTAAATACTAAGAGTAGTCTTTCCTCCTCTGAAGTTAGTGACAGTATATTTCTCCGAAATCTCGCAATGTGTACTGCGTCGCGCCCCGGTATATAGTATTCTGCAATGTGGATCTTACACCAACATTCCGTCACTTCGAGAAATCACACTTTATGCTAATGGAGACATTAGTATAGAAGTGTGTGCGGTGTGCGGTGAGGAACGATAATCAAAGAGCCGTTGCT
>Ga0123353_10007842_pt1 | contig 14498 bp, 21 predicted proteins | sample TergutLab28metaG_3_FD_92763 | JGI IMG/M metagenome (GOLD analysis project Ga0123353, IMG submission 92763) | Labiotermes labralis P3 segment gut microbial communities from Petit-Saut dam, French Guiana - Lab288 P3 | ecosystem: Host-associated > Arthropoda: Insects > Digestive system > Gut ... | reverse complement strand
CATTTAAACCACAAAATAGAGTGGTTAGTGTAATGTCTGGTGTAGGACCAAAGTTCTCATATAGAAGCTTATTTAGGAAGCTTAATATTTTACCTATCGCATGTCTGTGTATATTGTCTTTAACGTTGTTCATAATAATGTAAAAGACTTTCTCACTTATGCACACGTACACAATTTAGACAACAGAAACTAAAATAATTGACATTTACCTACTGTAAGTTTATCTTGTGTTTAAAAAGGAGTTTCATACTCTGGGGTCAAAATCTTTAATAGTATTCCAAGCAAATTACCGAGCCATAGAAATGGCAGGAAAAGATTAAAAAACAAGTTATACAGATAACTTAAAATTCATTCCTTTTATTCATTTACTGAATTTGTAGGATTAATAAGGCTGAATAACACTGCACACTAGATGCATGCCGTGTTTGCGCTATGTGCTTGCCTATTTACTGTCCACTGTAGACTAGACACTACTGTGCTACTGCACTCGTCTGCGCTGCTAGTAGTTATCAATCCACTAAGGCACCCCCCCCCCCGACCCTATGACGTCACACTGTCACGTGACTAACATTTTGATACCCGGAAGTCGGTAAATGATCTTCCCCCACCCCTAATTAATATGCAAATTACCTACTAAATATGCAAATGAGTTAATTACAATGCAAATTACATACTTAATATGCAAACAATCTGATTGATATTCATACGTCCTTGAGTTATATGCAGATAATCTAATTGATATTCATATGGCCTTGATTCGTATGCAATTGATCTAATTTTTATGCAAATTATTTTACTCCTAGACAGCGTGGCGCCAACTACTATTTTGTTTTGGTCCCCAGACTGTTTGACGCCTATTGGATTGCCATCTTGAATGGCCGCCATTTTCAAATATGGCGGACGCGAGCAATTTTCGAAGTTTTTGTATAACTTTGATTTTAATTTTTGAAATCCGCCATTTTACAATATGGCCGCCAGGGCGTTCTTTTTAAATACGGCGGCTATTTTTAAATTATAACCTAACTTTAAAGTCTGCCATTTTAAATTATAACTTAACTTTTAGAATTTGGCGACTAAAACGCTACTTTTAAATTGTTTAAGACTTTGTTATTCCTGTAAAAGAGGCGGTTCAGCGGTAGAATTCTAGACTCATAACTGAAAGATTGTTGTTTCAGATCCCACCTCCTGAACCATCTCTTTTTAAAGGATCCTATCCCAGGTACATTGTATTAAGGATAATAAATAAATGTACATTTATAATTGTATACAATTTATTAATTCAATAAAAATACATTTTTAATATTACGTACAATATATGTGATTAAAAAACAAATACAATTTTATTAATACATTCAATATGTTATTGAAATGAAAAAATACAATTTTATTATTAGGTTTACATAACAAATCAAATAATACAATGTAGGTTATTGAAATAAAATATATTGTTTTCTATACAGGTGTAAAAATACAATTAAAGCAAGAACATAAAATGTGAATTATTGAAATAAAAAATTCACAGGCGTACAAATACAATTATCCACACTTATTAGCATTTCTTTAGTAAAAGACTGGTTTTTGTATGTTAGTTCATCCCACAATGCATCGAAATCAATGACATTTGTGTATGGAGGTGTACAGAAGCACTTTGATTCAACACACCTATCTCGCCACTCCACCATTTCACCTTGGAGTCTACAAAACTTTATCACTTGTCTGTTTATGCAAGCACTTGCCAAATCCATTAGTTGTGACCAATCTTTTTTGCTTAGATAAACTTGAGTGTTATCACTCGTGATGCGTATATACCGTCCACAGTACATTGACAGAGTATGACGCGGGTCACCAAATTCGTACACTTAATTCTTTGATATATTACTTTTGATTGTCACAAGAATGAACCACAGTAAGTCATTCAACACCACATGGCTTGAAGAAATTCCAACCTTCTCCTGTGGTTTGAGGTCCTTATTCAGGTAGACGGGGACGTACTTTGCCTCTTGCTCGTTGAAGTAGAATGTACGACGAAGCAACCCCGTCATCTGGAAAACATCAGTGATAAGCAGGCTGAGTAGGACACTTTGCATACTGTAGACTAAGAATGTGAAAGTTTAGCCATTGAGCTAATGAATAGGCCGTACGCAATGCACAAACATGTCTGGACATGTTGTGACATGCAAACGTGCAGCTGATGCCTGGTAGACTTATGTCGGCGAGTGGAGGGCACCCTAGCTGAGTGATATTAATAACTGTACGTTCCATGGGACCACTATTAAATTGTGTCTTGTGAGGCCCGACGCAATAGATTGTAACGGCAGATGATATCTCGCGATGTAGCACAGTCTCTAGCTCTGAATATAGTACATCACCATAATTTCAATTACACTCGTGGTGAATAGCCTGTTTCATTCCGGCGTTAAACGATTGTACTTCTTCCCAGCTCTACGGTCTCTTAAAGACATACGATGAGACCCTGATATTGTGGGAGTCGACAGCCGCCAACTCCTTGACCACGAGTTTACCATCTCGCCCTTCCAAGAATGTGAAGTCAATCACTAAGAGAGACATTCCAGACTGATAATCGCGAATGAACTTACCTTTATTTATATCTGCTTCTTGCACGACTGCTGCTGCTGCTCCAACCGGCTGCAAGCGGGGCAGATTTCAAACTGAGCGCGTACATGTGCACTGCCTTTTTTATCATTGCAGATGTAGAGAACAGGTACAAACATGTTTTCGAATGACGTCATCGATTATCCCCTGAATCTGTGGAGTGCGTAGATGCAGCAGTAGTGACTGCAGACTTTCGAAGTGAATCCATGTAGTCTGTGGCGGTTAAATGTCCAACAGATTGAGTGGCGTTGCAGGAATTCCATGATTTCGAGCTTGTAGGGCGGCAAACCACACGAATAAAAATATACAGCGTACCCAAAGTCGGAAATACAAACAGCTACCCAATGCGAACCGGGCCTATAATGTTTGTCGAGGTTGTTAACAATTATTGAGGGCTTTATAAGTGTGGATTGTAAAAGATCAATTGGATAACGCCTTGAAAATACTTTACATGTTTAGATAACACTTTATGAATCTGGATGGTATTCATTCTACTGTGACGTTTCTAGAGTTGTCGATTTCGACGAGTCCAGGAAATTCAGCATACAAAATGCAAATGACGGGTTCTGGTAGCGGTTTTTTGAACCGTGCCTCAATGCGAACATTTCCCTGACGTGGCAGGCTTATATGCTCTTCGTCTGCCTCTTTGCGTAGTGTTAGGTCGAAGCCTAATATGTAGAAGCCCTTAGTGAACGTTTCCAAGGTAATCGTGTGAGCACGGTCATCGTGATGAATACCAGTACTTGTAAATAATGTTTCGGAAGCCCTGGTAACCCCAAAGGGTGAAGAGCAATCCGTAGTCAGTGGTTTGGAAGGGTGCTGAACACTGTTTACATACAATACGAAATTTGTCATATCACAGTGGTGAAATAGGAATGGGTTTGTACTTGCAGAACGAACGAATGCAGTGTTTTTAACCAATGCTATGAGAATCCATTCTGGTATTGGTTCAAGGAATGCTTTATGGATAGACACCTGCTGGGCCACAGAACTCGCAGTAAAGGTTTTAATCTGAGTGTGTGTAACAGGATAATGTGCTTTGCGTTTCATTCCCAAAACATTAATGTGAGCAAGCAGAAGAGGGGCTTTCAATTCAGCCTGAGTGATAAAAAGAGTAGCGTCTAAAATTTTGATACGTACTTTGTTGTCGTCTGAAGGGGCCAAAGGATAAAAAGCGTCTGGTGCACCTGTTAGCTTAATGTTCATGTCTACGCCATTAATTAGCATTTATCAGAATGGAACGAGTTAGCATGTAATCTTCCGTTTAGTTCTAAGGTTTTGCGGTTGCTGGGGTAATTTCATCGGTTGACATAACCACTACTGTCTTTGAGTTCCCCTGTAAGAGGTACCTAGATACTTGAGACTAGATGAGTGCCAGACGCATCAGAACCATAGTTTAGAAGCTTTCCAAGGTAAGCCTTGCAATGGTAATTTGTCTCGTAAAGAGTAACTGGATTTCCGTTCAATGAGACACCGAGAGAACTAAACATTGAATGCAACAAATTGTTGACGCAACCAACTGTGCTTGGTTCAGCATTATCTATATCAGATCCATCAGTTTCTACAAGTTTGATGCGCAAGAGTAAACTCACAGAATTGAAATCTATGTAATAATCGCTATGGCCACAGCAATTAAATTGAAGCATAACGGTGTGACCATTTACGACAGACGATTGTATGCTACGTTCGAGGAAGATGTCTAGACCAGATTTTAAGCACTCCATTATTTCTTCTTCGTCTTCTTCTACTTCTCCTTTGTGAAAATATCCTTCACCTTCCTTCGTTTGCCTTCAGACTGAGGCTTTTTTGGTCTACGCTTCCTTTTAAACCCAAGCCAGACCCCGAGATCTGTTTAATATTCTCCTAAAGGTTACCCTTTGCTTCACTAAAACGAGTTATGAAAATATTGCACACAGGCTGTTTTGGTTCCTTATTAAGAATATAGGTTGTTATACTTTTATATATTTTTAAGGCTTCTTCTCCTACAGCCTTTGCCCCTGAATGCAAGAGAGTTTTAACAAATCGTAAAAGGCCTAAGAAGAACGACCCTATAACGTTAACCCTCTTCGTCCTGAAACTGGCCCTTAAAAAGGAACAATCTCCCCGCCACCGCTTTGATTTACGTAGTACCGTGTCTATCCATACATTGTAACTGATAAACTGCAATTTATTGCCCTGAGGACTTCTTTTTAAAGTGTAATATTGCAAGGCATGGAATATCGCTCTCTTCAAACAACACATTTTCACCAGTTTTCATAACTAGACGAATTGAAATTGACTTTATTAAAGACTGTTCCACTGGCTTGTAAAATGGGTAGTCAAATCTATGGAAACCCGTGTCCAATAGGAAGTGTAAGGAAGTTAATACGAATCCCCTACCAAATTTCTTTTGATAATATATGTATAAACGTATCCTGGTTCAGGCTGAGCAAAGTTAAAATTGTCTTTTGTGGGTAGGTTCACTGTCGAAGAACGGCAATTAGCAGGGTTCACAATTGTTTCTGCTAATTCATCAACACTATTATATGCACGCGCAGGGAAATAAGATACTAAATTTTCCTTAGCCATAATGGAATTTTCCTTGCGACATGGGTTAAACAAATCTTAACTTAGACCTTCATATTTGTTTATGTAGTTGCAAAATATATGGATAAAGTTCTCGTTTATAGACGGTTCGAAAAATTGGGGTATATTTGTGACAAGATCAAACACAGATTCACAGTGTTTTACATGAAATATGATTTCTTCCGAATTTAAACGCAGTGTATTGTGTAAGAAGCACTTCTTATAACATATAGGATAAGATATCACGACAAGTCCAACTTCCCATTTATCATGTTCCAACTCGAGTGGTGTAGCCAGTTTGGTTTTAAAGCCGGCTACTGTGTTCGCCGGAAAATAATAACCTGAACTCTCTGACGGCTATGTTACGTAAAAATGATCCATTATATTTTCTTGATATCGGTAGCGTTTATCCAAGTGTTGAATGTGTCGTCATGTCCTCTCCACTTGACAAGACGTTGTTTAATACTGCCCCTTTTACGACTGCGCACTATTTTATCTATTTCAAACTCGGTCTGAGGTGAAACAGTGACCTTGACAAACTCGTAATTGTAAAACTCTCCTTCGATAGGGTGCATTTGCAAGTCTGGCAGTTCGTAAACAGGTTGGGGCACGCGTTGTAATACTTCGATAACCCGAAATATCTCTGTCGAAAAGTTTTATTCATACCCCTTGGCAAACTTTACCTTTTTTTTTTTTGCTTGGAGGTACACCTATTGTGGAATGGACATAATTGTTGTAACCTGTTAATAATTTATCTTTGACGTCCAAGTAACTGTATGTGTTGTTTTTGTACAATATTTATACATCCTAGTCTTCAGAGATTTGTTAAAGCGTCCAATAACGGCGCCTTTTATGTCGGGATTATGAGTCGTGTGAAAATTTACTCCTTGACGTTTCAGGTACTGTTGGACTGTAGCATTAACAAATTCAGCATCCTTATCTGATTGTATGGTAATTGATTTTCTATTCTGAAATAAATGTTTCAAAGCTGATGTTATTGAGTTACCGGTCTTATTCTTTAGAGGTGCGCACCAAGCACACTGTGAAAACATATCTATGACGTTTGAGAGGTATTTGTATTTATCGTTGTATTTTGACAGGTGGCTAAAATCTGCAAGATCCATTTCCCACACATCATCAATATTTACAGTATAAGGGTTGCGCGGAAATTTATTCCGAACAGGTTAGTGCAGGGTGTACGTGTTCTGACCCGACAGCCACTCTTCCACACCATGTTTCTTATTTTTACTCGCACTTACTAACTTTGCTATTGAATCGAACCCTGCTGGATGTTTAGGATCGTAATAGACTTTACCCAGGGACATTAGTATTAATTCAACGATTCCCAAGGCACTTCCTTTGTGTTTGTAAACAGTTGCGAAATAAACCGCGTATATTTAAGATCTCTGTTTGCTTTGATCTTGCCCGAGGGACTATAATTCACTCTATGCGCGTTAGACTGCAAGAGTATTTGTTTATATGCATGTCTGTCCTGATGAGTTACCAAGTTTTTATCAGGTCGTGATTGGGTTATTAATTCCCAAAGACCTTGTGTTCCGTTATAACTTTTGGTATCCACAAACACGTATTTATTGTTATATTTAAAACTAGACCGCCCAGTTTTAAAGGAACCGTTAGTATGACCTTGGTAAATACCAAAATTGTGGTCATGTGATCCTTTACGTGTTACTACGTTATGTATGTACTTTGATTGCGTATGTAAAGTATCAGTTTCTGATTCAAACTCTGTTTTAAACAAAGGCATGAACCAATTATACTTTTCTGTTTGGGTTTAGTTTTAAAACTCGGTTTGGTTCTACTATTTTCTATAATGGAAATGGGGATGGGTTCCCATTTTTGTTTTTCGGTTTTCAAGTATGGATCCTGATTCAAACGAACTTGAGTCCATTTATTATAGCTATGATCCTTCCTTTTTACTATCTTCTTAACTGGTGCTGGGGGATCCTGAGAACGATTTTCCCACAGTTCCGGAGGTACTAGAATCATACGTTGCAAGGCTATTTTCAATTGGTATTAATTAGTGTTCCTATTACACCCGACAACACACTTGCGAGTAGCGGAACTATAAACCCGCCCTTTGAAATAAAAATTACGTTTACTCTTGAAACCGATTTTAGTATTTACCAACGCTCGTAAGCGATTCTTATATTTCTTTAGCTTGCTTTCTTCGTCTTTGTTTAATTTATAATTTCCGTTTAGCTTATTTATAGCACACTCGACAATGGGTTTTATAAATTCGTCGGCTGCAGATGCAAGGAACGCGTGTCTGGCTTGTGGTTTAGCGTCTTTAAGGACGTGGAGGAAGTGTAGTTGTGACTTTAACCGGTTCATTACCCTGTACAGGCGCAAAAACCTCAAGTTTCCCCTTGGAAGAATCTTTGTTCTAAATCTGTGTAAATCGTTAATCGATTGTGTTAGATCCAAGAATAAATAACTGTGCGGGTCTTTGCAGGCTTTCAGTTACGTATTATGATAACTGGAAATGTTTTCTGGATAGACTTGTCGAGCCAAGTGTACAACCTGTCTTGTCTCTCGGATTCTTAAACACGACTATATACTTGCTATTTAGAGAAATATCACGTGTTGATGGACCTTGGTGAAATACGTTTTGTGTTATTAGAACCAGACTAATGTTAAGATGATGCGATCCTTTGGTAAATAATTCGCTCACTTTTGCAGAATAGGCAGAGTCCATTAAATCATCCAACACTATTAGTGTAGGTAAATTTCCCGGATTTTCAAAGTCTGGTGCACCTGTAACAAATGAAACGTTTTGCAAGTGATCTGGAGCGTTGTTCTCACTATGACACCAGACTATATTTTTAAACACAATGTCTCAAAGCTGCTCCCTACACTCCAACAATCTAATTACAAACGTTGATTTTCACAACTACTTGTTCCTGCGACAAGTAACGTAAATGGATGCTGCAGCTCAGAGTCATACTCTAAAATGAAATGAAATTCGCAATAGCGCCTCTATTTATTGCACTTTTCCTGCCCAGAATGAATGAATGAATGAATAAATAAATAAATAAACTGCCCGACTAGAATAAATTAATCGTACACGTATGGCAGGGAGTCGAAGATGTCCATACGCCGGCGCTTCTTAAAGACAATCTTTTATTCATTTGTTTCAGGTTCAGATACGACACCACCGTGTTTCCTCTTGATCTTCTTAGGATTGTGTACAAGCAACGGGGTGGTGTCATTCAGAATCATATCCCTCAAGGTGGTAAAGTTTACAACCTTTGAATTTTCGTAATTCAATGTTAAACCCTTCACCTTACAATTGGTTGTACGTTTTACTGTCGATGGGGCAGAAAACAGAAAACGCATAGTTCTTTGGTCCCCCGAAACAAATTCAAGAATAAATGAGCCAGAGCTAAACTGCTCCAACTCGTCTGTGAGGTTACCCAGATAATAACCAGTTCTCAATTTTGGGGGTTCATCTACATTTTGAATGGAGATAACACTGTCTGTATCACAGTACAGGACACACTCCCCCAATTCGCTCATATACTCATATAGTTTGGGTCGAGCTTGTGTCGTTACGTACGCAGCAACTGCCACGTTAACATTCTTCCCTGCGGCTATGTTGTCCTCGGAATGTTTCCAGGATACCCATACCACGTCATCGTTCGGGAATATGAGGTTTCTAACCTCAGTACCCGGACTTGTCGAAAGCTCGTACAACTCTTTCACCGAGGTCACAAGTGTTGTCTTAATCTTGTTCTGGTTTTGAGGCCATTTACCCCACATATAGTTTAATTTCAGTTTCGACAAAGTTCTTTGCCCTGCATTTTTTTGAAATAAATGCCTTGTCCAAAGCAATTCCCTGTGCGCGCCGGTAGTCTTCGATGTATTTGTCTTTGTCATCTTCACTCCGAACCCGGGATGGGTAGCCGGTCGATTCCTGTTTCAATTTCAGGAACATATTAACATACTCTGCAGAAAGGCCTCATGTGTTGGTACCCCTGTCAAAGCATGTCACTTCATACTCCAAAAACTCAAACACATCCACCAAACCATAAATCATCCCTATGGCTTTGTGTACCTCATCCACCACCCATGTTCCAACTATAAATCGCTCCTCATCAGAGTGTTTACAGTTACCTTGGTTCATAGTGTCGGCACAAGAAAACACAACGGAAATATCAGTTTGGAGTTGCTCTTATACGGAAGCACTTGATGGTACTGTTTCCTGGGATGTAGAACCTTACATTTGATTATCCCCTCCCTATCCAAACAGTCTGCACCCACGTAAAATTTCGGGTGAGCTACAGGGAACTTGTTGTAATTACAGATGTAGGGGTACAGACTGATAACATCAACATAATGGATTCTCCCCCGTGATTGAGCCTGTAGTATGTTTTCGTGGCCTCGGTTCTACCCCCGTACAAGGCATCTCGAATTATTGGGGAATGCTCTACATAGGGGTGCGAGCAAAGTTCAATTTTGAGGTAAGGATTGTCGTACAAGAGTTTTCTAAACTCGCACCCCCAGATCGAAATAAATTTATAACCAGCGTCTCTTATTTTTTGCAACCTCGCTTGTGTCTCCTCATACCGGTTCAGCAGTATTACTCCAGTGTAGCCGATGGGCTTGTGTGGATTGGGCATACATTGACACCTATACGAAAAGTACCCAAGGTACTCAAAGACTTCCCTCGTCTCTGCGCAGTACCAGTTGACTTTCACATTTGGTAACCCAGGCAAATGAACCTCCCCCATTTCCGGCATGAGTAATATCGTTTCTCGTCTGACCACTGTACGCTAGCCATTGAAAGGCCTCAACAGACAGGCGGTCTCCCATTCGTTACCTCCCTCTCGGGATAAGACCTACAGTGTCTGGTTTCAGAAAGATTGTCCGGAACACCTTATTGCAAACGGACGATATAGTGATAGCCTACAGAAAGGAGTCCATTTTGACCAATTTTGAATACAAGTTCCTAAATACACAAAATGCCTGCCTAAGTACATTGAAATCGTCCATGAAGTAGGCAAACATTTCCTGCTTATTGCAGAAAATTTTGTCTTTTTGCTCCTTGTACCATTCCAAAAATTGGGCTCGCCTATCGCCTGACATGTAGTCTGCCCCATATTACTTATGTTCAAAATAAGGGCCTACAGAGTCCAAATTGTTGGCCGTGTTGAAGAAGTGGGGATAGTACCCCTTCTTACATGTGAGATGAAATGATTTGGGCATGCTCTTTAAAATCATAGGTAGAAAATTAAGAGAATCCAAAATGTGCAGATTCTCAACAATCATACTAAGAATTTTGGTACTTTCCATTTTAAATTGGGGATGTCCATCTCTGTTCCAAAAACGTTTGCAGTAGAAACTGTTCGACGTATCCACGAGAGTTGTGTGATATAACTCGAATATTGTCCGCAGATGGTCTGGACAGCCAGAGTTAATCAATAAATTTACCTACAGGATCTTCCGCCAAAACACGTGGGTACGCTTATCACACTGTTTAGAATCGACTCTCATGTCATCAACCGCTTCACACTTTGAACACACCTGCCGAGCACATATGAGGTTTGGAATAAGCTCAAAGGATCCATCATGCTTTTGAAGGCCATGTGTGCACTACGTATGAAAGGAAACATACAGAAACCGGTCTGTTAGCTTGCTATGTTTCAGTGAAGGCACGTCGCAAAAATGGCCGGAAGGTTGGTTCTTATTACAGTAATTACAAAATCTCTTGAGACATTCGTGTTTTGAATAGGCTGTTACTGTAAAACTACAATTTTGGTACACTTGTCTAAACTGCAGAATAGATTGCCTTTCACTTTGAGGATCAAATGATTCTGAAAACATTTCTCACTCAGGAACCACCTGTTGCATGTAGTACAATACTTTGACTGATCTTTCGTACAGGGTCGTGTCGCCGTACACAGGGAACAAGCTTTGTTACACTTGTGTGAATTGTCGTATAATATGTCTTCACGCGTTATTTCTGTACTTCTTGGCCATTGTAGCTTTCAGGTTCGTAAACACATTAAAGTGCCCAGCTTCATATAGCAAGTGCAATTTCTTGTTCGAAAGGGAATTTCCACTGAAAATGACCCTATCGGGGCTTAAACCATCATATACAATAAATCTGTATTCCGAAAGATAATTTTGAAACTGTTCAAGTTACTTAAAGCCCCCGCCATTCCTCAAATCAACACCTGAAGCGCTTAAGAGATGTTGAACAGGTTTTATGTAACCTCTACCGTTCCTGTATGATTTATAATTGGGGTCCCCATTTACCTTAGCCATAGCGATAATTAATGCTTGAGCCAAAGACCTGAATGCCGTCTTGACAACAACATTACTCCACTTTATTGTACTCATTAATCTAAAGACCTCCCTTTCGTATTCTCACGACCGTTACCGGCAGGCATCCTGACATGGTCCAAACGTACTTCGAGTCGGTCACTCAAGCCGAATCTCGCATTAGACTGAAAAACCTTTCCCAGCACGCCCCAGACCACATCAGGTTTAAGCTGGTCGTGTCGCCGAAAACTAATTCCCACCACCTTATCCTGGACATTCTCAGTTTTCCGAATTCTCAGCCCCACCAAATCCCTATCAGGCACATCATCAACTAAGTAATTAGTCAACGCTACAATGCATTCCTTCAAATACGTAATAGGTTCCAGCTCTTCACCACGGGGCCTAAAAGTAATCAACAAATTACGCCCGGTCGCATTAAATTTTGGAAAAGATTTGCTCGTCACTTCCAAAATAAAAAAAGGGTAGCTGTTCAGTTATTCCTGCCACAGGACTGTTTCTACCAGAGGTTGCTACCTCCGACTCAGGCTCCTCCCTGCTAACAGAGGGAGCTTCGGCAGTCGGAATCATTCTTTCTCTGTTCAAAAACAGTTTCTTTGCCATTATTATATGCTGATTCGAAATTATAATACTTACTTGAGATCAGATAAACAAACCAGTCGTTGCAATTCAATATGCTGGCAGGTGTGGTAAGCTGGTAGCTGTTGACCTGTTGGCAGGTTGGTACAGTTAGCGATAGTCGTAGCTGGTAGCTGCTGGTAGTAGCTGTCGGTTGTAGAAATTAGCCGTTGGTAGTCGTTATAGTATTTAGTTTTGACAGTATACTTTAGCTGTGTTAAAAACGTAGTTGTTGATAGTATGCTTTAGCTGTGTTAAAAATCGTAGTCACTCACGTAGTAATCTCAACTCGTAAAACTTCTATGCGCTATAAAAGCACAAAGAAGAATATACCCCACCCGTTCCAGCACCCTATTTTATACTGAATGCTCCTAACATGATGCAACATGTTCAGGTTGCACCTGTTCATAAACGTACGTGTTTCTCGATATCACTCAATGGATTTTATTTCCTGTCGCTATATTCAAAGCACAAGTCATAACCTTTTAACACCGGAAGTCTAATGGAAGGGGAAGAATTTAGACTTGAATGAGCCATAAACCGTTTAGAACCGGACGTTTAATGGAAGGGGTAAACTTTAGACCACCCACACACATGAATGAGTCATAAACCTTTTTAGCACCGGAAGTCTAATGGAGGGGGAGAAACTTTAGCTATACTTAAGGCCACCCAAACAGTTAAAACAATGTCAGTATTACTAGCACTCTGTAACCTTGAGTTCGTTCGTTAATACCACTGCTAGACTCGTTTATATGCCGCCACCGCCACGATCAGAACAAACTATCAACAGAGATCTACAGCACCTAAATATGAAAAGTGAAGCAGATCGCCGTCAAACATTTGAAAATGGCCGGTGGCCTTTATAGAAATAATTATTTAGCATTAAGTGGATTTTATTACACAAACAAGTGATATAGTGTGTTGTGCAGCTTGTGGAGTTGAAATAGGCTACTGGTTAAAGGAAGATGACCCATTCCAGGAACACGAACGCTGGAGTCCGTCTTGTGGGTTTATTAGAGGTCTCTTTGTCGGGAACATCCCTATTGGTTCTACAGACCAGCCTACCACATCGCCTGAACAGCCTACCAGAAGCCGCGACGTGTGCGGGCCTCATTTCGAGTTAAGACGCAATTCACGGCCAGAACGATGTAAGTATACAAGTTTGTATTTCTACTTTTGTAATGTGTGTGCCTTTTATATCCCCTCACTAATTTTTAATGTTATTTTACAGATATAAGCCCAAGAGTTTTTAAACATATTTTAAAGCAGCACAACTGTGCCCAATGGGACAGTCCCCTCTACCCTCAATTTGCAACAGGAAAAGCTCGAATGCAGTCTTCTAACGCAATGCCACCCTGCACTAAACATTCTGCTAAAAGCTTAAGTGACGCCGGCTTCTTTCACACGGGTAAGTACTTTTAACATAAGATTGTGTTTATTACATGTAGAAAAAGATTTCCAGACAAATGTAGAAAATCGTTCTGTATTGCAGGAAACAAGGATCTCATTTCGTGCTTTCACTGTGGGGTGATACGATCCGACCTGCAGGATCTGGATTCTCCCTCTCAACAACATTTGAGATTATCTCCAACATGCATTTATATACAACATTTGAAAGGAAAAGGTGTATTTTAGGCGATAGTGAAGAACACTGAGTGCTTGTTCGCTATCTACAGTCAGTGTTAGATGTTCTAAAACAGTGTGTGTGTGTGTGTGTGTGTACAAGCTTTGCCGCTAGCGCAGGTAACACCGGAAACTCAAGCGTCACTGAGTCTGTACGCTAAGGACTTGTCTCAGCTAGAAAAAGAGAGTCCCCCAGCTCCTGTCTGTAACCACCCTCGTCAAATAGTTAAGTTAAATGCCTAAAGGTAGCGTTGGCTTGCTAGTTCTGCACTACCGCTTGCCTAGGGCTACGTTTCTCTTTCTAGCCCTAAAGAAATCTCTCTGGTACCTAGCCAGTAAGGAGCACCGCATGCCTGTATGACCTGTCTGTCTCGTTAGCATTCGAACTGCAAATACCTCAGGTAAAATTGTCTGCCTCTTTTCTTAAGGTGTTTCGTCGCGGTAACTTGTTTTTACCAGTAAAGTGGTTTGAGGTGACTACTAACAGTCCCTTCGCTTGCAGTCGCGAGCTATGGCCCGAGGGCAAGGGTAGGTACCTGGTCCTCCTAATATACTAGGCGTCTTTATGTGCGTCATCCCAGTTGTGTGATATACAATTAGTATGGCAATATATTTTATTGGTTGATTATTTTAAGGTTTACAACATGTTTCGACCCTATTCCTGGGCCATCATCAGGTTGTATCACGACCTAGAGTAGGCTATACTACATGCTACTTATTGATAATGGGTGTTTTGGAGAGCTCTCCATAATACTGCGTGTTACCATGGTATGTGT
>Ga0123353_10007840_pt1 | contig 14501 bp, 12 predicted proteins | sample TergutLab28metaG_3_FD_92763 | JGI IMG/M metagenome (GOLD analysis project Ga0123353, IMG submission 92763) | Labiotermes labralis P3 segment gut microbial communities from Petit-Saut dam, French Guiana - Lab288 P3 | ecosystem: Host-associated > Arthropoda: Insects > Digestive system > Gut ... | reverse complement strand
TGCCGCGACCCTCCCCATCGGGCGCACGTCTGTCTCATTGAAGCAGATCGCCATGCCGTTATGCGTCGCGATGAGGATCATCTGCTTGCCGTCCGTGTCGCGGACAGATATTAGCTCGTCGTCGCCCGTCAGCGTCAAGGCGCGGATCCCGACGTTCTTTATGTTCCTGAGCTCCGACTTCCTCATGCGCTTGACAGTGCCGCCGCGCGTGACCATGACGAGGTACTCTTCTTCGCCAAATTCGCGCATGCGTATCATCGCGGAGACCTTCTCCCCCTGCGAGACAGGCAGAATGTTGACTATGTTCGTGCCCCTTGCCTGACGGCCTGCCTCCGGTATCAGATAGCCTTTTTTCCTGTAGACCTGGCCGTGGTTCGTGAAGAACAGGATATAGTCGTGCGATGAAGCCGTGAACAGCGTCTCGACGTAGTCCTCCTCGCGGGTCGTCATCGCCGTGATGCCCCGGCCGCCACGCCGCTGCGTCCTGTACGTGCTGGCGGGGTGGCGCTTTATGTACCCCGCGTGGGTCAGCGTATAGACGCATTCTTCTTCGTCGATCAGGTCCTCGATGTCGATCTCGTCCTCGACGACCGCGATCTCGGTGCGGCGCTCGTCGCCATATTTATCTCGGATCGCCATCAGCTCGCCTATCAGCACCTCGTCCAGGAGTTTCTCGTCGCCCAAAAGGGTCAGGTAGTATGCGATCTTCTCCTGGAGCTCCGCGTATTCCTTTTCTATCTTCTCTATCTCCAGGCCCTGTATGCTCCTCAGCCGCATGTCCAGTATTGCCTGGGCTTGAATGTCTGTCAGGTCGAACCGCTCCATCAGCCGCTCTTTCGCGTTGTCGTAGCTCGTGCGTATGATGCGTATCACTTCGTCGAGATTGTCGCAGGCTATGCGCAGCCCTTCGAGGATATGGGCCCGCTCCCGGGCTTTCTTAAGGTCGTACTCCGTGCGGCGGCGTACGATTTCCCTCTGGAAAGATATGTATTCGTCGAGCATCTGCCTGAGCGACAGGATGCGCGGCTGGGATTGGTCGTCTATAAGTGCGAGCATCACGATAGCAAATGTCGTCTGCATCTGGGTCTGGGTATATAGCCTGTTCAGCACCACCTGGGCATTGGCGTCGCGCTTTAGCTCGATGACTATGCGCATTCCGTCCCTGTCCGACTCGTCGCGCATTGCCGATATGCCTTCGATGCGCTTGTTCTTCACTGTCTCCGCGATCGCCTCCAGGAGTCGCGCCTTGTTGACCTGGTATGGCAGCTCTGTCACGACGATCCGCGTGCGCCCCAGGGGCATCTCCTCCATCTCCGTCCTTGCGCGAACGTGGATGCGCCCGCGCCCAGTGGCGTATGCCGCCCTTATTCCCGCCCTTCCCATGATTATGCCGCGCGTCGGGAAGTCCGGCCCGTGCATATGCTCCATGATGTCGTCGAGTTCGGCTTCAGGGTTATTCATAACGCAGATAACGGCGCTTATGACCTCGGCAAGGTTGTGCGGCGGGATGTTCGTGGTCATGCCTACGGCAATGCCGCTCGAGCCGTTGCAGAGCAGGTTCGGGAAGCGGCTCGGCAAGACCCTGGGCTGTTTGCGCGTCTCATCGTAGTTCGGGTCCCAATTGACAGTCTCCTTGTCGATGTCGCGGAGCATTTCGTCCGAGATCTTCGACAGGCGGGCTTCGGTGTAGCGCATCGCCGCCGGGGGGTCGCCGTCGATTGAGCCGAAATTGCCGTGGCCCTGTATGAGCATATACCGCATGGAGAAATCCTGGGCCATGCGTACCAGGGCATCGTATATCGACGCGTCGCCGTGCGGGTGGTAGCGTCCCATGATGTCACCGACTGCCGTCGCCGACTTCCTGAAGGGCTTGTCGCTCGTCAGGTTGCTCTCGTACATCGTGTATAGTATCCGGCGGTGGATGGGCTTCAGGCCGTCCCGGACGTCAGGCAGCGCCCTGTCGATGATGACGGACATGGCGTATGTCAGGAACGACTTCTCCATTTCCTCCTCGAGGGGCGTCGTCACGATTCTCTGCTCAGGGAAGAGTATATCTCCTGTTTTTTCCTTTTTTGGCATATAGTGTTACCCCTTATGTGTCAAGGTCGACCGCGTATTTAGCGTTCTTTTCGATGTATTCCTTGCGCGGCTCGACCTTTTCGCCCATCAGCACAGTGAAAACCTCGTCGGCCTGGATGGCGTCCGTCAGCTCTATCCTCTTCAGTACGCGCGTCTCCGGGTTCATAGTCGTGTCCCAGAGTTCGTGCGCGTCCATTTCTCCAAGGCCTTTGTTGCGCGAAATCTCTACTTTCCCCTTTCCGTCCTCGCCGCGCATATCCGTCAGCGCCGCGTCCAGCTCACTTTCGTCAAGGATGTACCGCGCCGTTTTACCTCGCGTGAGCTTAAAGAGCGGCGGCTGGGCGGCGTAGACATAGCCGCCGTCTATCAGTGGCCGCATGAAGCGGAAAAAGAACGTCAGGAGCAGCGTCCTGATGTGGCTTCCGTCGACGTCGGCGTCCGCCATGATTATGACTTTGTGGTAGCGGAGTTTCGCCTCGTCAAAATCTTCCCCGATCCCGGCGCCCAGGGCCGTGATGACCGGCTCCAGCTTGTCGTTGCCGTAAACCTTGTCGACGCGAGCCTTTTCTACGTTCAGCATCTTGCCCCGTAGCGGCAGGATCGCCTGGAACCTGCTGTCGCGCCCGCTCTTGGCGCTGCCCCCCGCACTGTCGCCCTCGACGATGTATATCTCGGTAAGGGCAGGGTTCGTTTCGTTGCAGTCCGCGAGCTTCCCAGGCAGCGACATGCCCTCAAGCGCATTCTTGCGCCGTATGTTCTCCCTTGCTTTTCGGGCCGCTTCCCTGGCCCGCGACGCGGTGAGCGCCTTGTCGAGTATGGCGCGCGCCACCGGCGGGTTTTCTTCGAGGAACGCCGATAGTTTCTCTGAGATGAGGTTGTCCACGAAGGTCCTTATCTCGCTGTTGCCAAGCTTGGACTTCGTCTGCCCCTCGAATTGCGCGTCCATGAGCCTGACCGATATCACGGCTGTTACGCCCTCGCGGCAATCCTCGCCGGAGAGTTTGTCGTCGCCTTTGAGCATGTTCGTCTTGCTGCCGTAGTCGTTGAGCACCCTGGTGAGCGCTGCTTTGAACCCGGTTTCGTGCATCCCGCCGTCCGGGGTGTTGATGTTGTTGGCGAAGCTGAGCAGGAATTCGTTATACACATCGCCGCAATACTGGAGCGCGACTTCCGCCGTCGAGTCGTTTCGTTCGCCCGACAGGTAGATCACGTTCTCGTGCAGTGGCGTCTTGTTGCGGTTGATGTACTGGACAAATTCTATGATGCCGCCCTCGTACCGCATCGTGTCAGTCGCCTCGCGCCCTTCGCGCTCGTCCTTGGTCGTTATCCTGAGGCCGCCGTTCAGGAAGGCCTGCTCGCGCATCCGTGTGCGCATCAGCTCGTAGTTGAAGTCGCAATCGTCGAAGACCTCGCCGTCCGGCTTGAAAGTCACCTCCGTGCCCGTCCTGTCGGTTTCGCCAATGATCGTCAGCTCCTGCGTGATGTCCCCCCGGGCGAATTTCATTTCGTATAGCCGCCCGTTTTTGTGCACGCGCGCAACCAGCCATTCCGACAAGGCGTTCACGACGGAGGCCCCTACCCCGTGGAGGCCGCCCGCCACTTTATAACCGCCGCCGCCGAATTTGCCGCCTGCGTGCAGTACAGTGAGAACTACTTCCAAGGCGCTTTTGCCCGTTTGCTCCTGAATATCTATCGGGATGCCGCGCCCGTTGTCCACGACGGTTATCGACCCGTCTTTCCCGATAGTGACAGAAATCTCGTCGCAAGCGCCCGCCAGCGCTTCGTCGATGGAATTGTCCACTATTTCATAGATGAGGTGGTGCAGCCCCGATGCCGACGTCGAGCCTATATACATGCCAGGGCGCTTCCTGACAGCCTCTAACCCCTCGAGGACCTGTATCTGTGAAGCGTCGTATTCGTCGAGTTCCCCGGTTTTGCCGTTAATCAATTCGTCAGACATCAAATGCTCCCTCTCTATTATTCGAACCGCATAGCCTCCGAACGCTTCATTAGCGTATGTGAGGACAGTTGCGATAAATATATCTTCATTTTTGTCGGGTCAGCTTCTCCGCAAACGACGAAGGACTTTGGCAGCTCTTCCGAAACGCTGATGACCCGCCCCGATTTTTCGGCGTTTCCGAGGAATTTTCGCGTTATCTGCGAGCCCGTCGTGTTGTCCAGGTCGAATATACCTATTATGTTCGCTTCCGGCACGACGACGCTCTGCCCAATATGCAGGTACATATTTCCCCCCGACTCTTGTTGTCGGCACAGGCCGCTGGCGCACGTCCGCTACTGGCATAATTTTCCATTTTCGACTCTTATGACAGAGGCGCCGGGAGCGGTTTGCGCCGCGCCCTCATCGCAGCATGTGATAAACACCTGTCCCTGCCTGATCCTGCCGAGGATGAAGCTTTGCCGCTTCGAGTCGAGTTCTGACAGGACGTCGTCTAGCAGAAGCACCGGGTATTCGCCCCTGTCGTCGAAGTGAAAGTCCCGCTCCGCGAGCTTTATGGAGACCGACGCAGTCCGGGCTTGTCCTTGCGAGGCATATTTCCTTGCCGGGACTCCATCTATCTCGATTTCCAAGTCGTCTTTGTGCGCCCCGGACAGGCATTGGCCTGACCTCAGCTCCGCCTGGCGGTGTTCCCGCTGGTGCACAAGCAGCGCGGGCAGTATCTGTTCTGGTTTCTTCCCTGACGCGTCCATTGCCCCGACGGTTTTGTAACTGATCGAGAGGGCTTCCGAACCGCCAGAAAAATCGTGGTGGATTTCCGCCGCCCTCCGCGATATGCCTGCCGCAAACGATGATCTGTAGTATATGAGCCTCGCGCCCTGATGCGCCATTCGCATGTCGAAATCGTCTAGCAATTCCAGGAGCGACGGCTTTTCCCAATGATCCCGCAGGATGCGCGCCTTGTTCTCGTACAGCCTGCCGTATTCCGCGAGCGCCGCTTGGTACCCGGGGCGTAGTTGCGAAAGGCACTGGTCCATGAGCTTGCGTCTGACGGCTGCGCCGCCTTTTATCATATCGAGGTCGTCCGGACCGAACATCACTGCCGCAAGCTTTCCCGCAAGTTCCGAGGCTTTCTTCAGCTTAGTGCCGTTGGCATAGAGTTCCCGGCGCTTCCCGCAAAAAAGGCGCGCTTCCAGCGTCTGCTCGCGTCCCCCTGAGACGAGCCCCGCCCGGATATAGGCGCTATCGCTACCGAAGGATATAAGTTCCTTGTCGCCCGCAGGGCGGAAAGAGCGCCCAGCCGCAAGGTAGTATATGGCCTCGATAAGGTTCGTTTTACCCTGCGCGTTGCGGCCGACTATGACGTTGGCGCCGTCGCAAAACTTCGCAGCAACGCTTTCATAGTTACGAAAACCGTCCAACTGTATCTCTTTTATTATCATCGCTGAAGAGTCATACCTTCGCTGTCGCACATGGCGTTTTTTGTCTTACCAGCAACGTCTCGCTACCATACCTGACGACGTCGCCGGACCTTATCTTCTTGCCGCGCTGCTCGCATGGTTCGCCGCAGACAAAGACTTCCCCGCTTTGTATCAAGGCTTTGGCCTCTCCTCCTGTCGATGCGATGGAAGCGAACTTAATGAGAGCATCGAGCCTTATGAATTTGCCCTTGATTGGTATCTGCCTGACGCCTCGGAGCTTAATTTTCATACGCTTTGAGCCTGACTGGCAGTATCATATATAGGAAATTATTATTGTCGTCGGCGGGGGATATGACGCATGGCAGTATTCCCGTGCTAAGTTCGAGGGTGACGACGTCCGCAGGCGCGGCTTTCAGGGCTTCGAGGAAGTATTTGTCGTTGAAGCCTATTTCCAGCTCCTCCCCGTCGCCGTCCATGCCGCATTCGTCGCTTGCTTTGCCGAGGGCGGACGCAGATGAAAGGTTAAGTACGCCGTCGCTGAACACGCATCTTACAGGGCTTTTCATCTTGTCGTTTATAATGAGCGAAACACGCTCCACCGCATCCAAAAGTTCGCTCTTATCGATCTTGAACAGATATTTAGCTGACTGTGGGATAGAATTCTTGTAATTCAGGAACTCGCCTTCCAGCCTACGCGAGATAAGCAGCGTCTCGCCAATCGTAAACATGATGTGCTTCGAACCGAGTGTGATGGTAACTTTTTCGTCGCCGTCCGAAGCGATTCTCTCCACTTCGGCGAGCGCTGTCCCCGGCACTACGAAGTCGAGATTAGGGACGTCTTCGCTCTCTAAGGGCTCGCGCCGGAGCGCCAACCTGTACCCGTCTACCGCAACTATAGTAAGCTTCCCGTCCCCGGTTTCAAAGCGGGCGCCGGTATGTATTGGCCGCGATTCATTGTCGCTTACAGCAAAGTTTGTCTGCGAGATCATTTTCTTGAGCACAGCCTCGCTGATTTCTATCGAATCCTGTTGTTCCACCGTAGGAAGCTCCGGATAATCGGTCGTTGGGTAGCCTAGGATATCAAATTCGCTCATCTCGCAGCTAATATTCGCGACGAATCCGGAGTTTACAGATACAGTGACGATCTGGCCCGGCATTTTTCGGATTATTTCCCCGAGCAGCCGCGCATTAATTACGATTGCGCCCGGGGTTTCCACATCCGCCTGAACGTTGGTCACAATACCAGTCTTGAGGTCATAACCTGTTATCTTTACACCTTCGTCGTGCGCTTCAAGAAGAAGCCCTTCCAATAGTTGGACCGGGCTTTTAGCCGCTGCCGCCCTTGAAGCGGTGAGTATTGCAGATAATAGTAGAAGTTTTTCGCATGAGAATTTCATATTTGTTCCTTTCCTTGTTCGGGTCATTGTCTTTCGAAGAGCCGCCTGAAGAGAAATTATTAATCTATTTATATAATATATATTAATAAATATAGTAGTAGCAGTAGTAGTAGGAAATTATGTGGAAAACTGCCTAATCCGCTGCGCTGCAAAGCGTTTCGTTTTTTTTGAATTGTGGAAAAGCCGGGTAGGTTTGCACATCGGTACGAGGCATAAGGTTTTCAACACTAAAATAACAGTATGAGGGTGTGGAAATGTTAGTTCTTCGACGTTAAAAAACGAAAATACAATTCTAATTCTTGGAATTAATATTTGTAGTTATTTCCCTGATTATCTTGGAGAAACCGGACGATTCGGCCATGTTTGACTCTATGCGGCGCACCGAGGAAATCACTGTGGAGTGGTCGCGCCCATCGAATATGACACCAACGTCTTTTAGGGAGAGGTTAGTCAGTTTCCGGATTAGATACATCGCTATCTGCCTGGCCAGCGCAGTGTCGCGCATCCTGCTCTGCCCTTTGAGGTCGTCAGGGGTCAGCAAATAGAATTTTGCCGTCTCCTCAATAATGAGGTCAGTGGTGAGGACGATGTCCTTTTTACCCTTGAATTTGTCCTTGAGGTGCTTCGCAACGGACGCGACTGTGATGTCGTCGTCCATTATGTCGCGGTAGGCGACGATCACCTTTACTATGCCCTCAAGCTCGCGGACGTTCGATGTCAATTCGTCCGCGATGTAGTTGATAACATCGTCGGGCAGCGTGACCCCGAGCTGCTTTGCCTTATTCCTGATTATCGCTACCCGCAGCTCAACGTCCGGCGGCTGAATGTCCGCCTGGAGGCTGGACTGAAGGCGCGTCTTTAGCCTGTCGTCTAGCCTAAGCATGTCGTCCGGCGGCCTATCCGAAGTGAATACAATTTGTGTACCGACTTCATATAGGGAATTGAATGTATTGAAAAACTCATTCTGTGTCTCTGTCCTTCCTGCAATAATCTGGATGTCGTCCATGAGGAACAGGTTTGCGTCCCTATATTTCTTACGGAACTCGACCATACCGCCCTGTTGTATGGTGATAATGAGTTCATTCATGAATTCTTCGCCCTTGACGTAGACTATCTTGTAGTGCGGGAACTTTTTCGATACGGAGTGTCGTATGGCGTGCAGCAGGTGCGTCTTGCCCAGGCCGGAATCACCGTAAATGAAAAGTGGATTATAGCCCTGCTTTTGGCGGCCTTCTCCGACGGCCAGCGCGGCGGCGTGGGCGAATTTGTTCGAGATACCGACGATGAAATTCTCAAACGTGTACTCGTCAATATACATATACACGGAATCCCCGGTCGCCTCCGTCATGTCCTTAAGCCCTTCGTCGTCAAGCACGATCACATCATAGTCACCGGAAAAAATCTCGGTCAGCGCACTCTTTATCGTCCCGATAAAGCGACTCTCTATCACGCTTTTCTTGAAAACCGACGGCGTATGGAGGATTATGCGGTTTTCAGTCAACTCTACAGCGCGGCAGTCGTCGAACCACGTGGATATCGCGGTTTCCGTCAAGTCCTCGCTCAAGATTTTCAATACTTTATTCCACACGTCGGCAGCGGAGTTCATATTTTCAACCCTTTCAGAATGTCATTTACGCGCAAAGCTTATTCTACCAAAAATACTCGAAAGAATCAAGGTCTTTTGCAAGTTTTGCATCGGCTTTTTCACAGTTCGTTACTGTAAACAGGTTAGCCCATCCGGGGCAGTATGTTTCGATTTCTGAGGGAATTCCGGCTACTGTACGGAACTGATTTTTTGTCGGACGACGAAAAGGCGCTCCTCGCCGATCTGATAGGCGCGAAGCGCGTTTCATGGCATAAACCCGTAACCAATGTAACCAAGGACCGTCATTGCGGGCTTGACCCGCAATCCCCAGCAACGTTCGTCATTGCGGGCTTGACCCGCAATCCCCTGAATAATGCGCCTTGCCCGGGGGGATCCCGGGTCGAGCCCGGGATGACGGGAATTGCTCGATTACCTTTTATCTGGCTGCAGTGGCGTTCAGCTTCTTGGTAAGGGCGCTTTTTCTGTGTGCGGCTTTGTTCTTATGGATAAGACCCTTAGTCGCCGCGCGGTCGACTGTCTTGACGGCAGTCCTGTATGCTTTCTCGGCTGCCACACGGTCGCCGCCGGACGCTGCGGTGTCGAACTTCTTGATGTTGGTTTTCATCAGCGACTTGGCCGCCTTGTTCTTAGCAGTCGCCTTTTCGATCAGCAGGGCCCTCTTCGCCGAGGATTTGATGTTTGCCATGTACCCAGACCTCCTCTCAAATAGTATAACAAGAATTGTGCGGAAAATTATTCTACCACTTCGCCGAATTGAATGCAAGCATTATTTTAAGATTTCAGTTACGATTTCAGTTACGATTTCCACTGCGCGCGTAATAGTAGATGTACTGCTGGGCTATGCCTGCGTAGGGGGTGAACACTATTGGGTCGAACGACGGGCCGAAATACTGCGCAACGGCGCGTTTCATCCAGACGTCGAGCGGGAAAGCGTCTAGCATGTTCAGCCCGAACAGCAAAGTGCAATCAGCCACCTTGTCGCCGACGCCGCGCAGTTTTTTTAGTGCCACTCTAGCTTCCTCCGGCGGGCAGCGCGAGAGCGCGTCGAGGTCTAGCGAGCCTCCCGCAATAGCCCTCGCAGCGCCGATTATATATTCCGCCCTGTAGCCGCAGCGCAAAGGCGCCAAGTCTGACGCCTCAAGCGCAGCGAGTACCGGAGCGGCAGGGAAAGAGTAATGCGCCTTTCCATCGAACTCAAGCTTTTCGCCGAACTCGCGGCAAAGCGTGGCGATGATCTTCTTTATCCTTGGGATGTTGTTGCACTGAGAGATAATGAAGGAACAAAGCGCTTCCCAATTATCCTGCCGGAGGATCCTTATACCCTCGCCGAGCTTGATGGCTTCCCGCATGAATGCGTCTGTGCCGAGCCGTCGGCGTATCTCCCCGTAATCGCGATCAAGGTCGAAGTAACCGCGCCAGATCGCCTCAAAATCCCCGGCGGCGCAGGAGATAAACACGCTCCCGCCCCCGCTTCGCAAGCGGGCGACACGTCCGAAAGCTACGCCCGTGTAGACTCCGTTTTCGTCGGCGTCCCAACGGAAGCACTGTCCGCATTCAAATATCTTTTCGAGGTCAAAGTCCGGGATACCATTAATTTCTATCTCGCCCCCGCGACTACTTATTTCCAGCATACGATTACTGCACTGACCCAAATCCATAGCGGTGCAACCTTTCGTCCAGTGTTCCGGTATGAAGTTCTAACAGATGATCGTCATAATAGCATTACGCATCGATAGATTGGCAACCCCTGACTATGGAACTTTTGCTCGTAGTCTGTCATGGCGCCTAAGGGGCCGTTTTTATGCAAATCCCTGGTTTCCTCCAGAAGCGTAAGCTTGCTTCGCTCGAGCTCACAGAGCGAAAATTCAAATAGCGGCAAATTATCTGTCTTAAAATGGAGTTCACCGCCCGGGAGCAGGATCTGGGCGTACATCTCAAGGAAAGGGAACGCGGTCAGGCGGCGCTTGGCGTGCCTGTTCGATGGCCACGGGTCGGGAAAGTTCAGATATATGCGCGAGACTTCGCCTGGAGCGAAGTATTCCGTAATGTCTTCGACAAAAGCTTTTACGAACCTTATGTTTTGCAGGCCCTCTTGCTCCGTGCGCTCGAGCGCGGTCACCATCACGTTCGCGGTCTTTTCAAACGCGACTAAGAGGACTCCCGGCTCGGCTTTTGCCGTCTCTACCGTGAAGCGGCCTTTACCGCAGCCGAGCTCGATGCGCAGCTCATCGTACCCGAATTCCTGCAGCCAGCGCCCGCGAAGTTCCTCCGGCGAAACGACCAATAAATGCGAGCATTTTTCGATACGTGAGTCAAGATTAGTTTTTATTCTCATCCGCATGGCTGCCGCCCCTTCTTGATCATCATTCTATACCACGCAGTTTTGCGAAGAAGCGGGTTAGTAGTTCGGAGGATTCTTTTGCTTGTATGCCGCCGATTATTTGGGTCGTGTGGCCGTAGGGCTCCATGAATAGGTTTATTATGCTGCCGCAGGAGCCAGTTAGTTCGTCGCGGGCGCCGTAGAAGACTTTTGAGATTCTCGACATTATTATAGCGCCCGCACACATTGGGCATGGTTCGAGCGTGACGTACATCGAGCAGCCTGAAAGGCGCCAGTCGCCCAGGGCTTTGCAGGCGCTTTCTATTGCTTCAAGCTCCGCGTGCGCTGTCGCGTTTTTTTCTTTTTCGCGGCGGTTTCGCCCCCTGCCTATGATGGCGCCGGTAGCGTCGGCAATCACGCATCCGACGGGCGCCTCGCCGTTCTCGCCCGCCTCCCGCGCCAGCGCAATGGCTAGGGACATATAGTGCTCATGGTCATACATTTCAATACCAATCATGTTCTTTCACTAATCATATCCTATCACTAACATTCTGCCATCACCCTACTCAGTACGATTTCTTGAATCCAGCTTCGCAAGGACGCATATGAAGTAATCGGGCAGTTCGGCGCATAGTTCTATTGACTCGCCCGTCGATGGATGTCGGAACTTGAGCGTCTTCGCGTGCAAGCACTGGCTCGACATGCCCAGCTCGGGCTTTTTGCGCCCGTATACCAGATCGCCGAGGACAGGGTATCCGATATGCGCCAGGTGGACGCGTATCTGGTGCGTCCGGCCCGTTTCAAGGCGGCAGTGGACATGCGTGTATCCGCCATATCTGGCTGTTACTTCGTAGTGAGTCACCGCAGGGCGCGAGTTCTTGTCGGTTACCGCTTGACGCTTCCTGTCGGTAGGGTGGCGCCCTATCGGCGCGGTTATCGTGCCGTTGTCGTTTTTCATCGCGCCGCGCACGATGGCGTCATACTCCCTCGTGAGCGTCCTGGCCGAGAGTTGTGAAGCAAGCGAGAGGTGGGCGCTGTCGTTTTTTGCCGCAATCACGAGGCCGGAGGTATCCTTGTCTATCCGGTGTACTATCCCCGGCCTTTTCACTCCTCCGATCCCCGAAAGGCTGGCCCCGCAATGGCCGAGCAGCGCATTGACAAGTGTGCCGTCCGGGTGGCCGGGGGCGGGGTGTACGACCATGCCGCGCGGCTTGTTTACAACTATGACGTCCATATCCTCAAAAATAATATCGAGCGGGATGTCCTGCGGCGTTGCACAGGGCTCTTCCGGCTCGTTCTGCTCGACAATATAGGTTTCGCCGGGCGATGTTTTGCGCGATTTCCGCACAGGGACGCCGCCGCTGCACACGCGCCCGGCTTCGAGCAGCTTTTGCGCGGCGCTCCTTGTGAGCCCGGGCAGACTGGCGGCGAGGAAGACATCAAGCCGATCCCCGCCGTTTTCGCTAGTTATCTTTATCTTCTTCAAAGCCATAGTCGCGCAGCATCTTATCCACGTCGTAGTCGTCGTTTTGGATCAGCTCTTTTTCCAGCGCATCCAGGGCGCCGAGCGCTTCGAGCACTGAGTCGACAGCGGGCGTGGGTTCTTTTTCGGGTTCGTAGTATTCTTGCCAGGAAGGTAGCTCTTTGAGCTCCTGCCCGGGTGCCGGCCCGCCATTTGCCAGGGCAGGGGGCTGGGAACCGGATTCCTTGAGCCGCTGCGCAGCCTCGCGGCGCGAGATTGGTTTTTTGGACGGGATGACCCTTGTGTCGGAGAAATCGTCGTAATCCGGGGGTTCCCCTTCGTCTGTGTAGGAGTACATTTCGTCCAGCTCCCCGGCTTGCTCAGTCAAGGTCTTGAAGTCCTTCCGTTCATCCCGGGCCGTTTTTATCGATGAAGCGACGAAGTGGATGCAGAAAGTCAGGAAGCCTGTCGTAATGAATACATCCGCAACATTGAAAATCGCGAAATCAATAAATTCGAACCTGAACATGTCGACGACATAGCCGTGGATGACGCGGTCGACGAGGTTCCCGACAGCCCCGCCAAGAACAGCCGAAAGGCCGAGCGTCCCCCAAAAGCCCTCTGTGTACCTAAGCAGGATGAAAATCAATACAATCGAGGCGATGAAAGAGACTCCAGCCAGTATCCATCGCTGATCGGCGAATAGGCTGAACGCCGCACCTGTGTTCTGGATATGGATCAGCCCGATGACCCCCGGGATCATGTCCATAGCCTCGCCTAACTCTAGCACGCGCACTACCCATCGCTTCATAAACTGGTCTAGCAGGACAACAAGCGCAGCAAAAACAAAACAAAGCATTTAGGTTTTCATTCCTCTCTTGCAGTGACGGGGCTTTTAGCATACAACCTCGAGGCAGCGCGGGCATAGTTCCGGGTGCTCTGCGCTTTTCCCAACGTCCTTGTGGTGCGTCCAACAACGGGCGCACTTTGGCGCTTGGCTTGCCTTGACGGCTACAGTCACGCCTGGGAATTCAGTCCCCTTGTATCCGCCCGCAGCGGCATCACCGCACGGCACGACGTCTACGCCGGACACAATGAAAAGCATCTGTAGGAACTGGCAGGTGATTCCCTCGAATGCGGCTTCGGCGGCCCCGTCAAGATACAGCGTGACCTCGGCCTCCAGCGGCTTGCCGATCACCTTATCGGCACGGGCAAGCTCAAGGGCTTTGTTGACATCCGTGCGGAGCCGGAGGAGCTTGTCCCATAGCGTCTCTTTTTCGGGCGTGAACGTGCGCTGCGTGTCCGGCGCTGGCATGAGGTTATATAAGACGCTCCCGCGCTCTGCGCCGCGGTGGTGCGGCATCGCCGCCCATATCTCTTCCGTAGTGAAAGCCAATATCGGCGCCAGCATTCGCACTAGCGCGTCTAGGATTATGTATATCACAGTTTGCGCGCTCCGGCGCGACAGCCCGCCTGCCTCGTCGCAATAGAGCCTGTCCTTTATGACGTCGAGGTAGAAATTCGACATATCGATGGTGCAGAAATTGTGTATGGCGTGGTAGATCGTGTGGTACTCATACCTTTTGTATGACGCACTGACATTTGTTACCAGCCTGTCGAGCCTCGCCAGCGCCCATCTGTCGAGTTCCGGCATGTCCTGCAGCGGGACCGACTCGTCCGGGTCGAACCCGGCGAGATTGCCGAGGATAAAGCGGGATGTGTTGCGGATCTTCAGATAAATATCGGAAAGCTGCTTCAAGACGTCCTTTGATATGCGGCTGTCGACCCTGTAGTCGGTCGAGGCGACCCAGAGGCGCAAGATGTCCGCGCCGTACTCCCTGATCACTTCTTCGGGCGCAACGGTGTTGCCCAGGGATTTGTGCATCGCCTTGCCATCGCCGTCGACTGTCCAGCCGTGAGTGATGACCATCTTATATGGCGCGACCCCGTTCGTTGCGATACTCGTAAGCATCGAGGACTGGAACCAGCCCCTGTATTGGTCGCCGCCCTCGATATAGAGGTCGCTAGGGAAGCGCAGATCAGGGAAATTGCCGGAACTCAGGACGTCGGCGTGAGTCGAGCCGGAATCGAACCAGCAGTCCAGCGAATCGGCGCCTTTGGTAAAACTCCCGGCGCCGCAGTGCGGGCAGGTAAATCCGGCGGGCAAGATGTTTTCTGCGTCCGCCTCATACCAGGCGTTTGAGCCTTTTTTACCGAACAACTGCGCGACGGCCTCGATAGTTTCGGGCGTACACACGG
>Ga0123353_10007838_pt1 | contig 14502 bp, 13 predicted proteins | sample TergutLab28metaG_3_FD_92763 | JGI IMG/M metagenome (GOLD analysis project Ga0123353, IMG submission 92763) | Labiotermes labralis P3 segment gut microbial communities from Petit-Saut dam, French Guiana - Lab288 P3 | ecosystem: Host-associated > Arthropoda: Insects > Digestive system > Gut ... | reverse complement strand
AGCTATTTAAGAAGAATTTTATCGAATTTCTTATATTTCCAAAAAATCATGAATATTCAATAGTCAATAAATTATTGGCAAAACAATTTTTCCATATCATGAACAAAATGGACACTGCCATACTTGTATTTTTATTATAAAATAAAATTATAATTAAAAACAAAATATAAATTAAATAAAATAAAATTTAAATAAAAAAATTAATTTAATAAAATTATAAACTATCAAAGGGATAATATGATAAAAATAAATAATGCAGAAGAATTAGCTAATAAAATAGATCATACTAATTTAAATAATCTCTCAAAAAAAGAAGATATTGATTATTTAGTTAAAAAAGCAAATGAATACAAGTTTTACTCAGTTGTTGTATCTCCATATTATGTTAAATATACAAAAGAAATACTAAAAGACAGTCCCACCAAATTAGTTACTGTTGCAGGATTTCCTCTTGGATTCACTACTCCTAAAGCAAAGAAAAAAGAAGCAAAAATAGCTATTAAAGATGGAATTGATGAGTTAGATATGGTTGTGAATATTCAAGCTCTTAAAGCAAGAGATTATTATACAGTAGCTGAAGAGATAGAAAAAGTAAAAAATGTGTGTGGAGAAAAGGTTTTAAAAGTCATAATAGAAGCAGAACTTTTAAATAATGAAGAAATAGTCAAAGTAAGTGAAATAATAGCTAACTCTGGTGCTGATTATATAAAAACATCTACAGGAATGAGTGGTCTTTCACCAAAAATATCTGATATAATAAGTATTCAAAAAACAGCCCCCCAGATGAAAATAAAAGCATCTGGTGGAATAAAAGATATAAAAACAGCTATGAGATTAATTAGTCTAGGCGTAGATAGAATAGGTACTTCTTCGGGAGATTTGATTGTGGAAGAATATAAAAGGATTTCTGAAAAACATTAAAATTATGTTTAACCTTTTTTATGATTATATTATATATTATTTTTAGATTACAGCATAAATAAGTTTAAATATTTAAAGAATAAATTCGTTCTTGTATAATTTTACTATGCACTGGAGATTTTACAAATTCATGAAAAAATATCAATATATATTCAAAATCGAAAATAAATAATTATTTTTTTTAAAAAAATAGGAGTGAGATTCATTTAAAATGAATTTCAGAAGCCCCACACTAATATTTATATTAATTTTTCTAGTATTTAAGTTTTTTCATTTATATTATTTTACTACTTAATTTTATTATAGTAATATTTATATATTTAGTATTATATATAATTTATATGGTATTACTAGACTCCTAAGCTGTAGAATATTTTTCAGGAGAAGTCCCACACTAATGGCTTCTCCTTAAATAATCAAAAAGGAGGTGATATTATGTCAGATAATCTTAAAGTATTTATAATAGATGCTTTTAACATATTAATCATCTGCATATCATACCTCCTAATTGAATTATTAATTTAAATATGAGGTGAGGGGCTTAGTATACCTATTTATTATAAATTCAATACACAAAATAATAATTTTTTATAAGTTAAGAGATATTAGATTGATAAGATAAAATTCACTATATTTAGAATTTCTTTCAACAGGCAATTTAATAGTCTATTGAAGATTTTATTTTTTGTACAAATTCATCAATAGCTACATCATCTATTTTAAATTTTTTATCAGCACCTTTAATTATAAGTTGGGCGATTTTTTTATCCAAAAATTTCATTTTATCTAAGTTAAGTTCTCCTCCTAAAAATGCTGTGGCTATACTATGATCTAGGATTTCTTGAGGAAATACTTCATTAACTTGCTTTATTCCTTCCACTTCATTAACTCCACAAATAAACAAAGCAAAATGTTTTTCAATTAAAATGTCTTTATATTTTTTAAGAAAATTCCTAACTTCTTTTCTAATTCTACCCATATAAAGAGAGCTTCCAATTATTAACACGTCACAATCAAGATTTACATCATCATTCTCTTTAAGATTTATAAGTTTAACATCAATAGATCCATTATCATCTTTATTATGATTCTTTATTAATTTAGATATTGATTCAACAACTTTTTCTGTAGTGCCATACTTTGTTCCATATAAAATAGCTATTTTCATTTAAACCCTCTCTCATATTTCATTAAAATGAAGTTTTATGAATTATAAATCTATATAAAATAGTATTATAAGTAAAAAAATAATATTATCCCTATTTTCAATCTAATAATCAATAGGATAAAATTCTGTATATTTAGAATTTCTTTCAATAGGCACTCTACCAAGATCTTTAACAATGTTAGACAGCTGTTCAATAGAAGCATCAACACCGTCTGGAGCTCCTGAAGCTTGGGATAATTCATCCCCTCCTAAAGTTCCGCCTAAATCATTAGTTCCAGCTGTTAGGGATACTTGAGCAAATCTAAAACCCATTTTAACCCAAGACACTTGTATATTTGGAATTAAATCTCTAAACATTAATCTACTTACAGCATATAATTTTAAATCTTGTGTGCCAGTTGCACCTAAATTTCTCTCTCCAGCATTATAAATTGGAGAATACTCATGCATAAAAGTCATAGGAATTAATTCAGTAAACCCTTTAGTTTCTTCTTGGATTTTTCTTAAAATATCTAAATGTTCAACACGTTCTTGAATTTTTTCTACATGTCCATACATAATTGTAGCTGAACTTGGAATTCCATTATTATGAGACTCTTTTACAATATCTATCCACTTTGAAACACTTACTTTTGAAGGACAAATTAAATTCCTTGATCTATCTGTTAAAATTTCTGCTGCAGTTCCAGGTAATGTATCTAATCCTGCTTTTTTTAGTGCTTTGAATGAATCATCAATATTCATTTCAGATTTTAAAGCAGCATCATAAATCATTGTTGGTGAAAATCCATGGATTGCGACTTTTGGAAATTCACTTTTTAGTAATTTAAGTAAATCTTCATAATATTCAATATCTGCATCAGGAAGAACACCACCCATTAGACAAAACTCTCTAGCTCCATTTTTTACAGCTTGAGAAGCTTTTTCTAATATTTCTTCATCAGTTAAAATATAAGCATCATCATCACCTAAATCACGTGCAAAAGCACAAAAACCACATCTAACAGTACAAACATTGGTAAAATTAATATTACAATTATTAATAAAAGTTACATTATCACCGACTATTTCTTTTCTTAAATAATCAGCTGTTGCAATTAAAGCAAACAAATCAGAACCATTAACATTTATTAAATAATTTGCATCTTCATAAGATATCTGCTCATCAAGTGCTTTTTCTAAAATTTTTTGGGTTTTAAGAGAAATAGGTAATTTATCGAACATATCATATCACTTTATAATAAAATTTTAATATATCTAGTTTTATAATAGGAATAATATTTAATATAAAATTAAAGTATTTAAATATAATTATTATTTTGAAATCTAAATTCAATTAAGAAAAAATTTTATAAAAAATAGCTAATTGAAAAGTCTGAAAAATCTTATAAAGAATAGCTAATTGAAAAGTGTGAAAAATCTTTTTAAAAAGGAATAAAAATTAGCAAAAAAGTATTATTAATTTTTAAAAAAAATAAGAAAAATTTATTAAGAAAGATCAACTGTTAGTACATACTCATTGTCTACGAGTTCATATACTCTAGCACATCTAGGACAAACCCATCTAGGAGTATTCAAACAATCCCTATATAGACATTTACATTTTACTTTCGTACAGTCTTTTTCCGCATTTTTTGAAGATGTATTTACCAATCTTATCACCATTTATTTTTTTAAATAAATTTAAAAATAATTTATTTGTTATATTATAATTATATAATTAGAGTTCTTAAATTTTACTGTTTTTCAAATAAATATTAAAAATAAGCAAAATATTCCTTAACAATGAAAAATACTAAAAAGTATTAAAAAGATTTAAAAAGATTTAAAAAGTATTAAAAAGATTTAAAAAAATAAGTAAAAAAGAATGCCGTGGGCCGGACTTGAACCAGCGACATCTAGATCTTCAGTCTAGCGTTCTCCCAACTGAACGACCACGGCAATGGGCCGAACGAGATTCGAACTCGTGATCACCGCCATGTCAAGGCGGTATCATACCCCTAGACCACCGGCCCCATACCTTAATTAAATTTAGTTTATATCTTATATAACATTTTCTATTTTAGAAAATTATTTTTTATTTTTTAAATAATGTAGTTTTAAATAATATATTTCTAAATAATATATTCATTATTTTTTAAATAATATATTTTAAAACAATATAGTTTTAAATAATATATTCATTATTTTTTAAAATAATATAATATATTTAATATTTTTTAAAATATAAAATGATTAAGATATAAAATTGTATTTTTATATTTTAAGATATAAAAATCTATTTATTTTTAAGATTTGAAAAAATTATATAATCTTTATTAAATTGAATAATATTTTCAAATAAAGTATAGACTGGTGTCTATAAAGTAATTAATACTCTAAAAAAATATATAAAAAGTAATTAAATTAAAAAATTAAATTTAAATTAATTAGCCGAATAAAACAACTAATAAAAAAAAGAAAATTGGCCAGAATCGGCCAATAGTTCAAACTTTTCTTATTTAATAGCTAATTTTATATCTTCAGCTTTTACAGTTTTCCTACCGGCATGGCGAGCATATTGAACAGCACTTTTAGCTAATGCTTCACCTTTTTCTTCTAGTGCTTCAGCTAATGCAACTTTTGCGTCATCACTAATTCTTTGAGCACCGGCATTTTTTAATATACGACCTACAGGTGCGATTGGTAATTCACTCATATTTTCACCTCCAATTTAAAATAGTATTATACAGTATATAAAGGTTTCGATTTTAAACTAATGAAATCTACTGATATTTTGAAATTATATATTAAATTTATTACAATTATATAATCAAAAATTTTTAATCATTTCTATGATATTTAAAGAAAAAATAATCTTAAATTCACAAAAATAATATAATATTAAACAGAAAAACTAAGATGAATAAATTATTTAAATTATTTGTTTTTGTTAAAAAAGAATTAATATCAACTAATATTCTTGTATATCAATTAAATAATTATTTATAATAATGTTAAAGTAAAAAAATCTGATTAAAAATAAATATAAAATAAATAACATATAAACACGGAAAATAAAGTAAAAAAATTCAATATTATATTAAAACAATCCTAATGAAGCTTTTTAAAAAGCTAAAATTCCTGATTTATGAAAAGTTAAATTTTTAAAAAAAATATTAAAGAAAATAGAAAAAAATAAACCCTACTATCAATATATTATTTTTTCTGAAACTGAAAATTTATAATTTAATTAATTTTCCCTTCTATTTTTTTATTTGAAAATATTATTTTCAAATTAGAGAATTTTCAATTCTCTTTACTTCTTCAATCATCTTGTCAAAATCAGATTCAAAATCTTTATCTTGAATGATTTTAAACTTTTTATAATGTTTTTTAGCAATTTCTTTAGCTTCTTCAGCAGTAATTTTACCTTTATGCGTTAAAATTGGTAATTGGTTTATTTTAATGAAATTTATCAAAATATCATTCCATTCTGCCATTGAAGTAGGTATTTGCCTCTTTGCTCTACTTTCAGCTAATAACAAAAAACCTTCAACAGTAATATTTAAATTATCTAATTCATCTTTATTAAGATAATTTTTAGATATTACCAAATCACTCATTAAAATTTTACCTCGTGGATTTTTCCATGATGTTAATCCCATGTTAATTTTGTCACTGTCTGCTCTTTCAATTATTATTTCAGAAGCAGTTTTCCCACTGACTGCATAGATTAACTTATTTTGTACTGATGCGAAAAATTTTCTAGATATTTCTGCTTGTGGATTATAATCATGACTTGTAGCATATATATCGGTTATTTTTTGATTGAATCTTCTTTCACTAACTCTAATTTCCCTTATTCTTTCTAATAATTCATCAAAATAATCTTTGCCAAATCGAGTCCCATTTTTCAATAATTCGTCATCTAAAACAAAACCTTTTACCATGTATTCTTTTAATATGCTTGTAACCCAGATTCTAAATTGTGTACCTTCCTTAGAATTTACTCTATAACCAACAGCAATCATAGCATCAAGATTATAAAATTTAAGGTCTCTTTCTACATTTCTATTTCCTTCTTTTTGAACTACTCGGAAATTCCGACTAGTTGAAATTTCATTTAATTCATTAGTTTTGAATATATTTTGTAAATGTTCAACAATCGTGTTTACTTTTTTTTTAAATAATTCTGCCATTGTTCTTTGCGTAGCCCATAATGTTTCATTTTCACGATCAATGATAAAATCCCCTTCAACAGCACCTTCAGCTCCAATATATAATAATGTTGTTACTACTTCCTTTTTATTTGTCATTTTAATCACTTTTATGTTTCAATTTTTTAATATTTTCAAATCTTTTTTTTTACTCATTAACATTAACTAGCACTTTCATAATATTACTATTTTGGTAAGTGCTCATGGAAAGTAATAAAAAATCCTGCTATTTAACTCTAAATATTAAAAGAAAATAATAAAAAATGAAAAATAAAACTAAAAATCACTACTTTTCAAATTAAATTCCTAAATATAAATCTTTATATTCAAATCAAATTCCTAAATATAAATCTTTATATTCAAATCAAATTCCTAAATATAAATCTTTATATTCAAATCAAATTCCTAATTATAAACCGAATTTTCATTCTTAAATCAAAACTTTTAATATTAATATTTAAAATAATATAAAAATATGTTTTCCAAGCTAAATATAAGCAAAAACACAAGGAAAATTTTAAAAAATAGTGTTGATGAACCTATCTCCTATGAAGATGCATTACATCTAATGAAAGTAAAAGGTTCAGATATTAATGCACTAATCGCTACTGCTGATTATGTAAGAGAAAATATTGTAGGAAATAATATAACATTTATAAACAATTGGAATATTAACTTTACAAATATTTGTTCTGGAACATGTGATTTTTGTGCATTTAAACATTCTCAAGGAGATGAAGATTCATTCTTTATTAATATAGATGAAATTGTAAATTTAGCTAAAGAAGTACATAAAAATGGTGCTACTGAATTATGTATTCAAGGAGGACTTCATGAAAATTTAGATGCTTATTTTTATGAAGATATAGTTAAAAGTGTGAAAAAAGAGTGTCCAAGTGTTCATATACATGGATTTTCTCCAATGGAAATTTTTTATGGGTCTGAAAAGTCAGAACTTTCAGTAGAAGAAACATTGAAAATGTTAAAAAACGCAGGTCTTGGAAGTATGCCTGGAACAGCTGCTGAAATCTTAGATGATGATGTTAGAAATGTTATATGTAATGGGAAATTAACTGTAGCTGAATGGATAGATGTAATAAAAACAGCACATAAAATTGGGGTTAAAACTACTTGTACTATGATGTATGGTCATGTTGAAAGTCTAAAAACGAGGGTAAAACATTTAGAAATATTACGAAACATTCAAGAAGAAACTGGAGGATTTACAGAATTTGTACCTCTTACCTTTATGCATAAAAATGCTCCAATTTATAAAAAAGGAATAGCTAAAGCTGGAGCTACTGGATCTCAAGATCTCAAGATTTATGCTATATCCAGATTAATGTTTCAAGATATTTTACCAAATATTCAAGTTTCATGGGTAAAATTAGGATTTAAATTTGCTCAAACAGGACTATTAGCTGGAGCTAATGATATAGGTGGAACTCTTGGAGAAGAAAACATTTCAAAATCAGCAGGAGCTTCTTATGGAGTTAGAACTGAATTTAAAACTTTGAAAGATATAATTACAGATATTGGAAGAACTCCAGCTATACGAGATACATTGTATGAAAATATAAAAGAAGTGTAAGGATTATAATAAGATTTTATTTATTAAATTGTTTAAGTTCTTGTTTTTATTTTAATATTTTATATATTATTCTTTATTTTATAATTATATACATTATTATAGTTTGTTTTATTATTATTTAATTTATTATTCTTTATTATATCATTATATATTTTATTATACTTTATATTGTTATAAAAATTATATAAATAAAATATATAATAAATAAAACAAGTATATCAAAAATAAATAAAAAAGTATAATCTATAAATAAAATATATGGAATATAAAACAAGTATAGCTAATATAAAATAAATATAGCTAATATAAAATAAATATAGCTAATATAAAATAAATATAGCTAATATAATTAAACATACTCTATAAGACTAATCCTTTTAAATAAGTACTAGTTACTTCAATTATTTTAACTTCTACAAAAGTTCCAATATCAACATCATGAACAACAACTGGAATATATGAATCAGTTTTAGCTATAAAACCACCTTTTGAACCTTTTTCTACAACCAAAACTTTTTGAATCGAACCTATTAACTCTTGATTTTCTTCTTCTGTAATTTCAGATTTAACATCAGTTAAATACTTAGAACGCTTTTTTAAAACATTATATGGAATTTCCTCAAGAACAGATGAGGTGGCGCCTTCTCTGTGTTTATATTTTGAAATATGAATAAGACTTGGCTTAATTTCCTTTAAAAGCTCTACTGTTTTTTCAAAGTCTTCTTCTGTCTCAGTTGGATAAGCTACAATAACATCTGTAGCTATTGTTATACCTGGAATTTCTTCTTTAAACCTATTAACAATTTTTTTATACTCTTCTACAGTATGCCCTCTTTTCATATCATTTAAAACCTTATCACTACCAGATTGAATTGGGATATGGAGGAATTTATAAATATTAGGAAGTTTAAATGCACCAATCAAGTTTTCAAGATCATCTCCAATGTTGTTAGGATGCATCATTCCAATACGAACTCTGAAATCATTAGTTATATCTGGATTATTAGATAAATCAGCTATTTCTTTAATAAGATTTGATAATTTTTCACCAGTATCATAGCCATATGTTGCAGTATCTTGAGCTGTAAGTTGAATTTCAACACAACCATCAAGTAAAGCTTCTTTAGCTTCTTTTTTAATACTCTCTATAGAATAGCTATTAAGTGTCCCTCTTGCAAAACGAGTACAGCAATAGCTACATACTCCTAAACAACCTTCACAAATTTGAATAATATGAATTAAATCATCAAAACGGAGTTTAGCTACTCCTACTTTAGTATTTTTAGAAAAACCACATTCTCTAGCTATTTCATTATTTAGAGTAGCTTTTACAACATCAGTGGTTTTATTTAATTGATGTGGTCCAATCCATGAAGTATCTGGAGCTATTTTATCCAATTTTTTTGGATCTATTTCAACCATACATCCACTTACAATAATTTTCAAATTAGGATAATTAATTTTTAGCTTTTGTATTCTATTAGTAACCTTATTTTCAGTTGGTTTTTTAACATAACAAGTATTAACAATAACTATATCTGCTTTTTCAATAGAATTAGTGATTTCAAAATCATTTTCGATTAAATTCCCAGCCATTATCTGAGAATCAGCTTGATTAAATGTACAGCCAAATGTTTCTATAAATACTTTTGAATGTTCCATAATATCATCTAAATAACAAGATAAGTGAATAACAACAATATATTAAACAAATAACAATTAACAATAATATATTCAAGATAAATAAACAATTATAACCAATATATTCAAAATAAATAAACAATTATAACTAATATATTCAAAATAAATAAACAATTATAACTAATATATTCAAAATAAATAAACCGTTAACAATAATATGCTCAAAATAAGTAAAAAGAAAAATATTATTATTTTATTATATTCTTTATTTTATTTTTTTCCTTTTATATTCTTTATTTTGTTTGTTTCCTTTTATATTCTTTATTTTGTTTGTTTCCTTTTATATTCTTTATTTTGTTTGTTTCCTTTTATATTCTTTAGCTTCTTTTCTAGAAACAATATTATCAGTTAAATCATAATCATATTTACTAAACTTAACTGGTCTTCCATAAATTCTTTGAGTAACTCCAGCTTTAGCAAAACCTTTTCTAGTTTTTCTTTCTAAAGTTTTAATAACATTAATACGTATTACATACTCTGCAATTTTTACAAAATCATCAGTTGCAAATTCAAAATCTCTTTCTACTTCAACCTTAAAAGAATCTACTTTTCCAGTTAAATCAACTGAAACGCCTACTCTTGCAGGAATCTCTAAAGAAGAAGCCCATATTGTAGAAATTTCTGAAGCCATAGTACTTTCAACACGTTTTCTATCTTTTGTTTCAAGAGAGGTTATTTTGACTTTACCAATATCTGATAATAAAATATCATCTTTAGCTAATCTCTCATCAGGATAAATATCTATAGAAATTTTTTTAGAATAATTATGTTCACTAATTATAAGTCGTATTGAAACAGGTTTAACTTCAGTAATTGAGTCCTTAAATACAGATTCACAATCATTACATTTCAATAATAACTCAGTACTTTCCTTATTTTTTGTTGAAATCTTCTTTGATTTTAAAGTAGTTATTGACTCTGACCCACAAATAGGACATTTCATTTTAATACCTCTTGAATATGAAATTTTCACTAAATTAAATTATATTAGATTAGACTAAATTAGAATAAATTATATTAGATTAGACTAAATTAGATTAAATTATATTAGATTAGACTAAATTAGATTAAATTATATTAGATTAGACTAAATTAGATTAAATTAAACTATATTAAAGTAAAATATATTAGATTAAATTAAATTATATTAAACTATAGTTACTATTTTTTCTTAAGGTGATGTTTTACTAAACCTCCATCATTAAGGATATTTAGCATGAACTCTTTAAATGGTTCTATTTTAAATGATTTCCCAGTTGATTCATTAACAATATTTCCATTTTCTAAATCAACTGAAAGAGTATCTCCTTCTTTAGCATCTATATCTGCTTTAACAACAGGAAGTCCAATATTAATAGCATTTCTATAAAAAATTCTTGCAAATGACTTAGCTATTATCACAGAAACTCCTGCTGCTTTTATAGCTACTGGTGCTTGTTCTCTTGATGATCCACAACCAAAATTTTCATCTGCAACAATAAAATCTCCAGACTTTACTTCAGAAGCAAAATCTTCTCTTTCACCAGCCATAACATGCTTAGCTAAATCTTTTGGGTCAAATGTCCTTAAGTATCTTCCAGGGATAATTACATCAGTATCTATATTATCTCCAAATTTCCAAACTTTTCCTTTTATTTTATCCATTTTATCAACAATATTATTTATAGTGAATTAATTTTAATTTTATATAATATAATAATATATTAATTATAATTTTATGAATTTATAATAGGTTATTCTAATTTTATATAATATAATAATATATTAATTATAATTTTATGAATTTATAATAGATTATTTTAATTTTATATAAATATAATAAGTTAATTTTAATTATATGAATAATAATGATATAATATTAATGATATAATACTTTTAATTATATAATTTTATAATACAATATTTATGATTTTATAAACATATATTATTTTTCAATTTCATAACCATGATTTTGAGCTTTGGTTTTAAAAACAAATCCTTTATCTCCAACATAATCTTTAGTAGCTTTATAAACATCTTGATTTTTTTTATCAATAATTCCATAAACAGCAGGACCAAAAGAACTCATACCTACACCATATGCTCCAAATTCTCCCATTTTTTCCATTAAATCCCTAACATTTTTTGCTTGACGACTTACTTCAACATTTTTAAAACCAAGTTTTTGAATATTATTAATTGAATCCCCTACAGCTTCAATATTCTTTTCTAATAAAAAAGGGATTAAATTCATGAAAATAATGTGAGATAATTGTTCAACGTCATTTTTAGGAACTGGACAATAATTTTCAAAAATATCATCTTCTTTCATTCCAGTAACTGTTGTATCAGCTTTACACACACCTACAACAAGTTCCCAATCTTCTGGAAAATCATATCTACCAATTAATTGAGGCGGTTTAGCAGGATTAACTGAAGAAGGTAAAACAGAACCTCCTTTATCTTTTAAATCATGTCCTCCATCTACAACAAATCCCCCATAATCAAAAGCACCCATTCCAATACCAGAACTTCCTCCTCTTCCAACAATAGCTCCAAGTCCAATACTATCCATAGCTATTCCATTGAATTCACAAATCAATTTGGCAGTAGCTAAAGACATTTGAGTTCCAGAACCTAATCCAGAATGTGGAGGATATGCTTCTTCAACAGTAAAATGAAAACCTTCATCAAAATTAAATTTAGAAATAATTTTATCTGCAGAATCACTTATTTTTTTAACAGCCTCATTTTTTATCTCTTTATCTGTAATATTTTCATTAAAATCAATAGTTATTCCTTTTTCAGCTAATTCACAGTTAAGGGTAAAATTAGGTTTGTTTATGGTTAAACCAATACCTCCATCAGCACGGCCATAAGACCCATTTAAATCAATTAAAGTCATGTGAATTCTTGATGGGGTTTTAATAATCATTTCATAAACTCCTTTGGATTTAAAATATACTGTATTCCTAAATATAACTATAAATATTTAATACCTAATAAAACTTCTAAATATAACTATAAATATTTAATACCTAATAAAACTTCTAAATATAACTATAAATACTGAATACCTAATAAAACTTCTAAATATAACTATAAATACCTATAAAAAAATAATATAAAGAATAATATAAAGATTATTCTTTTAATTTAGATATAAAGATTATTCTTCTAATTTAGATATAAAGATTATTCTTCTAATTTAGACTTTTTTCCACTTTTAAATGGAACTGAGAATTTTTCTTCTATACCTTGTCTATACATAGAATTCATAGTACAGAAAGGAATAATACGACCATCAGGAACTGCATAATGTATAACACATTTTTTAACTCTATCTTCATCAAAGTTAAATGGATCCATAAAGTGCATACATGAAATAAGTAAAGATTTATGATGGAAATCCCCTAAAGCACTATAAGACCTATCTTTAAAAACATTTGCTAATAATTTAGCCATGTCTAATGATTCTGGAGTTTTACTTTTATCTAAAACTTTTGGAAGTTCTTTGGTTGCTTTAGCTAATACTCTAGACTTAACAGCAAACCCTCCTTCCTCAATTTTAATGGCATTTTCATCTAAAAATTTAAATAATCTATCTACATCAATAAATCTTGTAACTGGTATGATTTTTTCATTATCAATAAATATATAAGTAGCTATACCACAATGTTGGTGGCAGTTTAATGTAGCAGATGGTTCTTTTCCTTCAAGAGCTCCAACAAAATGAGAAATTGGTTCAACAGATGAAGGTGGGTGAAAATCATCTGAATCTACTTGATTATCAGTTTGTCCACTAACTAAATCTACAAAATCAGGTATAGTAATTCTTTGCTGTTCTACTTGGTCTGAAGGAGTTCTACCTGCAAATGAAACTGGTTGGAAATTAACACCATGAATAATATCAATATTTTTAATTGCAAATTGGATTATATCCCCAACTTGATTATCATTAATTCCTTTAACTAAAGTTGGAACTAAAACAACACCAAGTCCTGCTTTTCTACAATTTTCAATTGCTTGAAGCTTTTGTGGAAGGAGATTTTTCCCCCTATTATAAATATAAGGTTCTTCAGTTACTCCATCAAACTGTAAATAAACAGTATTTAAACCAGCATCTGCTAATTCTTGAGCTAAATTTTCTTTTCTAGCTAATCTTAAACCATTAGTAGCTATTTGAGTGTGAGAAAACCCTTCCTCTCTAGCTAATTTAATAAGTTCAACAATATCACGCCTAACAGTCGGTTCTCCTCCAGCATATTGAATAGCTGGTGTTGGAGTAGGTTTTAAACCTCTAAGATTTTTAAGCATTTGCCTTATTTCTTCAAAACTAGGTTCATATAACTTTTTAGAAACTGCAGCATTAGCAAAACACACAGGACATTTAAGATTACATCGATTAGTAACATCTATAAGTCCAAGAACTGTAGAAGTTTCATGGTCTTCACATATTCCACAATTACTAGGACAACTAGCATCTCCCATCTCATGATGACTTATTTGTTGATTTTCAATTGATTTTATAGTGGGATCATACCCATCTACCCTATTATATAATTCTACATTAGTCCAGTAAGTATTTTTAAATATACCATGTTCAGGACATTCTTTTTTTATCCAAACTTTTCCATCTTCTTCAAAAACTTCTGCATCAAGTGGTTCGAAACAAGTAGGACATAAACTTACTGTTTTTTTTATAAACACCAAATCACCCTTGATTTTGTAAATAAAATGTTATCGATTAAAATTCATTGAAATAAATAGTGTTGATTAATATCTATACTAAATAATGAATAATTTTATGAAATTAAATAATTTTTATTATAATATTTTTTATAATAATGCTTTTTATAATAATTTTTATAATAATTTTTATTATAATTATTATTTAACAAATAAATATAATATTCAATTAACTATTATCTAATAATATATCT
>Ga0123353_10007837_pt1 | contig 14503 bp, 11 predicted proteins | sample TergutLab28metaG_3_FD_92763 | JGI IMG/M metagenome (GOLD analysis project Ga0123353, IMG submission 92763) | Labiotermes labralis P3 segment gut microbial communities from Petit-Saut dam, French Guiana - Lab288 P3 | ecosystem: Host-associated > Arthropoda: Insects > Digestive system > Gut ... | reverse complement strand
TTCAAATCCCCTGCTTTTATCCCAATCCCCTTTATTAACGGAAACACGCTGTCCTGCATGGCAAGTAATTCCGCCGTTGGAGAGGTTGTACGGCGGATCGGCAAAGACCATATCGACAAACGCCGCCGGTAATTCCCGCATGACTTGCATACAATCGCCGACGAACAGCATGACGCTGTCCGTTTTGTAGAACGGCGACGACACGTCCGTATTGCTCTTGGGCTTTCGGACTCTCGGCGACATTGCAGGGGCAATCACTGACATAGCGCAAATTCTACTGGAAATTGGCACATTTGCAATACACACCGCCACCGTTCAGAATGTCCGGCTTGTTCGTTTTTGTGTCGATTTTGATTTCGAAGTAGTGCGTCGGTTTTCGCACGGAGGTTTTAGAGGCGATTTTAATCGGCTTGCCGGTGGTGAGGAGTCCGTACATCCCGGCGGCGCGTTGTAGTGGGCATTGCGCCGATGCCTTGCTGTCCGCGACTCATTCGCAGTCGGTGGAATTTCGAGCCGTAGAGCAGTTTTCCGAAGATGAGCGGTATCTGTTTTTTGACGATGCCGGGACCGTTATCTTGCACGCTTGCCCGGTACTTATCTTTGCCGACGGCTTCGATATGTACCCAGATTTCGGGCAGGATTCCCGCTTCTTCGCAGGCATCGAGCGAGTTATCGACGGCTTCTTTGACGGTGGTCAGGAGTGCTTTGCGTGGGTTATCGAAGCCGAGCAGGTGTCGGTTTTTGGCGAAAAATTCGCTGACGGATATTTCTTTTTGGGACTTTGCCATATCTTCCGCAGAAGACCGGCGTTTGCGTGATTCGGACATGACTTGATTCTATCATAAGAGCGGGTGGGCGTTAGCCCCCCAGTTAGCAGAGCCGCAATCATAAGATTGCGTCGTCAAACTTCAAAATTTTCGATAATTTTTTTGTTGTATGCTTTCCAACCGCCGCGAAAGTCTCGACTCGATGCTGACACAAACTCCTGCATTCGCTCCGAATTGAGTTGCACAAGCAATCTTTCTATGTCGCCGTCATACTTGATGCAATAACCAGAATAAAACGTACATTCAGGATTATCATAGTACACGAAACTTGGGCGGTAACTCATCGGCGAAAAAATAATTTTTGATCCGAAACTGGTATCAAGTCCCTGACTTCTGCCGAAAGCATACCATGTTACCGGATTTGGACTACCGTTATCTCGCTTGTCTAGTTCCGGTTTCACCGAAAACAAATAATCATACGCCAACGGGAATTTTTGTTGTAGTTTTCCTTCGGGAATAATCACGTGTTTGCCGTTTTGCTTTTCGTAAGGGAACAAAACATACTCGGTAATTTTTTGTTCGGAATCTTTCAGTTTTGATCCTTTTATAATCGGCTTGAGAATTCCTTTTTCGAGTTTGACCGTTCCACGTAACTTCGTTTTGACAAACGCAAATTTGCCTTCCATTTTTTCTATCGGAAAAATGTAAGCCGAATCGCAAAGTGTGGTAATGCCAACATGAATCTTGCATATATCCTTCAACTTTATACCGTTTGTCAATTCAGTTGTCGGCTCTTGATGCGATAACTGCCAAAACGGTTCTTTCAATTCGGCAAACGCAATCTGCCGCGATTCCACCGTTTGCGGACCAAATGCTCTTTGATATAAAAAATCGTGATGCTCTTTTTTGTCGAATATCGTAATCGCAGAATAGGTCGTTGCATCATCGAACAACTGCACGTCACCGTAATTTGTCAGTTGTCGGATATTTTTGTGGTGCGCAAAGTATTGCCGGAGTGGTCTTGCCGTTTCCGTGCGCAAAAAAGTATTCGGCGTAATGAGTCCGCAAACACCGTCTTCGGTCAATAGCGACAAACACAATTCATAAAATGCAATGTAAATATCAGTTGAACCGCCTTTGCAAAAGGTATAATTCTTTTGAATATACTCCCGCTGTTCTATGTCCAAATGTTGAATCCGAATGTACGGCGGATTGCCAACGATGTAGTCGAATTCTTCCGCTTCGTTCTTTTGCAAAAATAAATTTCTTTTTTGAATGTGCTTGATAGAATTTGTCTGCCGGACATTCCAATCGACAGGAATAGATACCAATGCGTTCAAGTTGTCGATACATTCTTTGATGGCGTTGGAATCAATATCCCAGCCGTAGATACATTCCAAGTTGTGCTTTAATTGGTTCACAGGTGATAATTCGATAATTCGTTTGGCAACCTCTACAAGAAAACGTCCATTGCCGCAGGCAGGATCAATAATCCTCTTGCCGAGGATGGACGTACCAACATATCCGATGTCGTCCAAAATCTTATGGACGATAAACACCGGTGTATAAACCATTCCTTTGAGTTTTTCTTTGGAATATGTCCTTGCCAAACTACCCATTGTGTTTCGATAAGTAATAGTTTTTGTATTGTACGATTTCGCTGAAAAAGTGAGACAACGCCAGTTTTTCTTTCAAGAGTGTTGACACGTTTTCGGAAAACGATTTTTCCACGTCGGTCAGAGAAATTTTGCCTGTTGTCTCATCAAGATTGATAACCTGTATGCCGATATATTCTGGGCGATGCGCTTGCCGACTATCAAAGATGAGGTTCAAGTATTTTTGAATGTCTTTATCGTTGATAATTTCGATCTTCTTTGGTTTCTCCGTCTCGTTCTTTTCGTAATAGGGCGTTTCGTGGCGGAGGATAATCAGATGGGCGTATGGCAAGTCGCCGAGGGCTTGAATGTTTGCCGTCTCGCCCATCATGTTCTCAAAATAATTGTTGGCATTCTGTTTATAATTCGATGTTACGAACTTGATACCCAAACAGAACACAGGTTTGTCGTATTGTGTAATTGTTATGTCAACGCTTTTGGGGTAGTATCTCCCGGACACTTCCTTTTCTTTTGAACGAATGTTTTTTGGCTTATAGCCCCAATATCGTTTTCTGATTTCGTCTAAATCGGGATATTTTTTAGCATCATTTCCAAGGCAATGTATTTCAAAATTGTTTCCCCAAATAGAGTCTAGTACTGTAGCAATGTACCAATGAATCGGTTTGAGTTTTGCCGTACTTCTTGCCCTGTACTTTTTGTACATGTGGAACGACTCCTCAACGGCGGTAATAAAAGATTTTTCGTCGAACATGTTGGAAAATGGTACGATAACGGCAGTTAAATCGGCATGATTCTACTCTCTTTGGCTACATAAATCAAGTCTGGGATTTCACAGAGTCTCTCGACTCTGCGCCGATGCCTTGCTGTCCACGGCTCATTCGGAGGCGGTGAAATTTCGAGCCGTAGAGCAGCTTTCCGAAGATGAGCGGTATCTGTTTTTTGCCGATGCCGGGACCGTTGTCTTGCACACTGGCTGCCGAATCGAGCAATGCCTTGCGAAAAATGGACATCTCTTGTATGCGTCAGACGATTCGTTTATACTTTGCCCATCTGAAATTTGCGGTAAATCAAGCAAATCATTTTCACAACAGAAGATCACCATGTTTTCAGGCATTGTAGAAGCCCTGGGTCGGGTTACGGCAGTCATTTCAGAACCGCCCGGTTGCCGGTTGGTCATTGAAGAAGCATCTATCGCCGATACCATTAAGGTAGCGGACAGTGTGTCCGTGAATGGCTGCTGTCTGACCGTCGTCGAGAAACGGGACAAGGCGTTCGCTTTTCAGGCGGGACCAGAGACGTTGGCACGTACCAATTTGGGGCAACTGGTGTCGGGCAGTCCTGTCAATTTGGAGCGGGCGTTGGCATTGGGAGACCGGCTCGGCGGACATTTCGTATCAGGACACATTGACGGTCAAGCAGAACTTGCCCGAATCGACAATCATGGCGATTGGCAGGACTACTATTTTTCGGTGTCGCAGGAACTTGCTGCTCAAATGGCATCCAAAGGCTCGGTTGCGGTGGATGGCGTTTCCTTAACGCTTGTTCGTTGTGATCGAAACATGTTCAGCGTGGCACTGATTCCTTACACGTTGAAGGTAACGACGCTCGGTCAATGCAGAGTCGGCGATAAAGTCAACATCGAGACGGACATTTTGGCAAAGTACGTTCAACGTCTGATTGAAGCGAAGGAGTGGAAAACTTAAGAACGTATGCACCCTGCCATAATCTGGCTAGAATGCCGTTCAAAACCCATTATTTTGGTCTTTTTTGATATTGTGTTTGCGTGGATGGGACGCAACAGGCGATTGAGCAAGTCTAATTTTCAAACAGCCTCTAAGATGTGCCCAGCGAAAGGATGCCGGGAGTACCACGTGAGGCTCTGATGTTGCCGTTAAAATCTATTTATTTTCCCTATATTGACAAACCGACCGGCGGGGCGTAAAATGATTCGGAGTTTTCGGCAATTTCACTCCCTATGAAAATTACGTCCCTTGAAATTGAGCGTTTCGGTCTCTGGTCAGGGCTGACTCTGCCCGAACTTTCAGATGGAATTAACGTCTTCTATGGAGCAAACGAAGCAGGAAAATCCACTCTGTTGGAATTCATCCGGGCAATCCTCTACGGCTTTGGACAAAGCCGACGCAAATACATCCGAATCCCCGGCAAAGCACAACAGTCCCGGAATGCCGAATTTCATGCCGAACACGCTCCTTACGTCATCTCCGGCGGGATACTGCAACTGGAATCCCGCAATGGCGACCAATATCACCTCCGGCGGATGTATTTGCCCGACCGAACAGGACACGAAGATCAAATCGACATCCAAACGTCCGACGGCACAAAACAAGGCACACAACTGTTGCGATCCCTCGTTTCCGGGGTCGATGAACAAACGTTCAACAATGTTTTTGCCATCGGACTCGACGAACTCCAACGCCTCGCTTCCCTGAACGACACCGAAGCCGCCGAAATGCTCTTTCGGTTGAGCGTCGGGATGGATCGGATTTCCATCGTTGATACAATCAAAGAATTGTCTGCTCGACGGAATAAAATCTTAAACATCGCCGAATCCGAAGGCAAACCGTCGTTGCTCACGCAACTCCTTGCTCAACGCGAAAAAGTGGGCGAAGAACTTGCCGAAACGAAAAATCTCATTCGGCAATACGTTCAACTGCGAAACGAGCAGCGGATCGTTGATCGAACCGTTGCAAATCTTGAAGAAGACCACGCAAAATTGCAACGGGAAAAACGACTGTACGAAATTGCCAAACATGCCGAACCGATTTGGATTCGCCGGAATCAAGTTCGGGACGATATTGACGCAATGGGAACCGTCGTTGCCGTCTCCGATGCGATTGTGCAACAGTTAAACGCCGTCGAGAACGAACTGACCGAACGCCGCTCCGCCTTTGATAGGGTCAAAGACGAATACCAAAGGGCAAAGAAAGCGATTACCAGTCTGCCGGTCAGCGACAAGGTCCGCAAACTCGCTCCCCGAATCGAAATTTTGCTCGAAGAAGAGAGCCGAATCATTGATCTCGACAAAGAGATTGCCGATCTCGAATCGGAAATCGCCCAGTACAACAAACGTATCAGCGATGAGGAATCGCAACTTCGACGAGGACGTTATCCGCTTCCGCCAGACCATGTAAGCCGGGAGCGCAACGAAGTGGAGCGACCGGATCAATCCGTCGATACATCCGGTCACTCCGCTGCGCTACGTTCCCGGCTTTCACCCCATGAGAGCGCCGCAAATACCATACAGGCAAGCGTTCTGGAAGAGTACCGCAGTTACGCCAAGTCGGTGAACAAATCACGGAAACGGCTCTCCAAAACGCAGCAACAACATGCGGAATTGCAACAGCGAGCCAAGGACCTCAATGACCGCCTCAAAGTCGAACTTGTCAAGCGGGAAACCGCCAATCTTTCCGAAGCGGCGGACAGGGCATCGGAAACAGTGAGCCAACTTCGTCGCCGACAGAGTATTGGTCAAAAAGTGAACGAAATGATGCAGCACCACAAGGAACTCCGGCGGATCAATGCGTTTCTGATGCAAAATCAGGCACTGCCCGGCTGGATGCTCGGATTGATGGTGTTGGTGGCACTCGTCGGGGCAGGATGTATTGTGATGGGAATCATGCCATCCATGCTGGGGATCAGTGCAAGTCTTACCCCCGTGCTTGTGATCTTGGGCTGCGTATTGATCGTGGGAACGATTGCCACCAAAATGTTTTCTGAAAAGAACAACGCCAAAAAATTAACGCAGAATCAACAGCAACTCGGCATGCTGACGGCACAAATTGATCGTGCAAAGCAAGAAGCGGCAGCGATTGATTCCCGATTTCCCTTCGCAGGAACAACACCGATTGAAGTCCGATTGCAAGAGTCGCAACAGGAACTTTCTTCTCTCGAAAAATTGATACCCGCCGAAACGCAGCGGCAGGAAGTCAATCAACGTTTGAAACAACTGGAAGTGCGTCTTCAACAGTGCAAAGAAGAGGACACTTCTGCAATCAAACGTTGGAATGACTGGCTTCGCCGGGTCGGATTGCCGAGCGATTGGACACCGGCACGAATCCGGGATTACCTCGAACATTGCGATGTCGTCGGCGATCTGAAAAAGGAACTCGACAAACGGTGCGATACGGTCAATCAACGGATCAAAGACATTAAGGTCATCACGAGCCGAATCGACAATTTGATTGCCGAAATTAGCCTGCCCGTTTCGGATGGAGCGAGTTACGTTCAAATTCTTGCCGAAGTGCGGAAGAAATTGGAAGAAAACAATGCCGCCGTTGCCAAGCGGGACAAACTAATCAAAGGAATCAAAGAGTTCCGAAGAATGCGTCGGAAAGTCATTACCGATTTGCAGAAGGCAAAACAGCAGGAAGCCGATCTGCTCCGGCAGTTTGGTGTGGGAACGCCGGAAGACCTTCGGGCATTGCATCAGCGGCACCAAAAACATCGGCGGTTCTTAGCGCAGGAGCAGAGTGTCCAACGCGAACTCGAAGCGGCAATGGGCAACTTCTGTTCCGAAGCGACGCTCGGCAATCTGTTGGAACCGCGAATCGCCCGAAAACAATTAGAGCAAAAAGTTGAAGCGGAGCGAGAACGGCAACTGGCGGAAGGGGAGATTGAATTTCATGACGACACGTTTGCCGAAGAGTTGGCGCAACTTGAACCGCTGCCGGAAATCGATACTCTGCTCAAAGATGTGATGAAGCGAATTGAGGCTTCATCGGCAAAACTGAGTGAAGAACTACAAAATCGAGGACAACTGACAGAGCAGTTAAAACGTGTTGCCGAGGATCAAACAGCAACGCAGAAACAGCGGGAACTGGCAATTATCAACGAGAAGATTCGGATTGCACAGTCGGAGTGGCAGGTTTATGCGGTCTGTGCCCGAATGTTGGACGAAATCCGGTCAACGTATGAGCGGGATCGGCAACCGAGAACATTGGCGGAAGCCTCCGAATTATTGAAACAGTTGACGGATGACAAATATCATCGGATTTGGACACCGCTCAGCGAAGAGACGTTGTTGGTGGATGATCGGGATGGAAACACCTTTGACATTTCTTGGATTTCACGGGGGGCGCGGGAACAGTTGTTCGTTGCATTGCGGTTGGCATTGGCTTCGGAGTTTGCCCGGCACGGTTCGAACCTGCCGCTGATCTTGGATGATGTGCTGGTCAATTTTGATTCTCGTCGTGCTTGGGCGGCAATACAGGTTTTGCAGGAAGTTGCCCAATCGGGATCGGGTCGGCAGATATTTTTGTTTACGTGTCATGAACATATTTGTCGGATGTTCCAAAAGATGGACATTCCTGTGCGGATATTACCGCCGGTGGAGGAGCCGGATAAACCGATTCGGGTGTTGTTGCCGCGTTCGGTCATTGAGCGACGAAAAAAGCGTCGGTTGCGTCGGCAAAAGCGTCTTGAAGCGGATCGGACTCACCAGCGCATTGCGGACGAGTTGGCAATGCGAGAGGAGTCGATTCGCTTGGATGCTATTCGCCGGGCAGAGGTTCAGCGATTGGTTGTACAGATGCAACAGCAGGCGACCGCCGAAAAGGCATTTGAGGCAGAAAATGCTCAAAAGCAAGGATCATAAGCCCACCGCTCTTGTGCTAGAGCATTTGCTATGCGCAGCCCTAACCAGTGCAAAACTGCATTTTTCCTGATTTCAGAACAATGCTACTTGACCGGACGTTTCCCGTTTTTTATAATGGAAGGCACTGCTTCGTAAGAATAACGTCACCCCTATTGAAAAGAAAGGACAACGCATGAAACGTTTGACGACTGCCCTGCTGGCACTGGGATTTCTGGCAACCGCATCGACTCTTATCGCCGGTGAACTGACCGACGCAATGAAACAAGAGGGCTGGGTCGCCATCTTTGATGGCAAAACACTCGATGGCTGGAAAAACAATGAAAAAACGGAAGGTTTCAAAGTCGAAGACGGGTGTATCACCGGTTTCGGCGGAAGAAATCACCTCTACTATATGGAGGAACTCAAAAATTTTGAATTGATGATTGATGTCAAAATCAATAAGGGGGGCAATTCCGGTGTTTATATCAAGTCGCAGTGGCAGGAGAATGCTTGGCCCGTCAGCGGTTTCGAGTTGCAAGTCAACAGTTCACAAAGCGATCCGCAGAAGACCGGAAGCCTTTACAACATCATCAAAATTTTCAAAGCACCGCACGAAGATGACGAGTGGTTTACCTACCATCTCATTTGCAAGGGAAATACGCTTGAATGTCGTGTAAATGGCAACACCCTTTACACGTATGACGACCCGATGGAAAAGGGGGGCGTACCGCAAGGCAACAAAATCACCGACCAGAACAAGCGGATCAGCCAAAAGGGACATATTGCTCTGCAACAGCATGATCCGGGGAGTGTTCCGTTTTTCAAGAACATCTTCGTCAAGAAGTTGCCCGATTAGTCGGTAATCAAGCGAGGGTAAAAGGGCACGTGTACTTTTGCCCTCGACTGATAAAAGCGACATTTACTCAAAACGGCTAGGACTTTTAATTTTTTAATTACCGCAATGCCCAAACTTTATGAGTATTTTGGCTTGGTTGTTCTGTTCTACTCCAACGAACATGAGCCGATTCATGTTCACGGAAAATATCAGGAAAGAGAAAGCAAGGCAGAAATCATTTTTGAGGATGGAAAGTTTGTAAAAATCCGAATCAGTGAAGTCGCCGGCAAGCGTCCGCTTGATCGGCGAAGGCTTGCAAAGTTCAAACAACTTGTCGAATTTTACCGCGACGATATTGTCCATAAATGGATTGACTTTTTCATTTACAACAAGCCCGTCCAATCTGAAATGATTACAAAGAAAATTTGAGGGGCGATACTATGAAAACCATCACCATCACACAAGCGGAGTATCTGGGAAAGCACAAAATTCATTTTATGTTTTCCGATCAAACAGAACGAACTGTTGATTTTAGTGGATTCTTGAATCGTTCCCATAATCCGATGACCCGTAAATTTCTCGACACGAATTTTTTCAAAGTTTTTAATATCGAGTTTGGCGATATTGTTTGGAATGACTACGAACTTTGTTTTCCTGTCATGGATTTGTATCATGGAAGCATCCGATGACTTTGATCAAAGGGAGAACTCTATGCGAACAAGTACAAATGAATGACATCGATTTCATGAGGCAAGCTCTCGACCTTGCCAAGAAAGGGGAAGGATACGTCGAACCGAATCCGATGGTTGGGTGTGTTCTCGTTCGGGATGGGCAAATCATCGGACAAGGTTATCACACGCAGTTCGGATGCGCCCATGCCGAAGTCGAAGCGATTCAGTCTGCCAATACCGATTTGACCGGTGCGACCTGTTATGTAACTCTCGAACCTTGTTCGCATTACGGCAAAACGCCACCGTGCGCGCAGGCAATTCTGCATACCGGCATCCGGCGGGTCGTCGTTGCCATGCGTGATCCCAATCCCGTTGTCAACGGCAAAGGAATTCAACTGCTTCGAGAGGCGGGGCTGTCCGTAACAGAACATGTTCTCGAAGAGGAAGCCCGATGGCTCAATGCTCCTTATTTCACATTGCTGCACAAGAACCGACCGTGGATTCATGCCAAGTGGGCAATGACGTTAGACGGCAGATTAGCCGCCAAAACACTCGATAGCCAATGGATTTCCGGCGAAGAGTCCCGAAAGATCGTTCACCAGTTGCGAAGCCGGATGGATGCGATTGTCATCGGAGCAGGAACAGCAAAGCATGACAATCCGATGTTGACCGTGCGGCTTGACGAATCGGATCGTTGCGGAAACAAAGTACCGTATCGGGTCGTTTTGGGCGATATTTCACCAGAGAGCCAACTTGTTCGGACTGCCCGCGAAGTTCCTGTGTTAATTGTTACCGAAACAGAGGACCCCACCACACTCCGGCAGTGGGAAGCAAGCGGTTGCGAAGTGTTGCGGCAGTCTTGCAGGCAGACGATTCGCTCACTCCTTGAACATTTTGCATCAAGAAAATGGACGCATGTGCTCGTCGAAGGAGGGGGACAAGTTTTCGGTACATTTTTTGATGCGCAATGTATTGACGAAGTTCATGCGTTCATCGCTCCGAAGTTAATTGGCGGCGAATCGGCAGTTCCTGTCATCGGCGGTGAAGGTTTGGAAAAAATGTCTCTTGCCGCTCTGCTGGAATCACCGGAAATGAAATTCGCAGGACAGGATGTTTACATTCGGGGAAGAATACGGGAATTGTTCGCAGCAAAACCGTAAGGCAGTTGTCCCGGTAAAAGCCCTTCCGTTCCCGGAATTCCGGTTTGTGTCTTTACGCAACAGTTTGCTCTTTTCGTACCGGTAAAAAATCTGTACTATTCGGCACATCAATTTGAATCAAGAGCCGCAAGTGTAGCAGAGCGAAACTTGCGGGTTTCCCGCCCGATGCTTACATTGGAAGATCACATCAAGACAATTATGCCTGCTCGAATTGTCGGTACGGTCGTCCAAACACACGGTTTGACTATTTCAGCGGCGGATTTTCCCAGTCCGGTCGGAAGCATCGCCGAAATTGACCGCCTTGATGGAAAGCCACTTACCGCCGAAGTCATCGGCTTCAAAGATGACCTTACCGTACTCTATCCGCACAGTAATATCACCGGAGTCCGGCGGGGAAACCGCATCCGGCTTATCAAAACACTTCCCTGGCTCCGCGTCGGTGAGAATCTGCTGGGACGAATCCTCAATGCCGAAGGAAAACCGGTGGACAATCAACCGTTTCCTGTTCTAAAAGACCGAATCTTGTTTGACAACGCTCCACCTGCCGCTGCTTCCCGTCCTCGTATCAATTCGATTCTCTCAACGGGAGTCCGCTCCATTGATGGGATGTTCACCTGTGGACGCGGACAGCGGCTCGGTATTTTTTCCGGTTCAGGAGTTGGAAAAAGCGTGACTCTTGGGATGATCGCCCGATACACCGATGCCGACATTATTGTGATCGGATTGATCGGCGAACGTGGTCGGGAATTGAACGATTTTATTGAGCGGGACTTGGGCGCAGAGGGACTCAAAAAAAGCATTGTCGTGGTGGCGACTTCCGATGAGCCGGCGTTGATGCGTGTGCGTGCTCCCTTGACAGCAATGGCGATTGCTGAATACTTTCGGGATCAGGGGAAAAACGTTTTGGTTATGATGGATTCGCTGACTCGGATGGCAATGGCGCAGCGGGAAATTGGGCTGGCGGCAGGCGAGCCGCCGACCACGAAAGGATACACGCCTTCGGTATTTGCGATCTTGCCGAAATTGGTCGAACGTGCAGGACGTTCGGCTAAGGGGACAATTACGGCGTTTTTGACGGTGTTGGTTGAAGGGGACGATCATAACGATCCGATTGGCGACGCAGTGCGCGGCTTGCTCGACGGGCACCTTTGGTTGTCCCGAAAGTTGAGTACGCGGGGACACTATCCGGCGATTGATCCGATAGAGAGCATCAGTCGATTGATGCCGGATATATGCGATCCCGAACATTTGAAGGCAGCACGGACAATGCGGCGGCTGCTGGGTATCTATTTGGACAACGAAGATTTAATCTCGATAGGAGCATATCGAACAGGAAGCAACCCTGAAATTGATCACGCCATCAAAATGAAACCGCTGATTGACCAATTTTTGCAACAAGATGTTGCAGATCGGGCAATACTCAGCGAGACGGTACAAAAAATCAAAGAATTGATGTTGGGTGCGTAACGGAACGATGAGTGTCCGAAACTATCAGTGGTGTTTCCCCTCTTGACGCAGACCACGCCGTTCCTCTGTGTCCCAGTGTTTGATCGCACGAGAAACGACCCAGAGGAAAAAGAGTTGGAACAACACCAGCATACCGATTGAAAGTTGAACCGTGGTGTCGCTACGGATTTCCTCAATCCGTTCCGGCAGTTTCAACCAACACCAAGCGATCAGAATCGTCATAAGGAAGAGCGGCGACACATATTTGATAAGGTAGCGGAAGAACCGAGGAACGCGAATTTGGGCACCTTTGTCCAGTTCATTCATGGCATTATCGATTCCGAGTCCCCAGCCGAACAGGAGAATCATGAACGTAGCAGCAATAAGGATAAAAAAGTTTGCCGTCCAAAAGTCGAATGTGTCCAGAGCAACAAGACCTTTTGAAAAATAGAGGACGAACAACGTGGCAAACAGCAGCAGCCCGCCGAGCAACAGAACGCTGCCTTTGCGTTTCAAGCCAAGTCCGTCCTCAAACAGCGTAATTGCCGGTTGGAGCAACGAAATTGAACTCGTTGCAGCACCGAGGAACAACAGGAAAAAAAACAGGAATCCGAAAAATTGACCTGCTGGCATTTGCTCGAAGACGCTCGGCAGCGTCTGAAATCCCAACGTGAAGGAACTGCCGAGATTCTCTTTGTTGATCGCCGCTTGTCCGAGAAACATAATGGCTGCCGGAACGACCATCAATCCGCCGAAGACAATTTCAATGAAACTGTTACTGCTGACTGCCGTTAAGCAGGAAGCCGCCACATCGTCCTTTTCTCGCAGGTAACTTGCGTAGGTCAATATCACTCCGAAACCGATGGAAAGCGAGAAGAAAACGTGACCGGCAGCGGCAAGCCAGCATTCCGGGTTGGCAAGGAGTTGCAGGAGCGTCTTGTCGGAACCAGCGGTGGTACAGACGAATGTGATGCCATCGGCAAAATTCTGATCGGGCATTCCCGTCGGATTGCCGAGCGTGGCGACCCGAATGAAAACAATCACGGAACAAACAAACAGAGCGGGCATTGCCCAAAAACAGAACCATTCAATACCTTTGCTGATTCCGCGATAGATCAACCAAAAATTCAGAAGAAAACAAAAGCAGGCGCAGAGCAACGTCGGATTGCTAAACACCGATGTCAAAACAGCACCATTATCCGACATTCCGATAAGGTCGGCGAAGTATTGACCGTATGCTTCCTGCGACCCGAGGTTCATCAATCCTCGTGCATACTGAATGGCATAGAGCAGACACCAGGCTTCGACGATGATGTAGTATGCAAAGATGATGACCGGCATCATAACGAAGAGCGAACCGGTGTATGTGACTCGCCGCCGTTTGATGACAGTGCGAAAGATGCCGGGAACCGAATTGTGTCCACGAACACCCCCATAGCGACCCAGTGCCCATTCTGTCCACGCCAATGGCAGACCCAAGAGCAACAGTGCGATGAAGTACGGGATCATGAACGCAATGCCGCCGTACAGTGCCATCTGACCGGGAAAACGCAGATAATTGCCGATACCGACTGCGCTGCCGATCACGGCGATGATGATGCCGAATTGTGATGCCCAGTGCTCTTTTTGTTGCATCGGAAATGCTCTACTATTCCGCCAAGGTCAATTTTGTGAATGCCCTCCCTTTGCGTCCGAAAGTATTGTACTGTTTTTTACCATCCCCACGAAGGGATGCTCGTTATTATACATTACAGCGAACGTCTTGAAAGCCGGGAGCGCAACGAAGTGAAGCGACCGGATGGGGTATTGCACGTTCAAAAAAATATGCTAGACTCGCTTCCGAGAATACTGTCCGGTGTAACCGGACAAATCGAGTTAGAGTTCGTCAGCAATTCAAAAGCCGCCGAGAGGCGGATTGGTTGACTTCACAGACCAGCGGCTTTGCCGAGTGGAGGTGACCTTTGGACTTGGAATGTGGCGTGCTCCCGTAAGGGGGTGTCTGCGCAAGTCCAATGGGAATCTTCGGCGTTATTAATTTGATCGCAGCACTTTGGTCGGTGTGAAGAGAACCATCTTTTGAACGCATCGCTCCCATCTTGAGCGGTCTTGTTGCCGTGCTCGGCAAACACTTAACCTCTAACCTTTGTTACAACATGAACTACCGAAAGAACTATGTGCTCGTAGCACCACTTATCCTTGCCCTCGTTGTCGTTGCTGGCTGTGGGGATAGTGGGGATAATCCCACGGCGACCGTCAAGAAATTTTTCACCGCCGTCGAAAAGGGGGATAGCAAAACCCTAGAGCGTATCAGGAATTGATCTGGACGTTGTTTATTTTGTATCCTGCGTGTCTGAAATAATTTTGGCACTCCTTCGGCGGAAACCGATCGCAGAGTTCTCCCAACTTTTTCCAGAG
>Ga0123353_10007836_pt1 | contig 14503 bp, 10 predicted proteins | sample TergutLab28metaG_3_FD_92763 | JGI IMG/M metagenome (GOLD analysis project Ga0123353, IMG submission 92763) | Labiotermes labralis P3 segment gut microbial communities from Petit-Saut dam, French Guiana - Lab288 P3 | ecosystem: Host-associated > Arthropoda: Insects > Digestive system > Gut ... | reverse complement strand
TGTTCAACAAGCGAGAATGGACATTGGATTGGGGTGTGCTGTTTTCGTACCGCGAGCAAAAGCAGGCCCCCGAGATTGGGACTCAGGTGACGGGAGACGGTGCTTCGGCCACCTATACGCTCTACGAAAAGGGTGCCAAGGCATATGTCTTCGACCTGTGGGGCAGGTTCATGCTCCCCCTGCCGCATGACATTATGCTGCGGCTGGAGACAGAATTCGTCGGCGTCGTAGGTTCGGTAGAGTTAGACCGCGATCACGAAGGGGAGAGCCGTGACATTTTGCAATTTGGATTGGGCTTTGAGGCGGAAGTCTGGTGGAAGGATCTCATTACAGGCATAAAAACGGGGTTTGCCTGGTCAGACAACATGGTCTTCAGCGGCCACAACATCATTGAGCAGCTGGTCGAAGTGCCGATGGGCTCGATCCTCAGATTTGACCCAAATTACCGCATCGATCAGATCATGTTTCGCGAGCTGATGGGCGGCATCAACAATGCGTGGTATTTTGCGGTGCATGGAGAGTACAAGTTCCCGCTGGAGCTCTCGCAGATGACGATGGCCCTGGGGGCACGTCTGGATATGTCAACAGCGGTGGCCCTGAATGCCGCAGCGACGCCGGGTGAGTCATATTGGTACGGCTTTGAAGCAGGACTGAAGCTTTTCTATGAGGAATCCGATCGATTCAGGTTTGAGATCGGGACGGGCGTTTTTGTCCCCGGCAATGTCTGGAAGCGCACACCGCAATCTACCTATCCGATTCTTCCCTCCCAGAGCGTCTATGAGGACTCGACATCCGACACTTATTCACCGAAAGTGGCCTGGAACGTCCTTGCAAACTTATTCTTCATGTTTTAGGAGCAGCGCGCCCTCATGAGACGGCCGACTTTGGCATGAGACCAGGGGATACAATTCTATGCGACTAACCATACTAGTGATGATCGTTTTCCTTCTGCTGACGTCCTCCTGTTCGAAGGACAAGGAAAAGCCGGCAGGCACCAGGAACGATTCGACCGCCAGAACGGTGGATCTCGGTGAAGACGGCGCCGGTGCAGATGATGACCGCCGCGGGGATCGGCGACGCGGTCGCCCGCGCCGGGGCGGCCCCGAAACACCCGATGGCGCGGATGCGCAGATGGCAGCAGAACTCAATGCCCAAGCCCAGCTGGGTGCAGATGGCACGCCCCTACGCGGGCGACCGGCACGGGAGCTGGAATCCGAGGAACAGGCACTGCTTGCCATTCAGGATAACCAGGAGGGAGGGCTTGCTCAACCCTCGGACGAGATTCAAGATGCCTTCGATTTCACCAGCGATCCCGCACCGCGGGCTGTGCGTTCACGCACCGGGCTCGACATCGAAAAGCTCATCAGCATAGGAGAGCTGCGCGAGATAACGGGTTATTCGGGCGTCTTCGTCGAAACACTGCTCCAGGGTCAGCGGCCGGATGACCGCTACAATGCCGTGCGTCTGGCCACAGACGATCCCAAACAGCTTGGCTTCGCCATTCAGGTCTGGAAACCAGGCAATGACTCTGCCGCCCAGAGGCGCTTTCAGGATTTGCACGCACAGTCGTTTGGCGGGGAAAAGGTCAGGGACGTGGCGACGGATGCCTTTGCGGCATCCCATCATGGGCTGCAGGAATTTGCGTTCTTCGACAGGGGCAAGCGAGCCACCGTGCTGCTGTCGTGCTCAGCAAAGATCTGCACAAGAGATCAGCTCAAGAGCATATCACAAATCATCCTGCGCCGGCTTTAGCCATGCGAAAGCATGGTTAACCGATGCCGGGGAAAACGTTTCATAAGCGCGTCATAGGGTCGTAATCTGGGTGCATCGTCTGCACCAGCATTTGCTTGGTTTCTTCTCGAAATCGAGTTGTCACCATCCATGGGAGAAAAAGAGATGAGCTGTCAGGGTAAGAATCACTGCGTCAATGGTGTCGACATCATCACCGAACTGGATCCCCGCGTCGTCGGTATCCGGGACATATCTAAGGTCACGGCAAAGGATTTGGGCTCGATCATCGATCACACCTATCTCAAGGCGGACGGTGACCGTTCGCACATCGAGAAGCTCTGCTCGGAAGCGCGAGCGCACAAGTTTGCGAGTGTTTGCGTGAACACGACAATGGTTCATCTGGCGCATTCCCTGCTGAAGGATTCCGGGGTGAATGTGTGTGCGGTGGTGGGTTTTCCGCTGGGTGCAGGCACGACGGCCTCGAAGGTATTTGAGAGCCAGGAGGCGGTGCGCTGCGGCGCCGCCGAGGTCGACATGGTGCTCAACATCGGCGCACTCAAAAGCAAAGACTATGCACTGGTCGAGTATGACATTTGCCAGGTCGTCCGCGGCGTTGAAGGTACGCTCGTGAAGGTTATCATTGAGGCATGCCTTTTGACAGACGAGGAGAAGATCATTGCCTGCGCATTGGCAAAGGCAGCCGGGGCGCATTTTGTAAAAACGAGCACGGGGTTCTCAAAGGGCGGCGCAACGGTCGAGGATATCGCTCTGATGCGTCGCGTGGTCGGCCCGGAAGTCGGCGTCAAAGCTTCGGGAGGCATTCGCGACACGGCAACGGCCATGGCGATGGTTCAGGCGGGCGCATCCCGGCTGGGCGTATCGGATGGCGTGGCAATCGTGTCTGGCTTGAGCAGCAACTCAGACTACTGATTTTTGTGGGGGAGCTTGCTCCCCCACACCCCCTGCAATTTTCTTTTTGCGGGGGATCCAGCTCCCCCACACCCCCTGCAATGCTGCGCATTGCTTGTGGGTGAGTGAGCGAAAAACATCATTTGTGCATGGGCATAATAGTAGGGGACGCACACCCGGGCGTCCCGTCGTTGGGAGGCATCACTCCGAACGGGGCGTTGCGGGGTGTCCCCGCAGAGGGGGTAGACGCGTATCGGCATGCATGCCGATAGCGGCGCAGGGGGAAGCCTCCCCCCTTAATCATCAAAAGGGCAGCGATTTTCATCCAAAGGCAACGATTTTTGACCCCCTGCGATACGCAGTATCGCAGGGGGTTCGGGGGAACTAGTTCCCCCGAGGAGGAAGTTATGATACCTCAGCATCACTATGTTTCGTGTGTGGGTTGCGGCACGCGCGTGCATGCCTACGATACCGCGGCGTTTGCCTGTCCGAATCGGGATTGTCTTCCCGAGGCGAATCACGTGCTGCAGAAGAAGCATGTGGTGACGCGTGCTTTCTGGCAGCGGACTTATCTTGAGGATTCGAAGAATCCGTTTATCCGGTACCGCCATCGTCTTTTGGGTTATCATCGAACGCTCAATGCGCGGCATACGGATGTGGATTACCTTCAGCGCATCATGCAGCTGGATGGCGTGCTTGCGGCCATTGATGGCAGCGGTTTTGTCGAAACGCCCATGACGATCGAACGAGAGCTTGCGGATGCACTGGATTTCGACCCGGCACAGAATCTATTTATTAAAGACGAAACGCGTAACGTGGGCGGTTCGCACAAAGCTCGCCATTTGTTCGGCACTTTGCTGAATCTGGGCGCTGACGCGCTCAAACGCCCGTTTGCGATTGCGAGCTGCGGGAACGCAGCGCTGGCCGCCGCCATCGTGTCGAAGGCTGCCGGAGCGGCACTGGAGGTATTTATCCCGACGGATGCGAATGCCAGCGTCGTGGAACGGCTCAGGCGTCTGGGGGCGAACCTGACGGTGTGCGAGCGCCGTGAAGGAGAGCTTGGGGATCCGTGCTATCTTCGCTTTCTCGAAGCGGTCAGGGCGGGGGCGATACCGTTTTCGTGCCAGGGTTCGGACAATGGCCTGACGATTGAGGGCGGCCAGACGCTGGCGTACGAGCTGTTTGATCAGTGGCGCGCAGGACGTCATATGTGTCATCACATGTTTGTGCAGGTCGGCGGCGGCGCCCTGGCTTCGAGTTCGGCGCAGGCGCTGGCTGAGGTCATGCGCCACGAACCCCTGCCCTATCTTCCCCGGTTTCACACGGTTCAGACGGGGAGTGTATTTCCTCTCGCCAGGGCCTATGATCGCGTGGTTCGCCTCATCGGTGCGCGCCTTAAGGACGAACCGCTGCCAAAGCTCGAGGCGTATGTGGATGACATGGTCCCAGAGGCACGTGCCAAAATGCATGGCGCATCGGCAATAGCGGAACGCCTCATCATGGCAGACTGCATTCGCAGTGCCTGGGACTCGACGGCCGTGCAATCGATCATTCGCTATGCAGCAGCTAAAAAGCACGTCTTCATGTGGCCCTGGGAGAATCCGACATCATCGATGGCGCACGGCATTCTGGACGACGAGACTTACGACTGGTTCGCCATCCTGTGCACGATGCTTCGCACGGGCGGGCTGCCGCTGGTGGCCGACGAGTCGTACATCGCACGCGCCCACACACTGGCCTGCGAAAACACGGCTATCTGCCCATCGGCAACAGGCAGTGCGGGTCTTGCCGGCCTTTTGCTCATGAAAGAGGCCAGAGCCATTGCAGACTACGAAAATGTGTGCCTCTATTTTACGGGCATCGAACGATAGAACAGGTGGGGGCAGCGCCCCCTGCGCCGCTTTCGGCCTGCTGGCCGATACGCGGCTACCCCCGAGAGCGGGGCCTCAATCGCCGGCCCCGCAACGCCCCGCTCTCGGGGGAACCAGTTCCCCGTACGGGCGTAGCGCGCTACGCCCCTACATGAATGACTCTCACTTCAAAAATCCCTGCCCCGTGTAATGTTTTTTTCGTCACAGCGATACAGCCCGACATTGCAACACGCCCAGTCACCCCCCTGCAATGCGTAAGCATTGCAGGGGGGCTGGGGGAACAAGTTCCCCCAGCGGGTGTGGGCAGCGCCCACAAAGAAACCAACATGTCGAATGTTCGAAACAATCTCATCGTCAGCGGGCTAAAGCGCTGGGGAGCCTCTGACGGCGACATTGTCGCTTTGGAGAATGTGGGGCTGGCTTTTGGCGATCATGTTGTACTGGACTCGATCTCGCTTCGCATCCCCGTGGGCAAGACAACGGTGATCATGGGGGAATCGGGGTCGGGTAAGTCCGTTCTGCTCAAAACCATGAATGGTCTGCTCATGCCGACGTCCGGCAGCTGCCGCCTGTTCGGCGAGGAGACGCGTGCCTGCAGCACGCCGGGGCTCAATGTGCTGCGTAAGCGCACGGGGATGATTCTTCAGGACTATGCGCTGTTTGATTCGAGCACGGTGTTTGAAAATGTGGCTTTTCCGCTTGTTGAGAATGCGGAATTGCCTGCATCGCAGATCAGAGCGCTCGTGGAAGAAGCCCTCGAACCCCTTGGTTTGCTGGATGCCATCGACAAATATCCGTCGGAGCTGTCGGGGGGGATGAAGAAGCGCGTCTCTTTTGCGCGAGCCGTCATTCACCAGCCGGAGCTGGTCTTTTTTGATGAACCGACCACGGGTCTGGATCCCATCATGATTGCGTTTGTGGATGAGATCATTCGAGAGATGCGCCGCCGGTATGACATCACGAGCGTCATCATCAGCCACGACATTCAGAGCATCTATCGTCTGGCAGATTATGTGGCATTTTTGCATCGGGGCCGAATCCTGTTCGAGGGCACGCTCGAGCAGATCCGTGCATGCGAAATACCCGAAGTGCAGCGTTTTTTTGATGCCGAGAACAAGCAGGACAAGGAAGCACTGACGCTGCCGAACAGACCCTATGTGGAGATCCGTGACCTGTACAAATCTTTTGGCGCGCGGACAGTACTCAAGGGTGTATCGCTCAAGATACCCGAGCATCAGATCACGGTCATCATCGGCGGTTCGGGATCGGGCAAATCTGTGCTGATGAAACACATTCTTGGGCTATTTTCGCCCGACTCGGGTCAGATACTGCTCGACGGCGTGGACATCGGGGGGATGAACGAACGCGAACGCGAGGTTGTGCGGACGCGTATCGGGATGCTGTTTCAGGGAGCGGCTTTGTTTGACTCGATAACGATCGAGGAAAACGTGGCTTTTCCGCTGACCGAGCGGCGAAACCCGCCCCCCGGAGCAGAGATTCGCACGCGAGTTTGGGAGATGCTTGAGCGATTGAAGATCGTCGACATCGCAAAGAAGTATCCGCCGGAGATATCGGCGGGTCAGCGAAAGCGCGTGGCTTTGGCGCGCGCGATTGTGACGAAACCGGCGCTGATGATTTACGACGAACCGACGACGGGGCAGGACCCAGTCATGATTCGCTATGTCGACGACATGATCCTGGAGGCCCATGCGGCGTTTGGCCTGACGACGATCGTGATCAGCCACGATATGGTGTCGACGTTCCGGATTGCCGATCAGGTGGCCGTGGTCTATGACGGCAGAATCGCCGTGAGCGATTCGCCCCAGGCAGTACTGGACTGCCCGAAGGAAGAAGTTCAACGCCTGATTCGAGCACAGCTTTCCTCTGGGGGAGCCAGCTCCCCCACACCCCCTGCAATGCTCACGCATTGCTCTGGGGGTAAAACATTGTCGCCTTTGGGCTAAAGCCGCTGACCCCTCCTCAACTTCCCCTGTCGCTGCGCGATATCCCCTCAGACTGAGGGGGACTATGGCACAAAGTGCCGGACAGAGGGGAACACGGGGCAAGGTTTTTTGTCCGAAGGCGAAACTTGTAGCCCCCGAAGCGATACGGAGTATCGCAGGGGGTTCGGGGGAGTGAGCTCCCCCGATGGTTCCCCCGAAAATGCTTGCGTTTTTGCATGCAGGTCATATATTGCCACGCTCGTACTTTGGGCGATGCGCGCGGTGGGGGCGTCTTTCATCCCGCAATCGTTCACCTCATTGTCCTGCATATGGAGGAGCGAGCAAAATGCTCCAAGGATTTCGCGACCGCAAAAACTCAGTTTTTATTTACATTGTGTTTGCGGCCATCATCGTCGCATTTGTATTCTTCTTCGGCCTTCCGAGCACCGATTCGTCGTGTTTGCTTGCGAGCAACAAGACGGTAGCCAGAATTGGCAATCATACCATTGATGCCGAAGTCCTGCGCAGCATGATCCTGCGTCATTATGGCGACAATGTCTTTCAATCCCAGAATCTCCCCCAGATACAAATGCAGATTGTCGATGGTCTTGCGATCATCTATCTGCTCGCCGATGAAGCCCGAAGTATAGGCCTTCGCGTGAGTGATGAAGATCTGCACGCGTACCTGACGAACGTGGAGGCTGGCAACCTTGACATTGAGGTACTCGGCTTCCTTAAGAACAACAGGTTCTCCAGGCAACAGTATGAGAATGCGCTTCAGCGGATTCAGATGCCTTCGCGCAGGTACGAGGCGTTTAAACGCGAAGAACTCCTGGCACGCCGTTACATCGCCATGATGACGAGCAGCCTTGCCGTTTCGGACGCCGCGCTTTGGCAGGCGTATTCCGAAACCAATACATTTGCGGCCCTCGAAGTCGTACGTCTGACACCAGCCGCGGTGCGCATGACGCTCAAGCCGGTGAGCGAAACAGAGCTGTCGGCGTTTATAGCAGCCGGCGAAGCCGAGATTCAGGCTTATTATGATGCCCATCTTGGTCAGTACACCACGCCGGAAAAAGTCAAGCTCCATCAGATTGTCATTCAGAAAGATTTTTCAAAGCTGACCAACATCGGTGCCAAAACGATCAAGACGCACCAGCCCGCCGAGCGCTTTGCCATTGCACGGTTCCAAATCGTGGATGAGAAGCTGGACTTTGCTCAGGCGTTTGAGGATTACGACGAAAGCGAGTCTAAGACACTCCTAGGTGTGACCGGGCTGATTGCCGTCGATCAGATGGCCGAAGAACTTCAGGCTGCGTTGGAAAACCAGGAGATTGCCGAGATCATCACAGCGGAGCTTTCGGATCGCTTTATCATTGCGAAAGTTCTTGAGCGCACGCCGCGTGTAGTGACCCCACTTCCAGAGGTCAGGCACGACATTGCCAAGTCGCTCCTCGACGAACGTCAGGTTCGGGCCAGAATGGAAGAAGTTTCAGCGAATATTCTGCGTTTGGTGAATAACGGCCAGACACTTGAGGCCGCGCTTGCCGAGGCGCTCTATACAGGTGTTCTCTTCGAGCAGCCCACGATGGTTGTACCTGTCGAAGAGGAGGAAGCATCGGTAGAGAATGCCGTGGCAGAGAGCACGGGTGAGGATGAGGACGAGTCAGCAGTTGCGGCAGATGCCGGCGAAGCGGCCGAACAAGTGCCTGTGGCCGAATCTGTGGCTGTCAAATTGCCCACGGATCTTCCCATCGTTCCGAAAAGCCAGCGCCTCCAGGTTCAGACGATCCAGAATGCTGCGCTTGATACGGGCTTTATCGCGGGCCTTGGCGTAAGCGATGACATCGTTCGCGATGCCCGCACGGCAGAATCAGGAACGATTTTGCCAAAAGCTTACGACATGAGCAATGACCTCGTCATCGTCAAGGTGACAGAGAAGACGCCGGCCAGCCAGGAGCTCTTTGAGGCACAGAAGGCTGAACTCCGGGCTCAGGCCATTTATTACAGGGCACTCATGCTCATTGGCGACCCGGATATGCTGCTGTCCATGCAGGGTGAGCCCGGCCTGTGGCTCCGACAGAAGCTCCAGCAAGCCAAGTCCAATGGTACGATTACCATTAACCAGGCTTTTTTCGCCGCCGATGATGCGCGGCGAAGATCTGCACGGAATTAGTCCAAAGCAGGGGCGGCAGATTGGCCGCCCTTTTTTTTACATGCAAACCCAGCGCAAAGTTCCCCCACACCACGTTGACCACGTTTTATTTGGAGCAGCCCCCTTATCCATATTCCACGGAGTTGGCTACATGACTTCACCGGGCATTGCAATCGTTGTCATGCATTGATCTTGCCAAAGTTGGCTGAATGTGGCATAAATTTCTCCACGATTGACTCCCGTGTAGCCTTGATCGGCGACGAAGGTTGTTAGATACCGGTGTCGTATTTATTTCACAAGGCACGGGGATATTGACTCAAAGAAGGAGATGTCGATGTTTTCACGTTTTATTTATGCTTTGGCGATTGCGTTTTCTCTCACACTCGTTTCGTGCGGAGACGATGACAAAAAAGATGACAATGGCGGCAATGGCGGCAATGGTGGCAGCGACAAATGCGATACAACAAACCCCAAAGGCAAGTCTTGCACCGAAGCCAAAAATTGCAAAGTAGAATGCCGATGCGCTGATGGCAATATTACGTCAGGCGTCTGCGCTGGTAATTCTTGTTCGGAAATCAACTGCGATGAGGCCTGCGAAGAATCAGAGCTCGGTGCCTTTAAAAAGGCCTGTTTTGTCGGAGAGGCGAGTTCTTCTGGCGGAGGTGATAACGGAGACAAAGCGGGTACAGTTAAGCGAAATAATCCGTGCACAGCTCACACAGATTGTGAAGGCTTTAATTCCAGCAATGGCATTGACAATTCTCCTGTGCATTGCATCACTTATTGCAGCAATAAGTTCTGCGCGAAGAATTGCAATAAGGGCGAGAGCTGTGGCATTGACACGTGTGATGATGGCATTCGCTCCTGTATTCCAAGCAAGTATGAGTGCGGGTGGTAACGGCGGCGGGGCGTTGCGGGGTGTCCCCGCACAGGGGGTAGACGCGTATTGGCCGAAGGCCAATAGCGGCGCAGGGGGCGCGGCCCCCTCAGCTCTCCCTGTCGCTACGCGACATCCCCCCAGCTTGAGAGAAGCTTTGGGAGTTCCACTTCTCCCAAAACGCTACACGGGGCGATGATTTTTATCCGAAGCGAAACTCGCTGCCCCTGAAGCGATACGCTCCCCCCGACGGGTCTGGGCGACGCCCAGAAGCGCGCAGCGCAAGAAAAAAGAGTCCCGTGTTCAGCCTAAAGTTTGCAGTTGTTTGAGTCGGAGATCATGCTGTTGTAGCTTCTGACGAAATCGTTTATTTTGCCTGAGACGGCTTTCTTGGTTTTGGCAGCTTCGGCTACGGCGCGGCCTTGTCCTACCAATTTCTTCATGGCGTCTTTGTATCTTTGGCAGAAGCTGCCCGAGGCTACATTTTTCTTGATCTCTGCTTCTCCAGCGGGAGAGTCGAAAATTTCAGCGAGCATGTCGGCAGCTTCGGCGAGTTCATCGACACTGGCAATGAGGGTCTCAAGCGTGTTTTTATCCTTGAGGTCGAGATTTGAGACGGCGTTCGCGGTGTTGCGGGCGGCGATGCTTGCCGCGAGCGAGGCGTGGGCGGCCGTTCCGGGTTTCAGGCTGCTCAGCCGGGCATCGTCCTGTACGATTCGGTATTTTTCGATGGCGTTACCGAAATTGTTGTGAGCTGTCAGGAAAGCCTCAGCTTGGTTGGTGAAGAGTGGGTGGAGTTCTCGTGCTAAATCGCCGTTGTCGGCCAAATAACCTTTGGTATCGCTATAGTCTCTCATCTTCTTGAGGGTGGTCGCCAGAGGCTCTAGGGTTTCAGCGAGTGCTTGGGCGCTATCGTCCAGCTCGGGAATGGAGACCTTTTGTTCAAAAGCCTTATTGAGCCGCTCAAGGCTAGTGGTTGCGTGGTTAGAGGGCACCGAATAGGAGGTGATTTTCTTTCCTTTCTCAAACGCCTTGGCGTTCTTTTTATAGCTATCGTATTGCTGAGAAAAATTCGTCATGGCGTTGTAGGCATCAATGAAACTGTTTTGTTTCTTGATCGCGTCCCCCGAGGTTGCAACAGTGTTTTTGCCTGCTGAGGGCAAATTAGTCTCTGCATCATCTGCGTTTGCTGAGGGAGTTGGGGCTGAGAGTTCCTCAGCGACCTTTTCTCCAGCTTTTATAAGCTTTTTTGCATCATCCAGTTGCTTACACGCAGTAAGGGTGCCAAACGCCATCAGAAGAGCAAAAATCGAGAGTTTTTTTATCATTTATTTATTCATCTAGGGTGGGGAGTTTTGATGATCAAGGCGACCACCAATCTTCCAAATTTTAACTCGCATCCAACCCCGTTCGCAAGTTCTTTTAGCGTTACTACCTGGGCTGTCGAGCTAGTGTTGCGTCATGGGCCGCAAAGAGGAAGCGCTTAACCATGCATTTTACGCCCACATATGCATCGTGGCTAAATCAGATCGAAATATGGTTCAACATCTTCACCAGAGATGTTCTGCGCGGCGGCGTTTGGCCAAGCAAAAAGGCCCTGGTTGACCAGATCATGGCCTACATTAAGGCATATAACGGCGATTCACCAAGGCCTTTCAAATGGACATACACCGGAAAGCCTCTGACCAGGTAATATCATGTTTTATCGAGGACGCAACACTAGAGCGTTTCGCAGAACTCGACAGCCCTGCTCCCCCGAAGGTCAGCCATTGACAGGGGGGGGCAACCGTGCTATGGGGGCGGCCGCCAGTTTGGCAAGGTGTGCTTTGAGTCATCTGGTCCTAAGCCCGGTTGACTTGTATGGCGCATGAATACGAAGCGGAGTGTGGTTTTTTCCACTCCGGATTTACTTTGCTTAAGGAGAGGTTACGATGTCACTGCACCGTCAGGTGAAAGCAAGTCTTGTCGGAAAGTATGGCCGTCATGAGTCTGATACGGGGTCGCCCGAGGTTCAGATTTCGATTTTGACGGAACGAATCAATGGTTTGACAGAGCATTTTAAAGTGAACAAGAACGACCATCATGGCCGCCGCGGTTTGCTGATGCTGGTTGGCCGTCGCCGTCGTCTTCTGGACTACCTGAAGTCGAAGGATGTTCAGCGCTATCGGGAGCTGATCGCTTCACTCGGTTTGCGTAAGTAGGATCTAAGCTGTGCCACCCTAAGCGGTGGCATTTTTTTGAGACTTTGTGCGGATAGCAACTGTGCAATGATCCGAGTCAACCCAAGTCGTGGTTGGTTGGGACGATTGTGCAGTAAAAAGTGCTGGTTACCGGTACCCGCAGAGGGTCTCTTTCTTTCAATGGGGTTGTGCATGCCATGGGCGGCAGACCCAAAAAGCAGGAGTCATGAGAATGGCACGTATTATTCGAGAGAGTGCATTATTGGGTACACGCGAAGTTACGCTTGAGACAGGACGTATGGCCAAGCAGGCTTCGGGGGCGGTTCTGGTTCAGAGCGGTGAAACGATGATCCTTGTCACGGCGTGTTCCAAGTCGAACGAACGCGCTCAGGATTTTTTTCCTCTGGTTTGCGAATACATTGAGAAGACGTATGCGGCGGGCCGGATACCGGGGTCATATTTCAGGCGAGAGGGGCGCCAGGGGGAGCATGAAACACTGGTGAGCAGGCTCATCGACCGCCCGATTCGTCCTCTCTTCCCGGAGGGTTTTTTGGATGAGGTTCAGGTGATCGCAACGGTCGTCAGTTACGACCCCACCTGCGAGCCGGATGTGTTGGCCATTACGGGTGCATCGGCAGCGCTGATGCTGTCTGACCTGCCCTGGGATGGCCCGATTGCGGGCGTTCGAATTGGCCGCGTCGACGGTCATTGGGTTGCCAATCCGACGAATCTTGAGCGCGATGCCTCAGATACAGACATCATCATGGTGGCAAGCGAGCAGGCCATCATCATGGTCGAAGGCGAGACAGAGGGGTTGACGGAAGCGGAATTCCTGGATGCGATGGACTTTGGCACGGCGGCGGTGCGCGACATTTTGGCGCTCCAGCGCCGAATGGCCGAAGCCGCAGGGAAAACCAAGCGCAGCTTTGAGGCTCCAACGGCAGACGCCGAAATAGCCATAGCCGTCGAAAATTTCTCGGGTCAGACGATGGCCGCCATGACCATTCCCGTCAAGCTTGAGCGCTATGCGGCGCTTGGCGCCGTCAAAAAAGACATTATCGCTGCCCTGAACGAACGCTTTGAAGGCCGATCAGGCGAAATCGTTGCGGCTTACGAGAATCTCAAAGCTCGCCTCATGCGCACCCTGATCACAGACCAGCGCATCCGCATTGATGGCCGCCGGCTCGATCAGGTTCGCCAAATTCACTGCGAAGTCGGCGTGTTGCCCCGCGTTCACGGCTCTGCCCTCTTCACGCGCGGCGAAACTCAGGGCCTCGTGACCGTGACCATCGGCACCTCGACGGATGATCAGCGCATCGAAGAGCTCGGCGGCATGCGCTCCAAGCGGTTCATGCTGCACTATAACTTCCCTCCCTTCAGCGTAGGCGAGGTCAAGCCTCTGCGAAGCCCCGGCCGCCGCGAAATCGGGCATGGCATGCTGGCAGAGCGTGCATTGTGTTCCGTCATGCCAACCGCCGATCCAAACTATGCTTACACGCTGCGCATCGTCAGCGAAATCCTCGAGTCAAACGGTTCAAGCTCCATGGCCACGGTCTGCGGCGGAACCCTGGCCGCCATGGATGCAGGCCTCGAAATCAAGGCACCCGTCGCAGGCATCGCCATGGGACTTATCAAGGAAGGCGACAATATCGCCGTCCTCTCCGACATCCTGGGCGACGAAGATCACCTGGGTGACATGGATTTCAAAGTCTGCGGTACAGAAAACCACATCACCGCCATCCAGATGGATGTTAAAATCGCCGGCATTTCCCGCGAAGTCATGGCCCAGGCACTGCAACAGGCCAACGAAGGCCGAAAACATATCCTGGACTGCATGATGCGCGCCATCAGCGAAACGCGCGACACGCGCAGCAAGTTCGCGCCTCGCATCGAAACGCTCAAGGTCCATCCCAGCAAAATCCGCGACATCATCGGCTCCGGCGGCAAAACCATTCGCAACATCTGTGCCGTTTCCGGCGCAGGCGTCAATGTCGAAGATGACGGTACAGTTCAAATCTCCTCCAACTCTGCCGTGGCGCTCGAAAAAGCCATCCAGATGATCAATGACCTCACGCGCGAAGCCAAGCCCGGCGAAATCTACCTGGGCAAGGTTAAGAAAATCATGGACTTCGGCGCTTTCGTCGAAATCTTCCCCGGCTGCGATGGCATGGTTCACATCAGCGAACTGACGGACGGCCACGTCGATAACGTCACCGACATTCTCAAGGAAGGTGAAGAAGTCGTCGTAAAGGTCCTGGCTATCGACCCGCGCGGCAAGATCAAACTCTCGCGCCGTGCAGCCATCGGTGAGAAACCCAACACCTAGTTTTTTCTTTTTCGTGGGGGAACCAGTTCCCCCACACCCCCTGCGATACTGCGTATCGCTTGGGTTGGAGTTTGCATGATTGCGGGCGCAGCAAGCTTGCAGAACATGATTCTCGTGTGTTTCGTGGTTCAAATCATCCCCTTGGGGAAAAGATGTGGGGTGATAACAGAGCATGCTACGCCCTTGCCTGAATCAAGTCAAAACCCTCCCATCCCTGCCTGCTAACGCTTGCTAAGAGAACAATTTTTTGCGACAAATGCACCTTTGCATCGTCGGGGAAAGTGCCCTTCCGCGGCACGTGCTGTGATCGCCCCCGTTTGCCAACAGGAGTACTCGCTTGTTCCGTCCTTTCATGAGCATCTTCGCAGCGCTGTGTACGGGTTTTCTCGTATCATGTTCCGGAGGCCAACCCCCTCCTGATGCCCAGGAATGCGCCGGCGAAGCCGCACCCGAACCACAGACCAACGCAGAGAACCGCAGCGACGACCACCGCCTCGTGCAGCCCGATCAT
>Ga0123353_10007835_pt1 | contig 14503 bp, 13 predicted proteins | sample TergutLab28metaG_3_FD_92763 | JGI IMG/M metagenome (GOLD analysis project Ga0123353, IMG submission 92763) | Labiotermes labralis P3 segment gut microbial communities from Petit-Saut dam, French Guiana - Lab288 P3 | ecosystem: Host-associated > Arthropoda: Insects > Digestive system > Gut ... | reverse complement strand
GGATTTTTGGGAAGAAATCGAGGTATTCGGGAAAGAGCACGAGGAATTTTTGCGGAGATATTTAGAACTGCCAAACGGCATACCCTCTCACGACACGATTCAGCGGGTATTTGCGATAGTATCCCGCCGGGCAGGACCGCAAAGACGTCCAAGAAGAGCGGAAAGAGTTCGTAGAAAAACTGATAAGCATCAACCCGGAAAAGCTCGTCACGCTGGACGAATCGTCGATAAATCTGGCGTACACAAGGCTTTACGGGCGTGCGCTCACCACCGAACGGGTTAAGGAAGGCGTGCTCGACGTGCGCTTTGAAAGAGAGTCGATTTTGTCCGCACTACGCTTGAGCGGCGAGATGGTCCCCATCGTTTTTAAGGGCACTTTGAACCGGTTTTTGTTTGCGGAATACATCAAAAAGCAGCTAAAACCTGCTCTGGCCGATGACGACATTTTGCTTTTGGACAACTCCTCCGTCCACACCTCAAAGTTGGTCAAAGACACGTTGAAAGAGTGCGGCATAAATTATATGTATTTGCGTATTCGCCGGATTTCAATCCGATTGAGCTTCTTTGGGCGCTTCTGAAGTCTTATCTGAGAAAAGTGAAGGCGAGAACCAGCGACAAGCTCGATGAAGCGATAAAACATGTGCTTGACTCTCTCCCGCCTGAGTACATAGCAAACTGGTTCGAACACTGTGGATATATTGCTAGTAACTAGTGGAATTGCTATACTCAATGTGGCTCAAAGGCCACTTCCCAAAAAGAGCGATGATTGATGTCAGCTTTCTCACCCATTCGCCCGGCTGGCGCTGGAGCTATTCCCGCCTGCGGCAGTTCGAGACATGCAAGTATGCATGGCTGCTGAAATATGTATTCGAAGTTCCGCAGCGAAAGCTATTTTTCTCCGAGTACGGCAAGCTGAACTGATCGCGGGGCACCTGCGAGCCTCCCTTTCGGTCGTGTCGGCTCCGCCGAGCTCCCTCGTTTCGCTGTGCTCTACACCAGGCTCAGCGGCGCAAACAGAATATGCCCGGCGGTTCCATGGTGTGTTACAGCACCATGAGCCGTCGGGCGGTATTAAGGCCGGGTATTTCATGGACGGCCTGCGCCTGTCGCGGGACGACCCACGCGGCACAGGCCGACGCGCTCGAACGAGATCGACATGTTTTCCGGCCTGCTGTTCTGCGCCGACTGCGGCGCGAAGATGCAGCTCCAGCGCGGCCAGGCGGAGGCCTATGTGTGCGGGAGCTACCGCAGCCACAAACCGGGCTGCACATGCACCATACACTACATCCGGCGCGAACTGCTGATGGACCTTGTCCTGACGGACCTCCAACGGGTGCTCTCCTACGCCAAGGAAAATGAACGCGACTTCACGAGAAGGGCCGCCGAGCACGGCGACCGGGAGGCACAGAAAGCCCTGTCGGCTCAACGCAGAGAACTTGAAAAGGCCGGCATCCGGCTTCGGGAGCTCGACGCCTTATTCCGCAAGCTTTACGAGGACAACGCCCTCGGACGGCTGAGCGACACACAGTTCGCCATGTTGACTTCAGGCTACGACGAAGAAAAGGCCGAACTCACGCAGAGAAAAGCGGCCCTGGAGCAGGCGCTCAGCACCGCCCAGAGCCGTAAAGACAACACCGGCAAGTTTCTGAAGCTCGTTCGCAACTACACCGAAGTGCGGGAACTGAATTACGAAGTCCTGCACGAATTCATCGACCGCGTCGTTATCCACGCCACCGATAAGGAGACCAAGACTCGCACGATTGAGATCCTTTACTCCTTTGTGGGACAGGTCCAGGGGGGCGACCCGGTGCGGAAATCACAATACGCGAAAAAATTGGGGGGCAGGGCTGAAAGTATCGTTATCTGATACTAACGCCGTGCGTCTCTGCAAGTTATCCCATGTACCAGTAGCGAAGATCGAGCCCCACGCTCTTCGAGGTATTCTCCTCCCAGTCGAAGTGTTCGTGCGCCCAGCTGTCGGGGGCCTCGCCCGAATCGGCAATGCCTTTGCACGCGAGTGCAATAGACTGAAACTGGGTGCCGTTTGTGCTGATGTAAAGCGTATTGCTATGCGATCTCACCGTGAGGTTTCGATTGAGAAGCCACGGCTTTTCCCTGTGCCATTCCCAATCGGCATAGGGCTTTTCGGTCTCGCGCTCGACGCGCTGCTTTTGCATGGACTTTGCCTTCAGCGCCGCGGCAATCTCCTTCACCGAAAACCGCGCGGCGCAGTAATTCATGCAGACGAAGCCGGATAAATACGTATAGTTGCAGCCTTGCAGTACATCCCCGTGCGCAAAGGCAAGCGGCACATGAAGCACTTCATTTTCCCGCAGGGCGGCGGTCTGGGCGAAGATGTCCTCCAGCCAGGTAAACCCGGCGCAGTTGCCGATGAGCTGATGCACGCCTCTCGCGTCATCCCCGGCGACGGCAGCGGCATATGGGCTTATCGCATTGGGTACAAGAATCTGCATCTCCCGCCCGCCGTGTAGAATCACGCTGCGCCTTGCGAACTTCATGCCTAATCCCACAGGTATACCCTGCACTCCCAGGGCTTGGTTACGAAATTGTTCGTCTGTATGCCGGGGATGGCGTAGTTGCCGAAGGCCTGCTTGGCCCCTGTCAGGTCAAAGCCCGTGGGCGCGCTGAACTGCACGGGCTTTTCGCCGAAGGCGCACACGACCAGCAGGCGTTTGCCGTCCAGCTCCTGGGAATAGACATACAGGCTGCGGCTGGACTTGTAGTGCTCCGTATACTTGCCATGGATGACCACGGGGTTCTCCTTGCGGAAGGCCAGCAGGGCGCGATACCAGTGCAGGAGGGAATCCGGGTCGGCCTCGGCGGCGGCGACGTTGATTTCGGGATAGTTGGGGTTCACCGGGAACCAGGGCTCGGTTTCACTGAAGCCGCCGTTCTTTTCTGCTGTCCATTGGATGGGCGTACGGGCGTTCTCCCGGGAACGCCTGTTCGCCAGCCTGACGAAGCGCTCCTCGCTGAAGCCCAGTTTCTTGAACAGCTTGAAATTATTGAAGGTCATCACGTCTTTGAACTGGTCCAGGCGGTCCAAGGCGATGTTGGTCATGCCTATCTCTTGGCCCTGGTAGATGAAGGGCGTGCCGCTTTGCAGGATGTACATGGCCGCGAGCATCTTGCCGCTGGCCACGCGATATTTCAGTGAGCCGTAGCGGTTGATGATGCGCGGGTGGTCGTGGTTCTCGATGTAGTTCGCGTTCCAGCCCGCGCCGTACATCTCGTTCTGCCAGACGGAGAAGGCCTTCTTGAGCTTCTTCAGGCTGAAGGGCAGGCCCACCCAGTCGATGAGGAAGCAGTCGGCCTCCATCACCTGGAAATGAAACATGAGATCGAGCAAATTGCCCGCTTCTTCCGTGATATACTCTTTCGCCAGCTTGGGCGTCATCATAGGGGCCTCCCCCACGGTGAAGGCGCCGTATTCGTCCAGGACTTCCTTGAACTCCTTCAGATATTCTTTTACAGGGGGCAGGCTGGTCCAGTGCTCCATCCCCCGGCCCACGGGCATCAGCGGGAAGCCGTTGGGCAGGCCCTCGCGCTTGGCGATGTAGGTGATCACGTCCTCCCGGAAGCCGTCCACGCCCATGTCCAGCCAGAAGCGCAGGATGCTCTTGACCTCCTCGCGTACCTTGGGATTGGCGATATTCAGGTCCGGCTGGCCCTTGGCGAACACGTGCAGGTAATACTCGTCCAGGTTCTTGTCGTACTCCCAGGCCCCGCCCTCAAAGACGCTCAGCCAGTTGTTCGGTGGCTTCTTGCCGCCGGGCTTCTTGCCTTTGCGCCAGTAGTAGTAGTCGTGGTACTCGCTCTGCGGCCCCTCCTTGGACTTGATGAACCACTCGTGATGGTCGGAGGTGTGGTTGATCACCAGGTCCAGGATCACCTTCATGCCGCGCGCGTGCGCGCCGTCCAGCACCCGCTTGAACAGCTCGAGGTCGCCGTACTCCGGGTGGATGTTCTTGTAGTCCGCGCAGTCGTAGCCGTAGTCCGCGTTGGGGCTGGGGTACAGCGGCGAAAACCAGATGGCGTCCACCCCCAGGGCCTTGATGTAGTCCAGCTTTTCCAGCACGCCGTGCAGGTCGCCGATGCCGTCGTTGTCGCCGTCGGCAAACGAGCGCGGCCAGATTTGGTAGACGGACATCTCCTTCCACCAGATGGGGTTTTGTTGGGTTGGCATGTAAATACCTCTTTCATGAAAATTTACTTGACAAATGTATTTTAGCGCGCTATAATGTACAATGTAAAGTGACACTGCCGGTTAACGGCTACGTCCTTTCCTTGCGGAATAGAAGCAACCGCCCGCGTTTCGAGGCGCGAGGGCGGTTACTTCTTTATGCGCCTGGCCAGTTGGCCAAGCAATGACAGGGCCGCTTGCGCGGCCGCGATGACGAGCGGAAGGTCCGCCGCCAGCGCCGCGTATGTTTCCACCGCCGCCTGCCACAGAATCGCGAATACAACTCTCACAAAGGCATCGTCTCCTTTCGTACCCTCCAACGAAAGCCGGAAAGCCAATAGAAAGGACGTTTGCAGGCCGCCGCCCCGGCAGCATCAAGCCTATTATAGCACAGATTTTCCAAAAAAGGTAGCCCGAAGTGCAAAATTATTTTCTTGACTTGCATTTGCCCCGCGTGATATAATTTTGTTTAATCTTTTTTAGCGGGAGGCAGTCCCATGGCGCTCTATTTGGCCGTGCCTGAGCGCAAGCACAAACAGGCTTGGAAGCGATACCTCAAAGAGATCCTGTCCGCGGGAGAAACATCTGAACGCAAGCAGACGTACCGCGCCTTTTTGCGCCAGCGCAAGCGCTTCTCTTCGGAAAAAACCGTGTCGGAGGGCTTTGTGCCGGATACGCTGTACTTCTTAATGGATAACGACGGCGACAAAATCCTCGGGCGTATCTCCATCCGCCACAGGCTCAACGATCATTTGCTCAACAACCCGGGCGGGCACATCGGCTACGCCGTCGCGCCAAGCGAAAGACGCAAGGGCTATGGCACCGAACAGCTGCGCCTGGGGCTGGAAAAATGCCGCGAGATGGGCATCAGCCCGGTGCTGGTGACCTGCCATAAAGACAACATCGCCTCGGCAAAAGTAATACAAAAAAACGGCGGCGTGCTGGAGGACGAGCGCGTGAGCGGCGAGGGCAAGGTGTTCCAGCGGTATTGGATAACGCTGTAAAGGAGGGGATAGCCGTATGGCATTGCGTTTGGTCAAACCCGCGCGTGAGCATAAACAAGCTTGGGAACAGCTGATGCGGGAATTCCAACAGGCCGATGAAAAGTATTTCTATAGCAAAACCTACAGGCAATTCCTGCGCAGGAGCAGAGCCCACGAAAAAGGCAAGCGCCTGCCTGATGAACCCCACGTACCCATTACACTCTATTTTCTTATGCGCGGCGACAGCCCCAAGATCATCGGCTTCACCGACATCCGCCACCGATTGAATGACTTCCTTCTCAACGATCTCGGCGGGCACGCCGGCTATGTTATCGCGCCCAGCGAGCGCCGCAAGGGCTACGCGACAGAGCAGCTGCGCCTGGCGCTTGAAATATGCCGGGAAATGGGCATCAACCCGGTGCTGGTACCATGCCATAAAGACAACATTGCCTCGGCGAGGGTAATCCAGAAGAACGGCGGCGTGCTGGAGGACGAGCGCGTGAGCGGCGAGGGCAAGGTGTTCCAGCGGTACTGGGTGGAGGTATTGTAGGGGACGGCGTCCTCGACGTCCCTGGAGAGAAACCATTTTCTTTTTACACAGGGACGTCCAGAGGCGTCCCCTACCTGAATTGCTTGACATCCCATCCACGTATGCTATAATAATTAAGCATTCAGCATTAAGAATTCAGCATTGAAAAAAGGGGGTGCGCTATGATCCGCAAGCGGTGGGTGCTGCGCGGGGGGCAGGCCGAAAATCGCGCCCTGGCGGCCTCCCTCTCGCAAGAGGAGGGGCTGCCGCCCTTCGCCGCGATGATGGCGCTGGGGCGCGGCATCACCCCGGAGGAGCTGCCTTGCTTCCTGGGGCTGGCGGAGGAGTGCCTGTGCAACCCCTACGACCTGCCGGACATGGAGCCGGCCATTGAGCGCATAGAGCGCGCCTTTGAACTGGATGAGCGCATCACAGTCTTCGGGGACTACGACGCCGACGGCGTGACGGCCACGGCAGCGCTGTATCACTATTTGTTGACCAGGACAGAGAACGTGGACTGGGCCCTGCCCGACAGGGTGAAGGACGGCTACGGGCTAAGCATGGCCGCAATCGACCGGCTGGTTGAACGCGGCACGAAGCTCTTAATCACAGTGGACAACGGGGTGAGCGCCCTGCGGGAGATCGCCCACGCGAAGGCCCTGGGGATTACGACAATCGTCACGGACCACCACCAGATCGGCGGCACCCTGCCGGAATGCGCCGCCGTCGTCAACCCCCACAGGGACGACTGCGAGCTGCCTTTCAAAGAGTATACCGGCGCGGGGCTGGCCTTCCTGCTGATTTGCGCCCTGGAGGGCTGCGAGCCCGAGGAGCTGCTGCCCGCCTACGGGGAGCTGGTCGCCCTGGGTACTGTCGCGGACGTGGCCCCCCTGTTGGGCGACAACCGGGTTTTTGCGCGGGCGGGATTGGCGATACTCAACGAGAGCCCCAGCGTGGGCCTGGCGGCCCTGCTGCGCGCGGCGAAATACTCCAGGCGGCCCCTGGGAACCTCGGCGCTGTCGTTCACGCTGGGGCCTCGCATCAACGCCGCCGGGCGCATGGGGCGGGCCGAGGAGGCCCTGGAGCTGCTGCTGTGCTCTGACGAGGCCGTGGCCGAACGCCTGGCCGGGCAGCTGGACAACTACAACGACGACCGCCAGCGCACCGAGCAGGAGATCGCGCGGCAGGCCCTCGCCTGGCTGGAATTGCGCCCGCTCATACAATGTGATCGCGTGCTTGTCTTTGCGGGGGAGGGCTGGCACGAGGGCGTAATCGGCATCGTGGCCTCGCGCATGGCGGAGCGCTTCGGCAAGCCCTGCATCCTGATCACCACCAACGGCGAGGCCGCCAAGGGCTCCGGGCGCAGCCTGCCTGGCTTCCACCTGTTCGAGGCCATACACGCCTGCGCACAGCTCATGCAAAAGTATGGCGGGCACGAGCTCGCCGCCGGATTTTCGCTGCCTGCGGACTGCGTTGACCAATTCAGGCTGGAAATCAACCAATACGCCGCCAAGATAGACATGCCCTTTCCATTGTTGCAGCTGGACGCCAAGCTCAAGCCCGCGCGCATCTCCCCGGCCCTGGCCGAAGAGCTGGCTCTGCTGGAGCCCTTCGGGCAGGGCAACCCCCAGCCGGTGTTTGCCCTGACGGGTTTGACTTTGGTGGCCGCCACGCCTTTGTCAGAAAACAGGCATTTGCGCTTAACTCTGGAGCAGGACAGCGCGCGCGTGACGGTCATGGCCTTTCACACCTGCAAGGAAGATTTTCTATTTTTGCCGGGGGACGCCATGGACCTGGCCGTGACGGTGGAGGCCAGCGAATACATGGGCCAGCGGGGCGTGACGCTCATCGTGAAGGGCGCGAAGTTCGCCGCGCTGCCGAATGAGGCCCTGCTGCGGGCCGAGCGCCTGGTGGAGTGCGCGCTGCGTCGGGAACTCCCCCCAGCCCTGCGGGGCGACGGTGCTCCGCACAACCACCCCGGCGCTGCGGCGCCACCCCTCCACGGAGGGGAATGGGGAGATATGCTGCCCTCCCGTGAGGACGGCGCATTGATCTTTCGCCTGCTGAAAAAAGCGGGTACTCCCCTGCCCCCGGAGCGATTTTTCCTGAATGCCGGACTGACAGAGGCCCATGAAATGGCCCGGCTCTGGCTGGCGGCTGAAGTCCTGCGGGAGCTCGGCGTGCTGGAAACGGACGCCCAGGCGCGCTACTGCCTCGCGCCCGCCGGGGAAAAGGCGGACTGGGAGGGGTCGGGGCTGCTGGCGTTTTTGAGCAATCATTGACCGCACCACCGCAGTCTGTAGGGGACGGCCTCCCGGACGTCCCCGGGCATAAAAAGCAAGGGTTGCGCCAGGGTCGTCGAGGACGCCGTCCCCTACAGGATCACCATTCACGAAAGGAGCCCACCATGCTCGAAGCCTACCAAGCCTTCCGCGCGCGCTGCGCGGCGCTGCAATGGCCGGACGCAGAAAAGCAGTCGGCGCCGCAGAAGGCGGTCTTCTCGGAGGAGGAGCTCCTGGCCCTGGACGCGGCCTTCGCCTTCGCGGAGCAGGCCCACGCGGGCAAGGAGCGCCTCTCGGGGGAACCCTATGTCATCCACCCCGTGGCGGTGGCGCAACTGCTGCTGGACCTGGGCTTCTACGATCAGCTGTGCCTGGTGGCCGCGCTGCTGCACGACGTGGCGGAGGACACGGACTACAGCCTGGAGGACATCGAAAAGCGCTTCGGGCAGGGCGCGGCGCAGATGGTGGACGGCCTGACCAAGCTGCGCCGTATGAATTTCGCCTCCAGCGAGCAGGCGGAGGCGCAAAACGTGCTGAAGATGCTGCTCTCCATGCTGCGGGACTACAGGGTGATTCTGATCAAGCTGGCAGACCGGCTGCACAACATGCGCACCCTGCAATACCAGTCAAACGAAAACCAGCTGCGCATCGCCCGGGAGACCATGTACGTATATGTCCCGATCGCGGATATGCTGGGTATACGGCTCTTTAAAGAAGAGCTGGAGGACATAGCCATTCGCTATCTCGATTCCCACGGATACGCGGAAATTGATGAATGGCTTGCGCGGGACAAAGAACTGCGCGGCGCGTTCCTGGAGGGCATCCAGGCGCGGCTGAGGAATTTCTTACAGGAAAAATTTAGAGAACTCTACGGGAAGGACACCCTCGTGCACGTGGAGGGCCGGGTGAAGAGCGTCCACGGCATCTATAGAAAGCACCACGTGCAGCTGCGCAGCTTCGAAGAGATTTTCGATGTCTACGCCGTGCGCATTATTGTAAACACAGTGGAGGAGTGCTACCTGGCCTTCAGTTGGGTGCAGCAGATTTATCACAGTATTCCGGGAAGAATAAAAGACAGGATCAGCAACCCCAAGACGAACGGCTACCGCTCTCTGCACCTCACTATGGTGGGGAGGGAAAAAATCCCCTTTGAGGTGCAGATACGCACCTGGGACATGCACTATATCGCCGAGACGGGCGTGGCGGCCCACTGGAAGTACAAGCTGGGCATCGCCGCGAAGGACGTGGGCATGGAGGAGCGCCTGGCGAAAATCCAGGAGCTGCTGGACAGCTACAAGGACGCCGACTCCGTGGAGGATGTCCTGCAATCGATACGAAGCGACATCGCGCCCCTGGAGAAGGTCTATCCAATGACCCCCAAGGGCGAGACGAAGGAGCTCAAACTCGGCGCGACTGTCCTGGACTTCGCCTACGCCGTGCACACGAAAGTCGGCTACCGGTTCCGGGGGGCGAAGGTGAACGGGCGCATCGCGCCCATCGCCTATGAGGTGCAAAGCGGCGACGTGGTGGAAATCCTGCTCGACCCCAACCCGGATAAGGGCCCCAGCCGCGACTGGCTGCACATCGCCGTCACCAGCTCCGCCCAGAGCAAGATACGCGCATGGTTCAAGAAGGAGCGGCGCGAGGAGAACATCGCCGAGGGCAAAAAAGAGGCGGAGGCCGAGCTGCGCCGCAGCTTCAGCCGCCTGGAGCCGGAGGAGCGCGACGACGTGCTGCTGCGCGTGCTGGGCCGCAAGCACTTCGGCTCGGAGGACCTGGAGGGCCCGGCGCGCCTGGAGGAATTCTACGCCGCCCTGGGTTACGGCGGCGTGACGCTGGATAGCTTTTTACCTTTGCTGCGCGAGGAATACCAGAAGATCATCCGGGCGCAGCAGGAGATCGCCCTGAAGCGAATCGCCAGCGACAAGGGCGTGGTGGTGGAGGGCGTGGACAACTGCCAGGTGAAGTTCGCCCAGTGCTGCCACCCCGTGCCGGGCGACGCCATCGTGGGGTATATCACCCGGGGCTCGGACCGGGGCGGCGGCGGGGTAACGATCCACCAGTCCGGATGCTCAAACGTGCCCGCCGACACCGCGGATTCCCCCGAGCCCGAGCGCTGGCTGCGCGCCCACTGGGACAAGACCGAGGGCGAGCGCTACAAGGGCGCGCTGGTCATCAGGACCCACAGGCGCGCCAACGTCACCGCCGACGCGGCGGCCCTGTTCAACGCCCTGCACGTGCCATTGAGCCAGTTCAATTTTATCCTGCACGAGGACGGCACGGGCACCATCACCGCCGTGGCGGGCGTGGCCAGCCGCGCGCAGCTTGAGCAGCTCAAGGGCAGGCTGGAGGGGATCAAGGGGGTGACGGAGGTGTATTATGGGTGAGAAAGCTCCATTTATAATGCGGCGGGCCAATGGCTCGCCCTACGAGGGTTCCGCCAATGGCGGATAAACCCACGAAAACAATACCATCTTGCTATTAAACGACCCCGCCACGGGCGGAATACTCGTAGGGCGCGGCATCGCCACGCCGGGAGGAAGCCATGACCATCGACCTAACAACAAAAATCCCCCTGGGCAGGGTGAAGCAGAAAATCCACATCATCGGCGACGATATCGAAAACCCCATTCTGCTCTTTTTGCACGGAGGGCCGGGCGTGCCGGATCGCTCGGGCGTGGTCAAGCGCAAGGACTTGCAAAAAGACTTTACCCTCGTGGCCTGGGACCAGCGCGGCACGGGGGGCTCCTATTGGGGCGTAAAAAAAGACAGCCTGACTGTAGACAGGCTTGTGGAGGACGCCCGGGAGCTGTGCGAATACCTGTGCGCGACGCTGGGGCAGGACAAGCTCTTCCTGCTCTGCGGCAGCTGGGGCACGCAGCTGGGGACGATCCTCGCGCACAGGTACCCGGCGCGCATCGCGGGCTACGTGGGCTCGGGACAAACTGTAAATGGCATATTGAATGAGCAGTACAGCTGGGAATTCGCCCTGCGGGAAGCCGAGAAGGCGGGCAATGCCGAAGACATCGCCAAGCTGAACGAGGTCGGCCCGCCTGTGCAAGGGCAGTACAGGGGCGGCTTCAAGGGGCTGATGGCCCAGCGCAACATCATGAAAAAATACGGCGGCTACTCCCAAAAGGACAAAGAGAGAGCGAAGCTTCAGGGCTTTTTCAAAGCCTTCGCACTGCCCATGCTGCGCTCGGAGGAATATACGCCGCTGGATTTATTGGGCATACTATGGGGGTATAAGAAAGTCCTGACCGTGATGTGGCCGCGCCTGATCGACTACGATTTTACGCGCTCGTGCAATAAGTTCGAGATGCCCTATTACATCTTCCAGGGGCGGCACGACAACAACACGCCCTCCGCCCTGGTGGAGGCCTTCTACGAGGCCATCGAAGCGCCAAGGAAGGCCCTGGTGTGGTTCGAGAACTCCGCCCACGGGCCAGGCGCGGAGGAGCGTGAATTATATCTGCGCCTGCTGCGGGAGTATCTGCTGTGACCCCAGCGCCTGCGGGGCGGGGACGTAGGCGGCCAGGGGCAGCGCCGCGGGCGTGGGCTGCGCGACAGCCATCGGCGTGTGCATAACCGGCGCCTGCATGGCCGGCAGCTGCGTCGCGGGCGCGGCGGCCACAGGCGGCAGGGCCGGCTGGGCGGACACCGATGCCTGCGCCGCCGTCCGGGCGTCCAGGGCGTCGAGCAGGGAGCGGAAAACCTCCACGTGCATGGATTCGTCCAGCAGGATGCGCCGCAGCAGCAGCAGCACGCCGTCGTCGCGTATCTCCTGGGCCTGGCGCTCGTATTTCGCGATGGTGGCGCGCTCCAGGGCCAGGGCGTTTTGCAGCATGGAGCGCGTGTTGGCGGTGTAGGTGAGCAGGCCGGGGCTCCACCAGCGCATGGGCTGGGCCGCGTTGCCCGTCACGGCCCACATGCGCGGATCGGCCCCCAGCTGGAAGGCCATTTGGCTCAGCAGCTCCAGGTGCCTGCGCTCGGTCTCCGCCACGGCCCGGAAGGCCGCGCTGAGTTCCGGGTCGTTCGAGGTGATGACCTGGTTGTAGAGGTACAGGGCGAAGGAGCTCGTCTCGGAGTTCTGGTCCCCTATGTTGCCCAGCATGATGCGGGCGTAGGCGGGGTTTTTCGCCTCCACGCGCACGGGGGGGTAGGGGAACCCCGCCAGGCCATTCAGGAAATCTTGCGCCATGGGCGTTACCCTGCCCTTCTGGTTGTTTCACTATGTATCGTATGAAACATACGTGAGGGATATGCGTAAAATGGAAGGGCAGGTCAGGCTTTGGAGGGTATCGGGCGGCAAGAATGCCGCCCCTACAGCCTCGCCAAGCAGTATTTTGTCGCAGCGCACAATCCTGTAGGGGCGGCATTCTTGCTGCCCGGAGCAACGCAAGGAGGGAACGCCATGTTCACACGCCTAAAAGAGGACATCGCCGCCGTGCGCGAGCGCGACCCCGCCGCGCGCTCGGCCATTGAGATATTGCTGCTCTACCCGGGGCTCAAGGCCGTGCGGATGCACCGGCGGGCCCACTGGTGCCTGGCGCATGGCCTGCGCTTTTTCGCCCGGTGGATCAGCCAGCGGGCCGTGCGCAAAACCGGCATAGAGATCCACCCGGCGGCCAGCATAGGCCGACGGCTGTTCATAGACCACGGCTCGGGCGTGGTGATAGGCGAAACGGCGGAGATAGGCGACGACGTGACCATCTACCAGGGCGTCACCCTCGGCGGCACCGGCAAGGAGACCGGCAAGCGCCACCCCACCATAGGCAACGGCGTCATTATAGGCTCGGGGGCCAAGGTGCTCGGGCCCTTCAAGGTGGGCGACAACGCGAAGATCGCCGCGGGCTCGGTGGTGCTGCGGGCGATCCCCGCCAACTGTACGGCCGTGGGCGTGCCCGCCCGGGTGGTCAAGCGGGACGGCCGCCGCGTGGACCCCCTGGACCAGACCGACACCCCCGACCCCGTGGCCCAGGAGATCTGCCAGCTGCGCCGCCGCCTGCACCGCCTGGAGCGCGAGCTGGAGCACGTGGCCATAGAGACCCAGGAGGGCGGCACGGGGATATAGTCGCCTCATCAAAAAAATTCTTGACTTCCATCCCGGAATCTGGTACACTCATTTACGAAAATAATAAAGGAGGTGAATTTCAGGTGAATACGTTGCTGCTTGCGGGGCTGGCCGCGGTGGGGGCCGTGGTCCTGTTCGTGCTGGGGGCGTGGACGGTCACGGGGATTTCGTATGTGCTCGGGGCCATCGGCCTGCTCCTGAACATACCCACGCTCATCACCACGCTGGTCGATTTTTTCTCGGACCTGATCGCTGTGCTGGTCAACATGCTCGTTCAGTTGCTCTAACGAAATTAAATCAGAAAAACAAAAGGGGGAGACATACTTGACGAAACGAAACGCCCTGATCCGGCTCCTGTGCGCCGCGCTGTGTGCCGCCATGCTCCTTGGCATCTGCGCCGTCCCGCTTTCGGCGAAGGGGGCGGACATGCCCGCCCTGATCGACAACGCCGCGCAGGTTGACGTGGGCGCCGCCGCCGCGCCCCTGGCCGACAGCCCCTTCCGCAGGACTTTCGACTGGTTCTTCCGCACCTTCGGCCTCATCGGCTTCATCCTCGATCCCTACCAGTTCACCATCATCAACCAGAAGCCCGTGTTCCAGATACTGCTGGGCTTCAACGACATCTACGACCTGTTCACCTGGGTGGTCAACGTGTGGACGGACACGATCGTCTGCGAGTTCAACCACGCGGGCAAGGATTGGCGCATCCAGCTGTGGAAGGGCGGCTACGGCCTGTTCCTGGCCACCGGCGGCGAGATCGGCATCTACACCAAGCCGCCCGACCGCCTCATCAAGCACTACAGCGCCCCCGCGCAGAGCGACTGGATGCACCTGAACTACACCATCTACAACCGGGGCGAGGAGCTGTTTTCACGCCCATCCCCCTACCTGACCGGGGATGTGGGCCCCTACTGGTGGGCCCCGGGCTACAGGATCCTGTCCATCTGCACCGATTTCCTCTCCAGCCCGCGCACCAATGTGGTTATGGACGCCACCATCACCCTCCACGACGCCTCCATGGCGCAGAAGTACATCGCCGAGCTGGAGAAAAAGGGCTTTAAGCCCATAGCGAAGGGCGTCACCATGGGCCTGAACACCCCGGAAACCTACCAGCTCCAGCCGGACGGCCGCTCCGTGCGCATCATCTGGCAGAATGTGAACGAGGGGATTTACTAGACCTCCCAAGACTTTTGCGAGGCGGGTGGCAAGAATGCCACCCCTACAGGCTGTACTCCAAACCGGTGCCCTGCGGGGCTCCGGTTTTTTGCGCATACTATTGACAAAGCGAAACATGTACGCTGTAGTGTACATGAGACCTGCTAATAAAAAACAAGCCCCAAAATAATGGGAAAAGCAGGCGAACAATCGAGAGGAAGGTGAAAGGCAAGGCGAAGCACGGGGGCTCTGCCCCCGAACCCCCGGAGTTTATCG
>Ga0123353_10007834_pt1 | contig 14504 bp, 13 predicted proteins | sample TergutLab28metaG_3_FD_92763 | JGI IMG/M metagenome (GOLD analysis project Ga0123353, IMG submission 92763) | Labiotermes labralis P3 segment gut microbial communities from Petit-Saut dam, French Guiana - Lab288 P3 | ecosystem: Host-associated > Arthropoda: Insects > Digestive system > Gut ... | reverse complement strand
CATTACACGGTGGCGGCGGACGGCGGCGCGCGCGCCCTTACGGAACTGGGGTTTTGGCCGCGCTTGCTGATAGGCGACGGCGATTCCCTGGATGCGCGCACTATGGAGCATTGCCGCGCGGCAGGTGCGGATTGCAGGATTTTACCGCATGAAAAAGATTTTACGGACGGCGAAGCCGCTTTGGTAGCGGCCTTGGACGCCGGATATCGTGATTTTGCCGTGTTTGGCGCTTTTGGCGGTTTGCCGGATCATCAATTGGGCAATTTGCTATTACCGCTGGCCTATCGGCAGCGCTGGGATACGCTGACCTTTTACGGCCGGGATTGCCGGGCTTTCTATTGCTTCGATAAGGCGCATATCAATGGCGCGCCCGGCGACATAGTCAGCCTGCTGCCCCTTTCCGCCACGGTGCGGGGCATAAACCTGCGGGGCTTCCGCTATCCCCTGGCCGGCGCGGACACATCATTGGGCGACAGCCTATGCCTGCGCAATGAATTGAGCGTGGAAGAGGGGCGTGTGGAAATCTGCGAAGGCATAATGCTGATCATACATTATGGAGGTTGAGGGGTAAAAATATCAGGGCGGCCACACCGGGCCGCCCTGATATTTTATTTATTTTGCCAATCCGCGTAAATCCTCTACCCTATCCGTTTTTTCCCACGGTAAATCCAAATCGTTGCGGCCGAAATGACCGTAGGCGGCCACCTGTTTATAAATGGGGCGCAGTAAATCGAAGTGGCTGATAATGGCGGCCGGGCGCGTGTCGAACAGTTCCGCGCAAGCAGCCGTCAATTTGTAATCCGCCACCCGGCCCGTGCCAAAGGTCTCTAAACGCAGCGATACCGGCTCGGCCACGCCGATGGCATAAGCCAACTGCACCTCGCAACGGGCGGCCAAACCGGCGGCCACGATATTTTTGGCGATATAACGCGCCATATAGGAAGCGGAACGATCCACCTTGGTGGGGTCTTTGCCGGAAAATGCGCCGCCGCCATGCCTGGCCATGCCGCCATAGGTATCGACGATGATTTTACGCCCGGTAAGGCCGCTGTCGCCATGCGGCCCGCCAATCACGAAACGGCCGGTGGGATTGATAAGAAAGCGGGTACGCTCGTCTATCATGCTCTGCGACAGCGTATCCTTGATCACCCTTTCGATAATGAATGGACGCAGTTCATCCAAATCGATATCGGCGCGGTGCTGTGTGGAAACAACCACCGTGTCGATGCGTAGCGGTTTGCCCGCCGCGTCGTATTCCACCGTAACCTGGCTTTTGCCGTCCGGCAACAGCGGCGAGAGCGATTCCGCTTTGCGCACGGCTGCCAAACGCCTGGTAAGCTGATGGGCCAGGCTTATCGGTAATGGCATCAGCTCCGGTGTTTCATCGCAGGCATAGCCGAACATCATACCCTGATCGCCGGCGCCGGTGATGGCAAAACTATCCTTATCCCCCTGTTTGCTTTCCAACGCCTGATCCACGCCCATGGCAATATCCGCGGATTGCTCGTCGATGCAGGTCATCACGGCGCAGGTTTCATAATCGAAGCCGAATTTTGCCCTGGTATAGCCGATATCGCGCACCGTATTGCGTACCAGATTAGGTATATCCACATAACAATCGGTACTTATCTCGCCGGCTACCAGCACAACCCCCGTGGTAACCAGCGTTTCGCAGGCCACGCGGCTCTTTTTGTCCTTGGCCAGCATAGCGTCTAAAATAGCGTCGGATATCTGGTCGGCCATTTTGTCGGGATGCCCCTCCGTTACCGATTCAGAAGTAAAAAAACTGGTCATATTTATCCCCTCTCTATGTTTTGTAAGAAACACTATGGATTGCAAGTGAGCGGCGCCAATGCGGCTATCTCGGCTATCAGGCGGCGCGCCAGCTCTTTTTTTTCCAGCAACGGCCACTCGTCTACCCTGACCGTGTTTTCAAACGGGCGTATCACGCTGACGATATTGGTATCGCCGTCAAATCCGGCCCCCTCGGTAAGCACATGGTTAGCCACGATCATGTCGAGGTTTTTTTGCCGCAGCTTTTCCGTGGCGTAAGCGAGCAGGTTTTCCGTTTCCGCGGCAAAGCCGATCAATGTTTTTTCGCCCTTTTCCCGGCCCAGCGAGGCCAGTATATCGCGGTTGGCTGTTAAGGCCAGCGACATTTCCCGGCCTTTTTTTATTTTATGCGCCGCCGGCGCGGCCGCTTTATAATCCGCCACCGCCGCCGCCATGATCACCGTATCGCAGGCCGGATAGGCGCTCCACACCGCGTCGTACATTTCATCGGCGCCGGTAACGCATATACGCCGTAGGCCCGGCGGCGCGGATAAAGCCGTGGGCCCGGAAATCAGCGTTACCTCGGCCCCCGCGGCCGCAGCCGCTTCCGCCAGCGCATAGCCCATTTTACCGGAACTCCTATTGCCCAAAAAACGCGCCGGATCGATATATTCATAAGTTGGGCCGGCTGTTACCAGCACTTTCCGGCCGTCCAGCAGCCGCGCGGGCGGCGTCAGCAAACGCGTGATTTCGCGTTTTAGCGTTTGTGTATCCGGCAAGCGGCCCTTGCCAATCGTTCCGCAGGCTAAACGGCCTTCCGCCGGTTCGATGATATGACAGCCCCGCTCCCGTAAAATACGCAAATTAGCCTGGGTGGCCGCATGCGCGTACATATTGATATTCATGGCGGGGGCGAAGATCAGCGGCGCGGCGGTAGCCAAAAGCGCCGCTGAAAGCAAATCGTCGGCCAAGCCATGCGCCGCCTTAGCTATAATATTGGCGGTGGCCGGCACGATAATGAAAGCGTCGCAGGCGGCCACATCTATATGCGGCACCTGAAAATCCCCGTCTTCGCTGAAAATATCGCGCGCCACCGGGCGGCCGGAAAGGGTTTTCATGGTCAGCGGCGTGATGATGCGGCAGGCGCCTTCGGTCATCACCACCTGCACCCGCGCCCCTTGCTGATTAAGCCAGCTTACAATATCAGCCGCCTTATAGGCGGCAATACCGCCGGTTATGCCGACGGTAATGTGTTTTCCCGCTATCATAATCGCTCCTCAAGGGCTATTTGATGCCGTCTTTTACCCTGCGCCACGCTATTTTGCCTTCGGCAACCTCGTCTAAAGCCAAAGAAACCGGGTTCAGCATATCCACATGCAGCATATCCGGGTTATTTTCTATGGTTGACCGCGCGCGTTTAGCCGCGACGATAACCAGGGTATATTTGGAATCCACATAAGGCATCATTTGATTAATGGGCGGTTTATTAAGCATGATTCCTCCATATTGGCGCGGCGGAGTTTTTCCCGCTTGATTACAGCCAACAACTCTGCCGCCGCCTGGTCTACAGTATCATTGACTATTGAATAATCATATTCCTTGGTCAACAACATTTCAGATTCCGCCTTGGAAAGGCGTAAACGTATGGTTTCTTCGTCTTCGGTCGCACGTGAAATAATGCGTCTTTGCAATTCGGCGACAGAAGGCGGTAAAATAAAAACAAAAATCGCTTCCGGGTATGCGGCGCGTATATTCATGGCGCCTTGCGTATCTATTTCCAATATCACATCATATCCGGCAGCCAATTGAAGCAGCGCCTGGGAGCGCAATGTGCCGTAAAAGTTGCCATAGACCTCGGCCCATTCCAAAAAATCTCCGGCGTCCCGCTTGGCAAAAAAATCCTCCCGCGAAAGAAAATGATAATGAAAGCCGTTTTGTTCCCGCGGGCGGGCCGGACGCGTGGTGGCAGAAACAGATAATACCACTTGCGGAGCTATAGCGCATAAACGCTTACATACCGTGCCCTTACCAACACCAGAAGGGCCCGATACTACGACCAGCGAGCCATATTCCATAACCGGCGCTTTATTCACCTATATTTTCCTCCGTGATGGATTGCCCTTTGAGCGGAATCCCGCCCGCGTCCACAAAACGATTGCCGATGGTTTCCGGCAATAAAGCGGAAAGTATAACATGGCGGCTATCGGTGATGATAACCGCGCGGGTACGTCGACCGCAAGTACCGTCAATCAACGTCCCGCTTTCCCGTGCATCGGTTATCACACGCTTTACAGGCGCGGATTCCGGCCCCACAATGGCAATTACGCGTTCAGCGGACACAATATTACCGAAACCAATATTTATCAGCTTCACGCTCATATATGGCCCCTAACCGCTCAAAAAGAATTATGCCAGACGCTCAAGAAGCTGCGCTTTTTGTCTGCTGCCCAAGCCCTGTACACGACGCGCTTCGTCTATGCCTATCTCTTCCATCACTTTTTGCGCGGTAATTTTGCCCACTTGAGGCAGCGATTCCAGTAAATACTTTACGCGCATTTTGGCATAAACCTCATCCCCCGCGTTGTTCAGCACATCGGGTAAAGTGAGTTTACCGGCCTTCAACTGTTTACGCACCTCCATACGTTGGCTGCGTATTTGTTGCGCCTTTTGTAAAGCCTTACTTCTTTCCTCAGCAGACAGTGTGGGTATTGCCATTCAAAACACCTCCAAATTTTATTCGATATTCTGTACCTGCTCTCGTATTTTTTCCAATTCGCTTTTCATCTCAATCACCAGATTGCTGACGATAAGAGAATTGGATTTCGAGCCAACGGTGTTGATTTCGCGGTTCATTTCCTGCAACAGGAAATCCAACCGCCTACCAACCGGTTCGCCAAGGCTAAAAGCTGCCTCCGCTTGTTCGCAATGGCTATATAAACGCGTCAATTCCTCGTTGATATCTGTTTTATCAGCTAAATAGGCAACTTCATTAGCCAGGCGGGCCTCGTCCACAGTGATATCCGCCAATAATTCCTCAATGCGGCGCCGCAGTTTTTGTTGCTGCTCTATCAGCAATTGTGGCGCCAGGGCGCTGATCTCTTTGGTTAAAGAACGTAAACGCGCGATGCGGGAAGCAAGATCGCCAAGAAGATTAAGCCCTTCGCGTTCACGCATCTGCATCAATTGCGCCAGCGCTTCCCGCAGAGCCGCGGCTGCCAAAGCTGCGATCTCCTCCACATCGTCGGCAAGGGCTTCCGGCGTAAGCACGCCGGGAAAGGCGGCAAAATCCTGCGCCTGTATGGTCAGAGGCAACTCCGTAAGCTCGGCCAGTTGTTTCAATGAATAGTGATAGGCAATAGTTAATTCCTTATCAAGCGTTAATTCTACTTTTTTGCCGCCGGGCTGTTCCAAACTTAAAAACACATCCACTTTGCCGCGTTGCAGTGCCGCCTGTACCTGCTTTTTCAGTGTTTCCTCCAGCATATTAAGCTGTTTGGGCAAACGCAGGGAGATTTCCAGATAACGGTGATTTACGGAGCGCATTTCCACCGTTACGCGGTATTGGCTGCCCTGAGCCTCACCCCGGCCATAGCCGGTCATACTTTTCATTAAAACCGCCTTAATAGCAGCATAATAGCCGCATAGTCTATGGTGCTCATACATGAATTCTACCGAAGAGAAAAAAATCCTTTTTTTTGTGCATTTTTTTCTTGACTTTTTTCCAGCTTAGGGCTATTTTATATGAAATGGCTTCTTTTTGTATAAAATTTGACGAAAGCGGGGCTTTTATGGCATACGATTCTTTAGTTTTGGCTGCCTGTTTACGGGATATTGAACGGCAGGCCTTATACGCCAAAATCAATAAAATACATCAACCCGGCAAACACTGCCTGATACTACGTTATTACGGCAAAAACGGTTCCGGAAAAATATTGCTGGCCGCCGGCGTGGATGACGCGCGCCTGCATTTAACCGCCGCTAGCCCCGATAACCCGGCCCATGCGCCGCTGTTTGTGATGGTGGCGCGCAAATGGCTGGAAGGAGCGGTTTTACAAGCCGTGCGCCAAACCCCCTATGAACGCGTGGCCGAGCTGGTATTCGCCACGCGCAATGAATTGGGCGACGCCATTTCCGTGCGCCTGATATGCGAAATAATGGGCAAGCACAGCAATATCATCCTGGTGGATGAAGCGGGTATGATACTTGACGGCATACGGCGCTATGACAGCCGCCTTTCGCGCTACCGCGAGGTTTTGCCGCAGCGCCCCTATATTCCGCCGCCCCCTTTCGCCAAAACGCCGCCGCCTTTCGCCGATGAGGAGAGCTTTGCCGATGCGCTGCTGCAAGAGGATTGGCAGAAAACGATAGCCGAAGCCCTGCCGCGCCGTATCGCCGGCATTTCACCCTGGCTGGCCCGCGAATTGCTGGCCGGGGCGGGTATTGGGGAAAGCCAGCCGCTGGAGGAAATAGGCGCTTATGAATTAACCTTGCTGCTTAAACAGATCAACGCGCTTACGCGGCGGCTGGAAACGGCCGATTTTACGCCTACCCTGCTGATAAAAGATGACCGCCCGGCTGATTTTGCCGCCTTCGATCCCCATCTATGGCAGGATAAGGAGCGCCGCCATCACCATACCATGAGCGAGACGCTGGATGATTTTTATGCGGCGCGGACGCTATCGCTGGTCTTTGAACAGCATCGGCGGCGCCTGGAAAAATCCCTGCGCCAGCATATTACCCGCCTACAGCGTAAGATATCCCTGCAAAAGGAGGATTTGGCCGCCAGCGAGCGCGGCGAAGAATTCAAGGAAGCCGGCGATTTGCTGGCCGCGCATCTTTTTCAACTGCGCGGAGACGCCGCTAGCGGCGGGCGCGGCCTTACGCAGGTATCGCTGCCCTCTTTTGCCGATCCGGCGCGGATGATAGATATAGAGCTGGACGCGGCGCTTAACCCACGGCAAAATATCCAGCGTTATTACCGTAAATATAATAAATGCCGCAAAGCGCAAGTGGCCATTACCAGCCAGCTTAGTGCGGCGGAGGAAGAATTGGCCTATCTGCTGAGCATAGCGGTGAGCATAAGCGCGGCGCGGCTTACGGCGGAGCTGGCGGAGATAGAGCGGGAACTTATGGCGGGCGGATTGCTGCCCGCGCCGCCGCCGACCAAGGGCAAAAAAGCGCCCAAGGAAATAGCCTCCGCATTACCGCCGCGCCGTTATGTCAGCGCCGACGGCTTTACCATACTGGTGGGGCGCAATAATAAACAAAACGACCGTCTAAGCCTGAAGATGGCCGCGCCGGACGATATGTGGCTGCATGCGCAAAAAATACCCGGCAGCCATGTAATTATCGTTGCTGAGGGCAAAGAAATACCCGATACCACGCTTACCGAGGCCGCGGCCTACGCGGCTTGGTTCAGCCAAGCCAAGGACAGCCCCAAGACAGCGGTGGATTATACGCGCGCCGCCCAGGTAAAAAAACCGGCCGGCGCCAAGCCGGGCATGGTGATATATTTTCAACAGCAAACCGTATACGTACACCCCAAACAACCAACGGAACCCACGTAGAATTATTTATTTTATGAGGAGCGATGATGTGAAAAATATACGTTATGCGACAATAGCGGATGTGGAAACAATTTGCCACATCCATGCCGCCACCTGGCATGAAGCATACCGTGAGCTGCTGCCTCGGGATTATCTGCAGCGCGTAAATTATACGCGCTGGCTACCCGTGTTCACGGAAACGATAAACAATAGCCTGCACGATGTAGCGCTGTTTGTGCATGAGGACGGTATCAACGGCGTGGGCGGCTGCATAACCTATGGCGCGGCCCGCGATAAAGATAAAAACGGCTGGGCGGAAATAACCGCCATCTATGTGCTGCCGCATATGTGGCGGCAGGGCCTGGGCGCGCTGTTGATGCGTTTTGCCTTGGACGGGCTAAAGCAAAAAGGGTATGAGGATTGCTATTTGTGGTTGCTGAAAGGCAATCAACGCGCCTGCTCTTTTTACGAGAAAATGGGCTTTATCCACGACGGTACGGAAAAGATCTTTGAATATGAAAGGCAGCAAGTATATATGCTTCTATATTGCATACATTGGTAAGCTACGCATAATATGCTTTTAAAAACTCAAGTTTCCATCATCTCTGCCACTATCTTGCGCGCCGCCTCCTTTGGATCGGCCGCCGTGATAATGGGACGGCCCACAACCAGATAGCTGGCACCCGCTTTAATAGCCGCTTGCGGCGTCAGCACACGCTCCTGGTCATTGCTGGAGGCCCAGGCAGGGCGTATACCGGGGGTTACTATAAGCATATCGGGTCCGCAAGCGGCGCGCACCGGGCCGATTTCCTGCGGCGAGCAAACCACGCCGTCCATACCCGCCTGCTGCGCCATTTTGGCCAGCTCCACCACATGCTCCACTATCGGTATCTTTACACCCATTTCCTGCTCAAAGGCATTTTGATTGATGCTGGTCAGCACCGTTACGGCGATAGCCAGCGGCTTTTCCATTTCCAGGATCGCCGCTTCCTCCGCCGCCGCCTCCACAGCCGTGCGCAGCATTTTGCTGCCGCCGCCCGCATGCATGGTATACATAAAAGCCTGGCGGCGGGCCATTACACGGCTGGTTTGCGCCACCGTATTGGGTATATCATGGAATTTCAGATCCACAAACACCTTGCCGCCGAACAACTGGATATCGCGTACAATATCCGGCCCCTCGCTATTATACAACTGCATACCTATTTTGTAGGCGCCAACCTCTCCGTCCAATATTTTAACCAGCTTGAAGGCCTCCTTGCGCGTGGGTACATCCAAGGCTACGATCAGCCGTTCGCGCATTTCTTCGTATGAATCTCCCATGACATCCTCCCCCTTTATATTTTTAAGCCGGAGTGAAGCAAAGTCCTTCGCACCAACTTATCTGTCATTTAGCTCCTAAATTCCGGGCTGTGAAGCAGCCCGGTTTTATTGCATAAGAAAACCCCACTTTGCCGTGACGGCCGCCGTTTTGAAACCTGCACCCAGCAGGTGGGTATCCTCTCGCGTACTTTCGCTTTCCCCTGACAATGGGGGCCTAGCGGCCATAAACGAAGAACGGATTCCCCTTTTTTCAGTGTTGGGTCAAAACATACGGCCATGTTCACGAACATCGTAGGGTATATATGAAAGTATAGCATACCTTGGCCGCATGTTCAACTATAAAAAAGTTCAAAATTTATCTTTTTTCCGGTTGCTGAGGGTAATTCACCTTAATATGCAGTTCCCGCAACTGCTTTGCAGTGACCGGCGAGGGCGCTTGCACCATCATATCGCTGGCGCTTTGCGTTTTGGGGAAAGCTATGACATCGCGTATGCTGGATTTTTGCGCCATCAGCATCACCAGGCGATCCAGCCCGAAGGCAATGCCGCCATGGGGCGGCGTGCCGTATTCAAAGGCGTCTAAAAGGTAGCCAAACTTATCAATGCTTTCCTCTTTGCTTAGGCCCAACAGCGCGAATAACTGTTCCTGCACCTCGCGCCGGTGTATACGCACGCTGCCGCCGCCCAATTCCACACCGTTCAATATCACGTCATAAGCTTTGGCCCGCGCTTGGCCCGGATTTTCGGCCAACAGAGGTAAATCCTCATCCTTGGGCGCGGTAAAGGGATGATGCACCGCTACCCAGCGCTTTTCTTCATTATCGTATTCCAATAGCGGGAAATCCGTTACCCACAGGAAATTCAATTCTTCCGGGTCGATAAGTTTTTCGCGGCGGGCTATCTCCTCGCGCAGATTACCCAGGCTGGCCGCGGAAACGGCGGGCGTATCGGCCACAAACATCAGCAGATCGCCCGTTTTAGCCTCCATACGCTCACAAATGGCCTGCAACTGCCCGTCGGTGAAAAATTTGCTGATTGGCGAACGCAGTTCATTATCATCTACTATGATATAAGCCAGACCTCTGGCGCCGAATATAGCCGCGTATTTGGTAAGGTCGTCCATTTCCTTGCGCGAATAATGGCCGCAGCCCTTGGCATTTATTCCGCGCACCCAGCCGCCTTTTTGCGCCACGGTGGCGAATACCTTGAATTCGCTTTCCCGCGCGATATCGGCAATATCCACCAATTCCATGCCAAAGCGCAGATCCGGCTTATCCGTACCGAAGCGCTCCATAGCCTGTTGATGGGTAAGCTTGGGAAAGGGGGTAATAATTTTTTTGCCTAAAGTACGTTCGAATACGAAGCTTAGCATACGCTCCGTCATATCCTGCACATCATCCGCCGTGACAAAAGACATTTCCACATCCAATTGCGTAAATTCGGGCTGACGGTCGGCGCGCAAATCCTCGTCGCGGAAGCAGCGGGCTATCTGGAAATAGCGATCCATGCCGGAAACCATCAGCAATTGCTTGAACAACTGCGGGCTTTGCGGCAATGCGAAAAACTCTCCGGTGTGCAGGCGCGACGGTACCAGATAATCGCGCGCGCCTTCCGGCGAACTCTTGCAAAGTATGGGCGTTTCGATTTCATAGAAGCCATCCGCATCCAAAAAATCGCGCATAGCCAGGGCAGTTTTATGGCGCAACCGTAAAGATTCCTGCATTTCCGGGCGGCGTAAATCCAGGTAACGGTATTTTAAACGCGTCAGCTCGTCCACATTTACATCGTCTTCAATATAGAAGGGCGGCGTTTTGGCCGTATTCAATACGGTCAGCTCTTGCGCCAGCACCTCTATTTCGCCGCTGGGCAAATTCGGGTTAGCGGTATCGAAGGGGCGTTCACGTACCAGACCCCGCGTTTCAATAACATATTCCCCGCGCAGGCGTTCGGCCAGCGCAAATATTTCCGCGCCTTCCTCCGGGCTGAATACCACCTGCACCAGACCCTCACGATCGCGCAAATCCACGAAAATCAAGCCGCCGTGATCGCGCCTTCTTTGCACCCAACCCATAAGCGTCACATCACGCCCGGCATCCGCCGCGCACAGTTTCCCACAATAATCCGTTCTTCTCATGTAAACATACTCTCCTTTTTATATTATTTCCCAGGCGATGCGAAATGCGGGGTTTTGCGGACGGCCAATGGCCGCCCCTACTTATCTTGCTTAGGGCAACATGGCGCCGGTTTGATTGAAGCGCTCATGCCAGGAAAGGGCTTCGCTCAAAAGATGCGGTGTATGGCAGGCGCCGTTTTTGGTAGCCGCCAAGGCGCGCTGATAATAATCCAACAACAGCGGCCGGTAATCCGGATGCGCACAATTGTGGATGATTTTCAATGCCCGTTCCCGCGGAGAAGTATTGCGTAAATCCGCTAAGCCCTGCTCGGTTGCAATAACATATACATCGTGTTCCGTATGATCCACATGAGAACACATGGGCACGATAGAAGAAATATTTCCCCCTTTAGCTGTGGATGCCGTCATGAAGATGGAAAGATAAGCGCTGCGCGCGAAATCGCCGGAACCGCCGATACCATTCATCAGACGTGTTCCCATAATATGCGTTGAATTGACATTCCCATAAATATCCGCCTCTATAGCCGTGTTCATGGCGATAACGCCCAAGCGCCGCGCTATTTCCGGGTTATTGCTGACTTCCTGTGGGCGCAGGATGATGCGCTGACGGTAAAATTCTATGTTATCATAAAACCTCTTTAAGCATTTGGGCGAAGGAGTGAGGGCAGTTCCGGAAGCGACCACGAATTTACCGCTATCCAGTAAATCGAAGGCAGCGTCCTGTATCACTTCCGAGAAAAACTCCAGATTCTCAAATTCAGAATGCGCCAGATTAAACAGCACCGCGTTGGCCACGCTGCCCACGCCGGATTGTATCGGCAGCAAATCTTTAGGCAAGCGGCCCGCCCGCACTTCCCGGCCTAAAAACTCTGTTATATGTCCGGCAATCGCTTCGGCAGTATCGTCCGGCTCGTTTAAGGGGCGCACCTCATCCGGAATATCGCTGATCACGATACCGACAATCTTTTCCGGGCCGCAGGGAATATAAGGTGTGCCAATACGGTCGGTGACGCGCTTGAGCGGTATAGGAAGACATGCCGGCGGCTTTGCCGGGATATAGATATCATGCATACCCTCCAAGGCCAGCGGTTGGGCAATATTCAATTCCACCAGCACTTTTTTTGCCGCTTGCACAAAAGAGGGGCTGGCGCCAACTGAGGTAGTGGGCACGATATGCCCATCTTCGGTGATAGCGCATGCTTCCACAATGGCAAAATCCATTTCCCCGTAAAAGCCATAACGCACATTTTGGGTATGGCGGCTTAAGTGCTCGTCAAAAAATTCCACGCCACCCGCCGTGTTCAAAGATTTACGCAAGGTTTTGCTGGTTTGATAAGGTGAGCGCCGCACCATGATACCGGCTTCAGTCAACACATCGTCCAGTTCCACCCCTACCGAAGCGCCGGTCATCACAGCAATTTTCACCTGCTCGCCGCTTTCTTTCACCCGCTTCGCCAGCGCCAAAGGGATGGCCTTGGGGTAGCCGGAAGGCGTGAAGCCGGAAGTTCCCACCAACATCCCATCTTGAATCATAGCCGCCGCCGCTGCCGCCGTGATCACTTTGTCTTGCAGGGCCCGGCAGCGTATTCTTTCCTGGTGACCCATATCCGCACCTCCATATTTTTTCACAACTTTTTATCGCTGCGACAGATGCTGCCGCGCCTGTTCAACAGTCATTTCTATTTGTTCGCCGCTAATCATATCCTTCACCAGCGCCATGCCTCTATCCGTTTCCGCCTCACCCAATATTACCGTATAGGCCGCTTGCAGGCGGTTAGCGGTTTTCAGTTGTGCTTTCAGGCTTTTTCTTTCATAATCCATAGCTGTACTGACGCCGCTTTTACGCAAATCATAAGCCATTGCGAAGGCCTGCCTAACAGCTTCGTCAACGGAAAAATCGGCGGCGATAAAAACGCCTATACCCGTTTGCGGCTTTATATCATCATTCTGCGCGGCCAAGGCAACGAATATGCGCTCCATACCCAAGGCCACGCCCACCGCCGGCGTGGGCGCGCCGCCGATCATCTCAATCAAACCATCATAACGTCCGCCACCGCATATGGCGCTTTGCGCGCCGATGCCTTCCGCGCAGATTTCAAAAACTGTTTTCGTATAATAATCCAGCCCGCGCACCATAGAGCTATCCAGGCTATAGGGTATGCCGCAAATTTCAAGGTTTTGCTTCACCGCGGCAAAGTGCTGTGCGCATTCCGCGCACAGATAATCGATGATGCGTGGCGAAGCGGCGCTGATACCGCGGCAGGTATCGCTTTTGCAATCCAGTATACGCATGGGGTTTCGCGCAAAACGGTGCTGACAGGTGGGGCATAGTTCGCCAAGGCTGGGGCGTAGATAATCCTGCAAAGCCGCGCGGTAAACGGCGCGGCAGGCAGGGCAGCCCACGCTGTTGAGGCGCAATACCAGGCCTTGTATGCCCAAACGGCGGTAAAGATCCCACACAAAGGAGATTATCTCCGCATCGGCCAGCGGGGATATGACGCCGATGATTTCGATATTGAACTGATGGAACTGGCGAAAGCGCCCGGCCTGCGGCCTTTCATATCTAAACAGCGGCCCCATGCAATAGAGCTTTTGCGGTTGCGGCTGGCCGTACAGTTTATTTTCGATATAAGCGCGGCAAACGGAGGCGGTGAATTCCGGGCGCAGTGTTAAAGAGCGTCCGCCTTGATCCTGAAAGGTATACATCTCCTTTTGCACTATATCCGTATTTTCGCCCACGCCGCGCGCGAACAGTTCCGTTTCCTCAAATATGGGCGTTCGTATCTCCCCGAAGCCGTATTCGACGCACATTTTACGCAGCAGCGCTTCCACCGCCCGCCATTTGGCGGTATCGGAAGGCAAAAAATCATTTGCGCCGCGCGGTCTTGCGATAGCCATATCACTCCCCCTTATACAAAAAAACTCATCCCCATATAGGGACGAGCATGCCCGCGGTACCACCCTGATTGGGCCTAATGGCCCCACTTATAGCATAACGGCGCTGCCCCGGGTAACTAATACCGGCTCCCGGGCGTTCTCCCTTATTGCCGCGCCGGCCGTGCTTTCAGTCAAGGCACAGCCTCCCTGAGACGCTTACGCAATAAAAAAACCCGTTCATCGCCTTTGCCTATGTAGATTCTTAATAAATTATATGAATTTTTGCCGGTTTTGTCAAATAAAATTTGGTTCAATGTAGATAAAATATTGACTTTAAGGGCAAGGCAAATCTTTTGCCCTTATTAGGCCAGGGCGAACACAAGGTTCGCCCCTACGATATACCCGAAGGGCGGGTGGTAAACCCTGCTGGCAGGTGTTTTCAAGACTTTTTACGACATTGGATTTTGAGAGCGAAAACGCGTACCTTCAGAATTCTGTAGATTTTCTTCAGAATTCTGAAGATTTTTTTCAGAATAATGAAGTTTTTACGAATAGTGAAGATTTTCTTATAAATAGTGAAGATTTTCTTACGAATAATGAAGATTTTCTTACGAATAATGAAGATTTTCTTACAAATAATGAAGATTTTCTTACAAATAATGAAGATTTTCTTACAAATAATGAAGATTGACTAAGCCGCCTTCGGTGAACGCCAAGTATACACGGAGGCAGCTTATTCAGCAAAAACATACTCCTTACTTTCTTTACCGGAACTACGCTTGATAATCAAGCCTTCATTCACCATCTCCCTAATAACCGCATAGGCTCTTGTCTGCTTTACGGTCAGAAGT
>Ga0123353_10007831_pt1 | contig 14507 bp, 9 predicted proteins | sample TergutLab28metaG_3_FD_92763 | JGI IMG/M metagenome (GOLD analysis project Ga0123353, IMG submission 92763) | Labiotermes labralis P3 segment gut microbial communities from Petit-Saut dam, French Guiana - Lab288 P3 | ecosystem: Host-associated > Arthropoda: Insects > Digestive system > Gut ... | reverse complement strand
TGCCCTGTCAGGGCGAAGCAAGGTTAAATCAAAATGTCAATTTATCGACGTGTTCCAATACAGGTACAAAAATCGCCGAGAACGCCAACAAGATCATCCTGCACAAGACAGGAGCGATGCGTTCAGAAGATGGTTCTCTTCACACCGACCAAAGTGCTGCGAACAATAAAAAAATACCGCGCCGAAGATACTACATTGCAAGTGCGCAGACGCTCCCTTTCCGGGAGTGCGTTACTTTCACTTGCAAAGGTTATCTTCACTCGGCATAGCCGTTGGTCTGTGAAGTCAACCAATCCGCATCTCGGTTTTATGAACCTGACACGGTTTCTGAATTGCTGACGAACTCTAAATTTTGTTTGTCCGGTTACACCGGACGGTATTTCAATTACGTGTATTGTACCCTACTTTGTTACGAAATGCAAGAGGATAGCAAGAATTTTTGAGGGTTTTTCCGATTCTCGCCCCAAAACGTGACGCAGTGTTCCGTGAGTGTCCACAAAAATAGCGGCAGACACCCTACTGGAAAAGTCAATCGACCGCCGGGCGACAAAAATACCCCCTCTCCCTTTGGGAGAGGGCTGGGGTGAGGGCTTTTCATACTTTTTTCGCTCCAAACAACCCTCACCCTAACCCTCTCCCAAAGGGAGAGGGGACGCTGATTGTGTCGGCACTCGCCGACCAACCGCCCGGCGGTCGGTTGGCTACCTATGTCGGCAACCTACCTGTTTTGGAACTTGCAATCGCCCTGAAAGCCCAATGAGCGGCGTGGGGTTAGCCCGCTGGAAAAAAACCTCTTGCCAATAAACGGAAACGGTGTATAGTAAACGTCAGATTCGAGGCAATAAACAATAACCCTTTTTCAGTATATGATCATCGGTGTCCCCAAGGAGATTAAAGTCCATGAATATCGTGTAGCCCTGTTGCCGTTCGGCGTTGACGAGTTTGTCCACGCCGGACATACCGTTCTTGTCCAACGTGATGCCGGTATTGGTGCCGGGATGCCGAACGACGAGTACGAACAAGCCGGTGCGACCATCGTCGACTCCGCCGAAGAAATCTTCGCCAAAGCAGACCTGATTATGAAGGTCAAAGAACCGCAACCGCAGGAAATCAAAATGCTCCGAAAAGGGCAAATCCTCTTCACGTATCTGCACCTTGCGGCGGAACAAGAATTGACGGAAGGCATTACGAAAAGCGGTTGCCGTTCCATCGCATACGAAACGCTCATCGATCAGCATGGTCGTTTGCCGCTTCTGACACCGATGAGCGAAGTTGCCGGTCGAATGAGTGTCCAAGTAGGGGCGCGATTTCTCGAAAAACCCCAGGGCGGTCGCGGAGTGTTACTCAGTGGTGTGCCCGGCGTTTCCCCCGGTAAAGTTGTCGTTCTTGGCGGCGGGGTGTCCGGTTCGGGTGCCGCTAGAGTTGCCGCCGGGTTCGGTGCCGATGTTGTGATCCTCGATACGAACATCGACCGATTGAGGTACTTGTCCGAAACGATGCCCGCTAACGTCAATGTTTCGTTCAGCAATCGGCAAGAGGTTCGCAAACAGATTGCGGATGCTGATCTTGTGATCGGTGCTGTGCTGGTTGTCGGTGCAAAGGCTCCGCGTTTAATTCAGCGGAGCGACCTCAAATTGATGCAACCCGGCTCCGTGATCGTTGACATTGCCATCGACCAGGGGGGCTGTGTGGAAACTTCCCGAGCGACGACGCATGCGGAACCGACGTACATTGTTGACGACATTATTCATTATTGTGTCGGCAACATGCCCGGTGCGGTGAGTCGAACGAGCACTTCGGCACTCTGCAACGCAACATTTCCGTGGGCGATGGAGATTGTCCGCAACGGCACCGACTTGGCTACCGCCGCCGCGAAGCATTCGCCGATTGCTCATGGAATCAATACGTTTGATGGCGAACTGACATGCAAAGCCGTTGCCGACTCCTTTGGATTGCCGTGGTCGGATCGCTTCGTCAAGAATTATTGGACCGCGAACCGGTAATAATGTGCTCTCATAAGGAGCCGGGGACGGAGCGGCTCCTTACTTTGCTTACCGCCGAATCATGTCCTGCAACGTCGCCCCGGCGGGAATCATCGGCAACACATGTTCCTGATACGGCACTGTAATGTCCAACAAAAACGAGCCCGGGCTGTTAATCATCCGTTGAATCGCCGCCGGAAGGTCCGCCTTGTCCGAAACGTTCATCGCCTCCCAACCATATCCCTGGGCAATCGTTACATAGTCGGGATAGCGTGTCTCCGGTCCAATGCCGTCGCCGCCACCGTACCATTCGGGATGGTCAATCGGTCCCAAATATGTGTTCGCCCGGTTCTTTTGGAAGAACCGATCTTCCCACTGCATCACCATTCCCAAATGCTGATTATTTAGCAAAAATACCTTGACCGGAATCTTCTCACAGAAACACGTCGCCATTTCCTGAATGTTCATCTGGAGACATCCGTCGCCGTCGATGTCAATCACCAACTTTTCGGGATTGGCAACTTTCGCGCCCATTGCCGCCGGAAGTCCGAAGCCCATCGTGCCCAAACCGGCACTGGAAAGCCAGGTTCGCGGCTTGGAAAATTGGTAAAACTGTGTCGTCCACATCTGATGCTGTCCCACGCCGGTAACGATAATCGCATCCCGATCCTTCGTCGCTTTCCACAGTTCATGAATCGCATACTGTGCGGTGATGTGGGGCGACTCCATGCCGTATTCCATCGGCATCTCGCTCTTCCACTGGTCGATTTTCTGATGCCACAGTGCTAGTTCTGGTGCCGGTTTGTGTCCCTTCAATTTTTTGAGCAAGCCCTGTAAAACGTCTTTGACGTTGCTAACAACCGAGATGTTCGCCTGTTTAACCTTGTTGATTTCCGACGGATCAATGTCCACGTGAACAATCGTTGCATACTTGGCAAACTCCGACACCTTGCCGGTTACACGGTCATCAAACCGCACTCCGAACGCGAGCAGAAGATCGCAATCGTGGATAGCATGGTTGGCGTATGCAGTGCCGTGCATTCCCGGCATCCCGAGCGAGAGTTTGTGTTCCCGGGGAAAGCAGGAAAGTCCCATCAAGGTTGTGGTAACGGGAATCTGCGTTAGTTCGGCGAACTTCCGCAACTCGGCGGAAGATTCCGACGAAATAATTCCGCCGCCGACGTATAAGACCGGGTTTCTCGCCTTCTGAATAGCATTGGCAATTTTTTCCAGTGCTTCGTCCGAAGGGGCGGGAACATCGGCGACATAGCCGGGTAATTCAAGCAGTGCATTGAAGTCGGGAACGCACTGGGCGACCTGAATGTTGCGCGGAATATCGATCAACACCGGACCGGGACGACCCGTCGTGGCAATGTGAATGGCTTCCCGAACGATTCGGGCAATGCTGTCCACATCGGTAATGAGATAGTGGTGTTTCGTGATTCCCCGGCACATTTCGACGATGGGGGTCTCCTGAAACGCATCGCTTCCAATGGCAGGGATGCCGACCTGCCCGGTGATGGCAAGCATCGGCACGCTGTCGAGTTTGGCATCGGCAATCGTGGTAACGAGGTTCGTCGCCCCGGGACCACTGGTAGTCATACACACACCGATTTTTCCGGTGGATCGGGCAATCCCTTGCGCGGCAAATCCACCGCCTTGCTCCTGCCGGGGCAGAATGACCCGGACTTTGTCCCGAAACCGCGTCATCGCTTGGTGTAACGGAATACTAAATCCGCCCGGATACGCCCAAATGGTCGTAACCCCGGCGTTGACGAGGGATTGAATCAATATATCGGCACCGCTCATTTGAACGGGAGAAATCGGAGTTGTAACTGTTTCGCGGGAAATTTTCGGCATGTGAATCAACAGGAGTAATAACCGCGTACATTATAGCGGATTTACCGATTCTTGTTAGAGGGTTGTGAACAGGTCGAATGCAATTTTTTTTCGCAACAAATCGTTTTGTGGAACGTACAGGCGACAACGACTTATACTTTTTTCGACGAGGTACGGTATACTTCTCTTTGACAACGCGAATGTCAATGCTTTTAGCAACATGCTTTTAGCAACATTTTCTGCCCTTTGACAATATAGAGAGTTATGCTAGAATTCCCCCTCTATGTCAGATGGAGAGCCGGTTCCTGCGAAAACAGCAGAAAGGGAACGTTGGACAGGAATTATTTTCACATTCCTGTCAACGTTCCTTTACGGAGTCTCCAACGTTGCCATCAGGTACATGACCGTGCCCGAAATGGTCGGTGGAAATGTCGATCACTTCTGGATTCTCTTCTACAAAGAAGTCATAGGACTTTCTCTCCTGCTTCCGTGGTTGCTCGTTCGATGGGGGCAAGGACGTTTTCGATTCTGCTCCAAGCGGCTCGTGCTGTACATTATCATCGCGGCGGTGCTTTGCCAACTGATTGGTGCGCCGCTACAAATTTGGGGATACGCCGTCGTCGGTTTCGTCATTGCCGTGCCAGTCATCCAGTCCTCGATCCTGCTCGGCGTTGCCTTGCTGGGATATTTCCTTTTCGGTGACTCTCTTTCCCGACAGAGGAAAATTGCCATTGCTCTCCTCATTGTTGCCGTTACCATTCTCAGCATCGGCAAAGAATTGTCCAACGCGGGAGAATCGCACGGAAAAGATACCGTCAATACCGGCATTTTTCTCATTGTCGCCGCCGGAACCGCCGTTGCGGGTATTGCCTTTGCCATCTATGTCGTGATGCTCCGTTACGCGATCCGGCAGTTTTGGCACGACGACAACAGTGCCCGGTTGTCCTTCAGTTTTTCTCAATGGGTCGGACACGATTACGTCAAACAGCCGGGCAAACGGCTCTATTCGCCGTTTCCCATTACGCTGTCGATGGCTCTTGTTCTTGCCGTCGGGATTGTCATCTTCGGGGCATTCATCTACGGCAGGCAGGGCATTGCGGGTTTTACCGCCGTTCCCCATGCCGCGTGGGTTGCCATTTTGATTTCGGGAGTCTGCAATGTGACCGGCTTCCTTTTTCAGGTCCAAGGCTTGCGAATGACTTCCGCAGTGCAAGCCTCGCTCATCGCGATCAGTCAAATGTTGCTGTTATCGCTGATCGGCTATCTGTTTTTCGGCGAGACTGCCCTCTTCCATCCGCTCGTCATGATCGGACTCGGACTCACGGTTTACGGGGTACTGATGTCGGCAAGACCGGAAGAACCGAGGAAGGTCAAACGGTAGGGGTGTCAAATGGTAGGGATATAGTTTTCGCCCTCCGGTTTTCTGCCGGAGTACCGGCTAAATACCGGCGGGCAAACACCGCGCCGCTCTTTTGTACTGCTAATCCAACACCGGCAAGACCAGTTCGCCACGTCTTTGCGCCTCTTCGTCAATGAAAGCACCGAGCCTCGGAGCATTAGCGTCGAGCCAAAGAATAATTCGCCGTCGATCTTCCGCCGAAACAACATCGCGGTGAGTATCATCAAACAGAACCTGACCGAGCCGACTGTTCGCGGCACCGACACTTCCTGGCATCGCTCGACTGCCGCCCGACTCGCCGCTCCGCACCGTTGCTCCCAACATTCCACCAGCATAAACGAAAACGTAAGGACGTAAGTCGCCGAAATCCATCCTGACGGGTCCCGCTTGCTGCGAATTTGCTTGCAATTCACGATGACAACCAACGCAACTCTTCTCGAAGACCGGTTGGACAGTCCGATAAAACGTAATCGGTTCGACGTGACCGATCTCCGGTTCCAACGTCGACGGCGGACGTTGAAATGCCTTTGCCTGTAAATTCGGCACCGAAATTTGCGTCGGTTCATGACAGCCGGTGCAGACCAGTCTCTCGCCGGGATGAAGATACGTCACCGAACGCATTGTTTGGACTGCCATGTCGTTTTCGTCCAGTATTTGGAACAAAAGTTGTTTGTTCGGCGGTGCCTCGAAAAACACACTGCCGTCGTCTTCTACCGGCACTGTGCCGAGCGGAATACGCGGCGTATTTTCTGTCGCATAACCGATGAACGGCTGATCCATCCACGGATTCGGCTTCAGAATGACTTGAAACACACGCAACCGCTTGATCGGACGATCTGCTGGCAACGGCAGATGGGAAAAATTGACATTCAGAGCACCAATCGTTGCGGTGGGGTCGGCGTTGACAAAATCTTCCCCTTGCGTCGTTTGCCGAGGAATGATCGGCGGAACCGTGCGTGCCCGAACGGGAAACGGTTTCGTGAGCCGCAGTCGCGGATCATAACCTATCGGCAAAATTTCTCGTTCGCAAATCAACTCTTCGTTGCCGAAGCGGTCAAGAACAACCAAGTCTTCCCAAGAATTGCAGAGGAACAAGTCTTCGCTGAGCGGTAATGGTGCCCCGTAATGATATTGTCCTCGCATTGGTGATTCGCTCTCCGGGAAGGGCACATAAGGCGTAATCCGCCGCATTTGATTCATGTGGTAATCATTCTTTTCCCGCAAATCCAACATAACGAGTGAACCGAACGTTTCACCGTGATGTGGTGCCGCCGTCAATACATAACGGTGCGAATCAGGAATCGCGCGAATATGCATCTGTGTCATTGGAAGCGCACTTGGAGCATCGGGACAAGTTCCAAAGCGGTGATCGCCGTGCTTTTTGCCGATCAGAAATTCCAAGTCGTCAACCAGTTCCGAGAGCGGCTTGGAGCGGTCGAAGTCATCAAGTTCTCGCAACGGCTTGTCTATACCTGTCAACCGAGACAACGGATGATGATTCAACGTATGCCAGGGCAACGGATAATTGCCCGTCGGTGCCCGAGGATCGCGCCCATCAGGAAAACATGTCCAGAAGAGTGAGCCGAGACAGTTTTCGCGGTCGACGTAGTCCCAACGTGTGTAAACGAGCATTCCGTTATTATCGACGCTCGGCTGCCATTCACTGGTCTCGAAGAAACTAATCGGATAGATGTCGCTACCGTCAGATTTCATACTATGCAGAACATACGTTGGCACCCGCAACCAGGCTTCTTCACCGAAGCACCGAATGAACCCGCCACGCCGTTCCGAAATGAACACCACCCGACCATCCGGCAACGGGCAGGGATCAAAATCATTGTGCGGACCATCGGTCAACTGCATGATGTCGGTGCCGTCCACTTGCATCTTGAAAAGATTGAACGAGGTTTCCGGCGACCATATCCAACGATGTTCCTGCGAACCGCTGTGAGCAAAATAGACGGTCTGCCCATCGTAATCGAGTTCCGGCGAATGGAAGGAACCGTAGTCGAGTGTGCGTCCCGCCAATCGCCCTTCCGCACCGGCAACCACGGTACGCCCTTCGATCAGGTTCACGACTGTCGGATTTTTGTCACGCCAACCTGCTATCGTGAAAATCCCGCCGCCGTGAATCGTGTTGAAGCCGAAATTCTGCGTGGCAAAATGTCCCCCCATGCGGTCGGTGTTCCACGGATTCGTCAAACGACTCCCGGCATAACACGCTCTGCCGAGAAACAAAATGCGGTCAACTTCCGTGAGCAATGGATCAGCAAACATGATTTGCCGACGCAAAGCACATGCCGCAAAGTAGTCCGACTTGTCGATTGCCGAAACCGGCTTGTTCCGAATGCCGTCTTGCAAACGTTTGACATCGGCAGCAAGTTGAGCAAGCGGTGTAAGTGCATTAGCAAAGAGATTGCCGTGCTGACAGCGTAGCGATTCGAGCATTGCCTCGGTGCGGCGAAGAACGACAAGCGTGGGTTCCGCTTCATCAGGATCGATCAGAGCGTGTTGGTCGTAAACCTGTTCGGCGGCACCGCGTGGCAACGGTGTTGTACCGTCAATCTGGTTTCGCACGTCGATGTACTGTTCCCCCCAGTTTGCGAACACGCCGGGTCGAAACGCATCGGGATCAAGAGTTGTCAGCCCGTACTCCGCAATGGCTTTGCGTAAATCATCGGGACCGCCTTCCAATCGCGGAATGTTCTTCGACGGCTTTTCACCGGGCTTGACTGTCGGTTCGATGGGGGCACCGCTCGTCGGAAACAATCGGTCGAGCAAATTCGATTGCAACGTCACTCGACCATCAGACAAATGGGCAAGGGAGCCGGTGACGGCGTATGTCAGGGAGGCTGTGTGAATACCGTGTGCCTCAACAATCGCTTGCATCGTTGCAGACAATTCGGCGGCATCGGCAGAAAGCCGGGCATCGGTCGAGAACTGAGCATCGGTAGAGAACCGGGCATTGGTAGGTTGCCGACCGCCGGGCGGCAACAACGGCTCGAAATCACAAGCAAGGAGCAACGTATTATCTTTCCCGAAGATTCGCAGAGCATCAATCGCACCACGACAGGGAAGCCCACCTTCGACGAGCGAACCGATGGCGAGCATCGTCTTCGGCGGTGTTTCGCTCTTCGCTCGGTTGAGTTCGATGGAACCGAGCGACACCCCATCGGCAAACAGTTCGGCGTTGCCATCGCGGAATTCAACGGCAAGTTTCCGCCAAACGCCATCGGCAACGTTCAAGGTGGTGTGGAGATGATCCGGCTGATTACCGGGCAGATACAGGGTGAGACAACCGCTTCCCACCATCGTAAACATCTCCCAATGTCGCGGCGAATTTTTCGGTTCGTGTGCCACGAGAATGCTGTATGGTCTCGGGTCGTCGATTTTTGCCATCATTTCGACACGCAGTGGTACGTCATTGAAAAGGGAGGACCCGGGCAATTTCAATCCTGTGGTGTTCGGTGCAAAAGCGAAACCGTGGTCAGCATTGACAGAGGGCACCGCAACGGCAAGAAGCGGTTCCGTCGTATCCACGGCAGTGTCCAATGGGGTGATGCGATGAATCATCGGCGGCAGTTGCGCGGTCGCCGATGTAACAACCGACACGAAAAGAATAGCGAAAAATAGGTGTTTCATGGAACAAGTGTTTTATGGAAAAGGGCACTTCTAATAACCTCATTCTAGGCTTCCACACGTAAGTATTCTACCATAAACGCAAGAGCATCTACACAAACCGACCGCCCTGTAAGGGCGACGCATCTTAGCCCAGGGCAAGGCGACAGTGTCGATAGACTGGAACCGGTCTGAAAATGTCCTTTGCGGTCTTTGCGAAGTCCTTTGCGCCTTTGCGTTAAATTCCTAAACGCAAAGGACGCAAAGAATTCAAAATGACCAATTTGTCCCCGTTGGCAGTATAGACACGGAGCCGCCGCCCTGGGCAACGAGCCCCAAGAACAATCAACCGCCCGGCGGTCGGTTGGCTACCTTTATACCCCAACTACCTTCATACCCCCAAAGTGAAATTTGCAATCGCCCTGTTTGATAAGGGAGCATTATCGACCCCCCATTTCCCGAACCACCTCCATCGGACCAGGTCGGAACCTTTCGGCAAACTGGCGAAGTTGGGTTCCGTAGTGTCCCTTCATTACGACGACATGATGCGGCATTCCGAGGTTGCAAACATCGAGGAAAAACTTGTTGACACCGCCGCTCGATACTCGAACGGTACCGGCGCAGCCTTCAATCGCTCGCGGCGGCTTTTCGACCTTGCCTTCGACGATTGCCAACGAGTAACGATCCTCCATCCGCCAAAACCGGAACAACGTTACGTCCATCTCGTGCAACAATTCGGCATCGACCGTCAGCGGCTTGCCGGTATTGTAGTGGACATTGAGCGTAGGTCCTTCCGGCGTGCCTATCGGTTGGCACATTCCCCAGGGTGTTGCCCCGCCGTGCCAAAGGAGAATAGAGTCGTCATCGTGTTCAAGCCAATCGCTGTTGAACGCCGCCGTTTCACAACCGAGTGCCTTCGCCAATAGACAACCGAGAGCACCGTCAACATCCCCCTCTTCGCAGATGTTGATTCCATCGGAAGCAAGCCGCGCAACAGCCAAGTAGGACCACACGCCGAACTCGTTCGGCATTTCGGGCCAACAACGCAACGCAACGGCATCGAGGTTTTCCGTTGCGACCAGTTCACGAATTGCCAAATAGTATCGAGACGAAATGTTCCAAACATCATCGGAAAGCGTTACACCTTCACGGACGGGCAACCCCAGTGCCTCGGCTTTTTGACGATCTTCCGCAACGACATCATCGGAGTAAGAGCGAACCAAAGCAAAGAACTCGTGTAAACCGAATCGCCGCAACCGTGTCCCGAGTAACCGGAGCATTGCGGCGGCATCGACTGCCATATTCAAGAATCCGGGAGCGTGATCGCCGATCAGACCGACCCTCGCACACCGCAGTTTTGCGGCGGCAGAAGAACCGTAGATTGCATCGTTCAAGTCCGAAACAGTTTTTTCGTTACCGGGCATTCCGTAGACGAGGTACGGCGGCATCCCGGCTTGTGCCATCCCGGAGACCCAATTATGGGCACCGACTAATCCACATGCGGAGACTTTGGGGTTTTTCGGATTTTCCGGCGTTCCCCAAATGATGATTCCGCCAACCCATTCGGTCAGCAGGAAGGACCAAAGATTGCCGTCCCCCATCGTCGGTTGCGAAATGATGATCGTTTCGACTTCGGCTTTGTAGCAAGCAATGATGGCGTGCTCCATTTCATTTTCGTCCGTGATCGGTCCGAAAAAAAGCGGCTCGAAGGGGGATGCTTGTAACTGGGAGCGGATTTCCTGTTCGAGGTATGCTCCCCACGCCGGTTCAAAACCGGGACGCTTGCGACCTATAAAGAATACGGCGACGTTCATGGATGTAGGTTGTGCTACCAACGGGGACAAATTGGTCATTTTGAATTCTTTGCGTCCTTTGCGAGAATCTTTGCGTCCTTTGCGTTTAGGAATTTAACGCAAAGGCGCAAAGGACCGCGCAAAGATCGCAAAGGACAGTTTCATACCGTTTGCAGTATACCATGATTTGGTGGGAGAGTAAAGAGCAGGGGGGATTGCGCCCGTTGCGTTCAATCATTTTTCGGATAGAATTCATGGTGTTCCGTTTTAACTCGCCATCGTTCCATGACCAACTATCGTACCCAACACGGCATTAGCCGTATCGAGATTCTTGTCATCGTTGTCATCATCGGCGTGTTGGCTGCGCTGTTCTTGCCCGCATTTCTAAGTACGCCACACTACGGCAAGGTCGCAAGCCAAGACCTTCAACAATTGATCGACTACCGAACGCAAGAGGGGCATCGCACAAACATTCGGGAATACCTGACCACGCAGAGCAAGGAGAACCTCGAGATTTGGAAAAAGGCAGCCCACGCTGGTTCTCCTGAGGGACAAGCCCTGCTCGGCTTGTGCGATCTTTATGGTGCCGGTGGTCCCCAGAACGACGCAAAGGCAGCGGCGTGGTTTCGTAAAGCCGCCGAGCAGGAATTGGCAGAAGGGCAATTTCAACTCGGCGAATGCTACGCCCTCGGCAGAGGTATTGCCAGCGATGAAACGGAAGCAGTGAATTGGTACCGCAAAGCCGCCGAGCAAGGACACGTCGAGGCACAATTCAGTCTCGGCAAGGCATACTACTTCGGCGAAGGAGTATCCCAAGACTTGATGGAGGGAATCGATTGGGTTCTCCAGTCTGCCGAACAGGGACTTGCGGCGGCGCAGAGTTTTATGGGCACGTTTTATGCCGACATTGATGGCAACGAGGCGTTGAAATGGCATCGCCAAGCCGCTGAACAAGGACACGCTTTTTCGCAGTACCGTCTCGGCAAACGCTATTATGACGGCGTGGGAGTCTTTCAAGATGACGCGGAGGCGGTTAAGTGGTTCAGTCAATCCGCCGAAGGTGGATACAATGAGGCACAGTTCATGCTCGGCGTGTGCTACTACCATGGCACGGGCATTGCCGAAGACATGGGGGAAGCCGTCCGATGGTTCCGCGAAGCCGCCGCACAAGGTCATTCCGAAGCGCAGTACAGTCTCGGGATGGCACATTTCCTCGGTGAAGGGACCCGCCAAAATGAGGCGGAAGGCGTAAGATGGTTCCGCAGAGCCGCCGATGCGGGATACATCGAGGCACAATACACGCTCGGCGTATGCTTTTACAATGGCACCGGCATTGCCAGAAATGTGAACGAAGCACTCCGATGGCTCCGCGAAGCCGCCAGCCACGATCACGAAGGTGCCATCGAAGCGTTGCGACAAATAGAGATACAAAGACAACAAGAGCGCGTGACTTCGCAAGCACCGGTGACTTCGCAAACGCCAGAGACGCAAACGTCAGCGACACTGACGGCGATTCCCACAGAGTTGGAAGGTGAATCGACAGAGGATGCTACGTCAGAAGAGGTTCCAACAGACGGGGAAGTCGAATGGGATTGGGACAACGACGACTGGGACTGGGACACAGAAACCAACGAAGAAAATGACGCAGAAACCGACGAATGGGACTGGGATGACAACGAATGGGATTCCGATACAGAGAATGGTTGGGAGTAAATAAAAGCCGGGCGAGAGACGTTCCCCACTGGATTCCCGCCTACGCTTGCGTCTCTGCATCTTCCACACCGCCGCTATACTGGAACCGGTCTGAAAATATCCTTTGCGGTCTTTGCGAAGTCCTTTGCGCCTTTGCGTTAAATTCCTAAACGCAAAGGACGCAAAGAATTCAAAATGACCAATTTGTACCCGTTTATGGTATACCAGTAAGGATACGGTCAACTTCTTGGAGGGCATCAATGAGCACCGGCGGACTCACCGGCTTTGAAATAATGCGGGTAACGCCAAGTTCGAGCAACTCCTTACGCTGTTCCGCGTTGCCTGCACTGGTAACGACCAAGACCGGCGTGCCGCTCAATCGGGGACTCATCGAAATCCTACGCATCAGTTCGATCCCGTTCATATTCGGCATCGTCAAGTCCGTCACGAGCAAGTCGGCTTTGACTTTTTTCATACACGAAATCGCTTCACTCCCGTCGGAGGCTTCGATGAAGTTGGCATCGCCGAGTCCCGCTATTTCCAAGCAACGTCGAATAAACATCCGCGCCAGTGCCGAATCGTCCGCAATTACTACGTTTTTAATCATGTTAAGTCTCCCACTGTTACATAATTCTACTATATTTTTGGTTTTTTTGATAGCCCCTGTTTGAAAATTCCCGAGGCGATCTGTGTTGAAATGATCTGCTCATGCTGACCGTACCGATCAGTCCGTCCATGAAGGGGTGTCCTGGCTGACAACGGCACCGAGTGCCCGCCACGACGTTCGTGAAATTCCATTACTGACAAATCGCACAGAACCATCCAGGGCGGAAACATTCACTCCGCCGGAATGATTGCTCGTCGCCGATACCATGCCGTTTGTCGGCAATTCGCCACTCCGCCCATTGTAAATGCCGCAACTGGGAGAGTTGGGCGGTAAACACGTATGAAAAGCATACTGTAACGGTGCATCTTCCCAAATACGTCGTCCAAGCCAATCACCATCCCCCGTTTCTTGATTTGCGTAACGACCGAAGGAACCCCGAAGATTCTGGCACGACTCGCTGACCTCCTCCCACGCAGTCGGGTGAACCGAATCTCTGTACGTGCTACTACTGCCGCCTCTGCCGATAAGCCCTTCACTGAATGCAATGGTATTCCCTGTTCCTTTGTTTTGTATTGCTGAAAAAGAAATGTCAAACTGATAGTGCCGAGGCCAACCACGCCTCGCGTTCCAGGGGCGACCAAGAGAGAATACGGTAATCACCTCGCCGTTTTCATCCGTACTTTCGGCAGACCTTTCTAGGTAATCATTGGAGACGACATCACCGCGACACGCCCGGTAATTCGACAGCGCAAGCCCACTCCCACCAGAAACACGACCGCCCGACGGACAAAGAAACAAAGAAACCGCAACATATCCTGCCGGGTTCTCCATGATAGGACCACGGTATTCATTCATCAAGTCACTATAAAGGTTCTGCTGTTCAATAAAGGGAAGGAGTGTCGGAAACAAGCCACATCGCTCAATTCCCCGGTTCGCCAATCGCGGATCACCCGTCGATGCGGGAAGGTGGCTATTGGTATCGTGAAAATTGATGAGCGCAAAGGTCAGTTGTTTCAAATTATTCGTACACTGCACGCGTCTCCCGGACTCTCGTGCGTACTGTACCGCCGACAAAAGAAGGGCGATCAACATTCCGATAATGGCAATAACAACAAGCAGTTCAATAAGTGTAAAGGCGGTATTGCGGTTCATCATTGTCACTAAAAAGGGGGAGTGCTACTAAAAAAGGGGACAGTGGAGATTCTATCAGATATTAGTGCCAGTAGGCAATAGGGGGAATCAGAACCGGGTGCGTCAGCAAAGAAGCCCCTTGCACCGCGGCGGGCTCTGTCAGCCGACCTCCGTTAACCGACAAAAGGGGGCTTGCGCCCCCCTCTATACCATAAACGGGTACAAATTGGTCATTTTGAATCCTTTGCGGTCTTTGCGTGAATCTTTGCGTCCTTTGCGTTTAGGAATTTAACGCAAAGGCGCAAAGGACTTCGCAAAGATCACAAAGGACATTTTCAGACCGGTTCCAGTACAACTACAACGAAGGGAAATTCTTCTGCTAATGCCGGATTCTGCGGCGGCAGTTTCTGTTTGAAATCCCGGGTCTAGTCTACCCAGGAATCCCC
>Ga0123353_10007830_pt1 | contig 14507 bp, 9 predicted proteins | sample TergutLab28metaG_3_FD_92763 | JGI IMG/M metagenome (GOLD analysis project Ga0123353, IMG submission 92763) | Labiotermes labralis P3 segment gut microbial communities from Petit-Saut dam, French Guiana - Lab288 P3 | ecosystem: Host-associated > Arthropoda: Insects > Digestive system > Gut ... | reverse complement strand
TACTAATGGTAGTAATGCTGGATACACCATGTTCTGAGGTAGAGTGCAAGACTACTGGCTACCCATTCCACTCGCATGTTTCCCCTTCACTTCCCCAACCATGCATCACCGTGTGCCATCAGGTTTCAGCTGAGCTCTACAAAACACCTATTGCCTCAATTGTAATAAGGTAACCCTTCAACAATGACTTGAATGTTTTCCACTGCAAAATTTTTCTCTTCTAAGTGTCTCTTCAGGTATCTTTTCAAAGAGGAAATGCACATGATGCTGTATTTAGTCCAATGTCGCGGTTTCGAAGGTCTTGGGCAAGAGCTTGCTTTCTCCATATTTTAAGGCTCAAACCTTTATTATATATATTATATTTTACAACTTTTGGCATCTTACAACAGAAGCTGAAAATTTATTCCTCAATGGTCTTGCATGTCTACAAGATTTACGCTTGAAACTCTGTGGTAGTCGCACGTAATTATTGTAACACGTAAACACTGGCGTAGAATCATTAACATTTAAATAACAGCTGGAAAAGTTCGTACAGTACTGGTAATCTGTAGAACAGTAGAATAGAAGATAAAGTGGGTTTGTGTCCTTTTGGTCCCAATGCATGTAGGGCTTTTTAAGAGGCCATTTGTGTCCTGTACAGGCAATCTGTAATGAAGTATGGTTCCATGAATGGTCCACCAGGTCGTACACAGAGCCCTGTAGTAGTTCATTGATAGCAACTCATCCATTTGTTGTTTTCGAAGCCCTGGAAACTAAAAACTAAGAAACCCGGTATAGGAGATTATAAAGTAGGGAACACACTTTCACCTCATATGTAGAAAAAGATGATCCTTCCTTTCTGTGATGATAAATAAACATTAAGGCATAATCCCAAAATAAGATGAGAAAGGTCAAAAAATTTTGTATCCAATTTTTTCAGTAGCCTTTCCACATACCAGACTCAAAAAACAGAACAAGATGACATATCAGTATTTATTACTTCCACAACACTGAACAGATCGCAGGTGGTCCATTGATAGCTACAGTTTGGCAATGGCAGTCTCACTGTTTGTGAGCAAGAATGTGAGGATCTCTGGTTACGTTTGAAGCCAGAAGGGGTCCGCGGGCAAAAAAGTTTTGGAAACACTGGTCTTTGTTAATTTACATGTTTACACACAAGTGTTCCTAGACTTTGGTTGCCAACTGTCTTTATATTTTAGGACTGTGTGGTAATTAGGCTTGAGTGGAGGCTGTATAGGTGTGTAAGGTGCATGCTGTCCTTCCCCCCCATTCTAACATTGTGATAGTCAGTGTAGTAATGTACTGTTGGGCTGAACATGTTTACAGATCTGCTTCCCAAGGCAGGTCAGCCAGAATAACATGCCAGGTCAGCAGTTTGTTAATAATAAAGCTGAAATGTGTTTTAGTTACTGAATTTTAAATTGTGTTTTTGTCTGCTGGCATGAAATGTTGCCATCCAGGAATGGCAAGCTCTTTGAAGCTTTTTCAGCCTGTGAAAGAATTCTTTTAATTTTTTTAAATCAATGTGATTTTTCAGTCTGGATTCTGTAATTAGAAAAAGAAAAGAGGTCTGCCTGTTTAATCATTTGGTAGTGGAATTATAATGATGATTGTGCTCTATAGATTATGCAGCAGATTGGAATTTGTAGGGCTGTGTAAGAGCAGCTGCATTTGGCCATTGGCAGTGCTCAGTATTTGGCATCTGGAGCAACATACTGCATATTGCAGATCTGTAACATTCAGCTTCAGTGGGTTAAGACTTACCAGTCTAGACTGTAGAGGTTGTTCTGTGAAACATGTGCCAGTCTGCAGGATTCTGTTATGCAAGGAATTTTACTAAATATGCTTTATTACTATATGAAAAGTCAGTGGTGGTTTCATGAATGTAGTCTTGTCTCATGGCCAGTTTTCCTATTTCAAATCCCTCATGAATAGTAGACAGTATTCACAAAACTTTACATCTAAGAAACATGATGAGCAGTTTTATGTTAGTGGCTACTGTAATTTTTTTTTTGATTGCTTATCGTTGGTATCATATCTGTTTAATAATTCATAGCCATCAGTTTGCAGCACATGATTATTACATTGATGAAGGAATACAATTTTTTTTTATTGTGTTGGGGCTGTGTTTCATATTTATGTATGTGGTTTTACCAGTTGCAAGTCATATTTGAATATAACTTGCCCAAAAAGAGCCACAGTGACAAGAATTACATTTCATTTCATTTTTAATACTTTCCCCCTCATTTGTGAGGTTACTGAGCATGAATTGGAAATCATTGGCATTTGGATCAGCTAGCAATAAGCCATTGGGAATGTAAGAGCAACAGTGTTTGACTTCAAAAACAAAATCTGCATGCATAGCATTACTAAATACTTATACATTGTTCAGTGATTTTGAACAGTGAAATTAGTGTTGCTACTGTCTTACGGTTTCTGGCACCATAAAATTTGGTAGGTGACGAGGTATGAGTGTTGCAGAGGATCCTCCTGCCCCCAAAACATTGATTATGAACACCTATGCAGTGTTGTATCCCAGCAGGCTATAATTTGTATATTAGCCAGTGTGAAAACACTATATCTTACAAACTAATGTCTCTCTGTAAGGCCTGCAAGTTTATTTTGACTGTGTAACTTTTGAATTTGGTTAATGTTACATGTGAAAGCGTGTGCTGCACTCGTGTTAGAACTGCGTGATGGAATGTTAGTTCTGTGAAGTTTATGATAAATGTGCATCACAGGAACTTTCATGATTAATTGAAAATTCTGAGATGGAAAATTTCGTACCAGAATCCTTCTAACTGCTGAGTGGTCATGACGCTCCCATACACCAGGGCCTAAGCTTTGTACTTTCCTGGCCTTGTTTTGTAACTAGTAAGGACATAAATTTCATTTATCTGTGCTACCCCTTCCTGTAAGCAGTTTTGTTCTTATTGGTGGTATGTTTTGCAGTTTATGTAATGTTTCTCTTTTCATTGATGCCTGGCTGCAAAGGACAAAGTCACATCTCCATAATCTAATGGTTTGGTCAGTTTATCACCAATATCTTGATTGCTTTGCAATGCAGTAATGAGTGTAACAGAATGATGTATGTGATGTCTTTTTGTTGCTCGTGTTAATGATCGTTTCCGGGATATGTCACATTACTTCTTTCCTTACGGCATTTGTGTCACTGAAAGAATGAACACTGGTTCTTCTCTTGAATGTCTGTGCTTAGCACCTGCTGCCCCATCTGCATGCCTTCCTTTCTCCCCACAGTTTTCACTATATTATCCCGCTGCATTCTGGGTCCTTTATAGAAGGGAGGTATTCAATTTAGGTAGCACGATGTAATAGGCAGTCTACTTGCCTATGTAGAAGGGAGGTATTCAATTTAGTTAGCACGATGTAATAGGCAGTCTACTTGAACTCGGACTACTTGTTTTCATTCATCCTCTGAGCCAAATAAATATATCATGGAAACAAAACTGGTGCATTTGTTGCACAGTTATGTTACTTATGATTAATCTAGATTTCAGAAACTTAGTTGCTTTTAAAATAGAATGTTAAGGAATTTGTGTATTAAGCATTATTAAGTGTATGTTATAATTATTTGACCAGTGGGTGCAGGTACGCCAGCGGCAGGAACAACATATGATTATGGCTATGGACGCACCCAGACTGCATATGATAGCACAAAGACGTACTATCAACAGCCTGCTGCTGCAGCTGCTACATATTCAACAACTGATACTCATTATCAAGGTAATGAATTATGGTTCATTTGAAGCTTGGTGGTGAATGAACATTAAAATATTCCATGTCACTCGGTTGGATCATGATTTAACTAAACACCAGTGTAGAGACAATGCTCTGTATCATCATTATGTTTTGTAGTCAGTGATTTTTATGGCACATCCTTAAAGATAAGATAATGGAAGTGATTATTTTCATAACATTTGTCTTTTTAAAGAATGTTGTGTAATTTGTATCTTGTTGCTCTCAGCATCAAAACCAGCATTTAGTACAACAAGCACGTATACTGCAACAACTAGGCAGGTGACCCAGGCCACTCCAAAAGCTGCATCATACAGTTCTGCATACACTACACAAGGAACCCAGGGAACAAATTATTCAACCGGTTACACTGCTGCTGCCGCTCCGACCACAAATACGACTAAAGGTATGTGTCACTGAATAATACACAGTTATTCCCAATTTGGTATTAACTTTACGGTGAGACATGTTGGTCTGGTAAGATTAATAGTCTATATTACACAACATATTAGGATGGCAAGATAATGGAGTATGTGTGAGGCACATATTTCTGAGTTGGTCTGAAATATTTACACAATTTTATCAGAATGGCTGAAGAGTAGAGGCCACCTGGAAGACCTGCCATATGTTAGAGAGAAGATTTTAAAATTAATCTTATATAAATAGGGTGAAGGGTTTTGGACTATTTTCTTGTATCTGGGGATGAGATTCAGTTGTGGGTTATGGTGAAGATTTTTATGATTCATCGGTTTACAAAAAGGGTTGGGAATTTTATGTGAGTACCTTCTGGAGAAGGGTCTTTGTATTTGGTTGAACTGTGATGGTTTGCTTTGAGGGAAAGAGTGACCAGTGTCAAGTGATTGGTTCCCGTTCTTGTGTCTAGACTGTAGGTAAAATTTTTTGCCCAGAGATACACTCCAACCCTGAAGTTGGGAACCAACTTTAAAAATGAAATAACTGTTGGAATTGTATTTTAAAATTGTTAACAGATTTTAACCTTTTCAGTGATATTTCGCCCTTAATAGAGAAGTATCTTCTGCATGTCCACTGGTGATAGATTGCACAGATTTTGGCTTCTTGAGAAAGGTCATCATTGCAGTGCTCAGCGTGTGTTCGAAATTAGTACATCATACAGGAATCCTGTTGAGATCAGTGGTTATGCCAGTCATAATGTTTTGCTTTTCTGTTGACATGTGTGGATTGAAAGGAAATGCCAAAGTCTCACCTTTGGCTGAAGTTGTGATGTGTGTTGGAACTGTAGATCTTAAATCCTTTTTTATGCATAAGTATGGAAGAGATTTAGATGTGTATTGCAGAAAAGTGTGAAGCTCTACACTCTAAGTAAGAAGTCTGGACTCAGTATTTGTAGAGCCCTGCATTGCAGAACTTAACAAAAACATTACCCTGGCCCTAAAAAAGAAACTTAAACTGGTCTTTTCCTTCCTAGCATTGTAAAATTTGAAGTGCAATTTGAGAGTTGTCTTAAAAGAGACTGTGCATGCTCTCTTACTCTCTCTATATATATCACACACACACACAAACACACACAGGATCAAATCAGCAATTAGTGAATTCTTAGTTATGTGGTATAAAATTATATGCATATCTATTTACTGACGTAGATGTCCCTTTCTCGAAGTAAATATTGGGTGTTTTGTGAGTGTGCTGTGTTTGTCATTGGAACTGATGTCCATTATTCCTTGGTAGTGTACAAATATAGCAGTAATCATAAAGCCAGATGGATAATGCTCTCAGTACTTTTTTAACTTTTTGTGTTACCATTTAGATCTCATGGCACTGATTTATTTAACCTTTTGACGCCTAATGTCAACTATAGTTGACGTACCGCACCGATAACCTCTAAAATTGCATTTCTTATATTCAACAAATATAGGTACTGAATATTTTAAACATGGTGTATATTCTCCGTTTTTTTCTCTTCAAAATGCAGTTTGATTCATAATTCTAACATATTTGGTTCCTGTATTATTCACATTGTATATACAGTGTGTGCTAAAATTAAAAAAATAATTCCGGCGCCAAAAGGTTAAAGTTGCTATGTATGCTGTTCTGTCCTTTGGGAATGGCACAGGACATACCCAAGGGATTGTAGCAGGAATTTATAACAGGTTAAGGTACAAGGGTACTGCTTTTGTGTACTTGTCGAGCTGCTCAAGGATAGGACATTTTAACCGTGTCCTGATCATAGTAAAGTCCAAGAGGGAACAGAAACTTAGTGTAACTGGAGACTCAGTGGAAGAACAGGTGTAAGTTAATCCATTAAAGGCCAAATTATATTTTAATGTAGATTTGTGTTGTTTGTATTAGATATAGATAAGAAGGGCTTCAAACAACAGAATATGAAGAGAACTAATTTTTTTTTCTGTCTCTCATTTCCGAGGTATTGGCCATCCTCAAGATAGGATGCTGGGCTCCTGCATTAGTGTTGCGGAATTATTACCTGTTACTAAGTACAGTCTCTAAGACCAAAAAAAAAAGTATAATACTGTTCCATTTACCATGTTAGTAATACAAAATTTTGCTTGTGATATAGGGTAAAGCACTGAATGTACAGGGTCATACTACATTTAGTACAGAATGGTCTTGGATTTCCTTCGTATCAGTCATGGCCATATTTCTTTGCCCCTTTCATTTCAATACAATCTGGCATTTGCCATCAGACCCAACATCAGGCACTTACTGTGATGTGACTAGCACACAATGGTAAAAGGTCATCCTGCCTGCTTTCTGCTAGTGTATATTTTGAGACAGGGTGCATGTGCAGCATGCTTGAAGAACAAAAGTCCTGTGTATCTGTTACCTGTATTTGCCTGTAGATGAACAGTGCAGTTACAATGGCTATATCTGCCATCCTTTTAAGTGAAGCAGTGCCTACCTGTACCACAAACAGACCATAGTTAACAGCCTCACATTTCTGGTTTACCATGCATGAACTGTTTGGGGCTGTTATGACCATAGGATTTGACAGTCATCTCATCTCTAGACAGGTATTTCTCAAAACTTTCAAATTGTTGAAAAGCAGGATTCATCATGTCAGTGAGAGGCTTGATTTTGAAACCACGATCATATTTGCTTTTACTGGCCAAATCGTTGTCTTTAAAATGAATCCTGGTTGTTAGTTGTCTGTATTTATATTGAGGCATAACTATCTGGGTGACAAATAAAGCCTTGTACTCAACTTTTCCATTTTTATTAGTGCCAGGTTTCATGTTGTTGACAGTTTAGTATTGGTTGGGTGGGTTTCTCTCCAGTTACTTTGATCACTAGTTAGGCAGTGTTTCATAGAGAATTTACTCTTTGTCACTATAACAGATATCAAAGGGAATGTGTCATAATTACTCTTATTTCCATAAGCTCTGTTGTTCAGTAATCAGTTTCAAGTGCCTGTATTGTATCTTTTATATCAACTGGGACAGTGACATTGCCTGGGTCTTCTTAATCTGTTCAATTGTAACGTCTGCTGAGCATACAACTGCATCAACATGACCCTGAACTGCAGACTCTCTTTCCTCAAAAGTAGGATCTCACGGAAGTCCACGATGCTGCGAGCATAAGACCATGAATTTTTCCTGTGACATGTTGCCTGAGAACCTATGTCATACATTGCAAGATGCTTCTGTATCATTCGGTACTTTGCAGGAGTAGTGCCACCATCAGTCTTGTAATTATACTATTCTGAGTTATTGCACCTTTTCTGCGTTAACATTATATGCTATTAATGGGGTAAGACTTTTTTTGTGTGGTCCTTTAATGGTGTGGTAGCACACAGAAACTAATCATGACCTTCCAAGAAGTAGTGGACCAAACTGGAAAAGTCTACATTATCATTATTGTCAATATTATTTCATAATGTAGCTTCCAGGTGTAATACTGAAATGACAAATGACTGTCATAATGTTACATGTGGGGACCAGTGTCCAATTTTTTATGACAAGAATTCACTTCAGTATACCGCGTCTGTGGTGCATTTGAAGGCAATGTACATTTAACTTGAAAGCGGGAACTATTGGTATCCCCCGTCAGAAAATTTGTGGCTGCAATTCTTAAAACGTGGAAGTTATAGTAAGCGATAAGAATGTCTGCAGAATGATAAAGTATTGAGCCTTCTTTACGTGCCAGAAATATGCAAATTGTAGCTGACATGGATCTCTGTATAAAGTGCATAAGTTACACTTTTTTTCTTTAAAAAAAATTATTTTACCTGGTGTCATTAAAATAGGAGACTGGATTGTAATGGGCTGAACATCTTTCCTAGTCGATGAAACATAAATGTCACCTTGCGCAAGTTGCAGCTTTACAGATTTGTAAAATTCGTACTTGGCCTCACATCAACTTTTTTTTTTTTTTTTATAGGAGTGTACAGAGTTGTATGTTTGTCTTTAACTGCACTCTGCACATAGTTTCAAACTGGATGGCATGGGTTGTGTAAATGTACTGTGAGAAAAGCATACAAGTTTTGATTAGAAAGCCAGAAGGGAAGAGACCGTCTTGAAGACTTGGCCGGAAATGAACGCGTTCTGATTCACAAAACCCAAGAGGAGCATGAGACTTGGACATAGATGGGATAATATTTAAATGTATTTCAAAGAAATTGATTGGGAAGGCGTAGAATGGGTTTGTTTGGCTTAGAATATGGATCACTGATTACTTCATCTTGGAAATACATTAATAAACTTTGCTGGTGTTTTTTTATTGGTTGACATTCCAGCGATAACTTGGAACGGAATTTGATGGTATATTAATAAATCTGTGATTCGCAAAACTGTGCGGTGTGTTAATTTCTTCTGTTACTTGGGTCTGCCGTTATGTCGGTTTTTGGGCGTTTGCAACATTGTGAAAGGCGAATATTAGCTTCTTCACAGGTCTGCCTGTCCATCCATACGCCAATGTGGCAAAGAGCTCTGCTCCCATTGGTCCATCCATATGCCCATGTGGAAGAACTCTGCTCCCATTGGATGGATTTTCATGAAATTGAACATTCAAGTATTTTTGGAAAATGTCGCAAGAAAATTCGAGTTTCATTAAAATATGACAAGAATTTTGTGTGCTTCACGTGCAGACCTATGTACATCTAGGATAATCTCTCACTGGAGTCGTCGCAGATTGAGAAGTGTTTCATATGAGTTGGGGAGAAAAAAAGCACACATTTTACATTCAGTAAATTTGTTTACAAAAATTGTGGTGATACAAGATAATGTGGGAAAATGTGGTAGAGTCAGGCAGACCAAAAATGACAATGTATGGTGCATGCGCTTTGTATGCTGGTTAACTAGGGTTATAGGCACATAGAGTATGTAATACTTTGTTGTATGTTTTCTTCTGGGTCATAAAGCATACAACATTCAGAACATGGCAAAAGTTTGAAATTAACAGTATGTAATACTTATTGCTTATCCATGGCAGCTGTGGTTACACTTATTGTTTCAGTATTACATTATACATACATTGCCTGTCCTGTTTAGACACAATTTTGGAATGCAGTTGCTGGCCTGTCTATGAAGGCCTGGGTTCAGTCCCAGGATACTCCTTGTGAGGATTTTGGAGGACAAATTCTGTGTGTAATGCAGTTCTCCTGGCATCCATCATCCCACCAGCGTTTTATACTCATTGATTCATTCATCTATCATTGATTGTGTAGGAAGTTAACTTTTGGCCCTCATTAAATAGCACAGAATTTTGGAAGTCAAGGTTAGAAATTTCAAAAGAAATGCTTTAAACATGTTCCTATATAGCTGCCGCCAATACCACGTATTCAGGGTACGACGCAGCGTTGTACAGTGCTGCCACCATGTATGTGGCACAACAAGCACAGACTGGTGCTGGTGCTGGAGCAGCTGCTGCAGTCACTACAAATACGGGCACTGCAAAGACAACTGGTTCGTGGCAAGGATATAAGAAGGGGCCAATCCCCGGTGGTATGAAGACCATGAAGCCAAAGCAGCCGCCCAAACCGCAGCAGCTTCATTACTGTGATGTTTGCAAGATCAGCTGTGCGGGTCCACAGGTGAATATTAAAAATGATTTTTTTGGTGTTTTTAAATTTTTTGTTTTTGTAAATTAAGATTTTGGGGTTTAGATGCATCATATGTTGATGCCCTTGCCACATGGGGTGAATCAGAATGAGAAATTGGGCTTATGTATGTAGTCTCTAGTTTGGAAAATTGTACTGTTTTTATGGTAGCTGTGGATCGTGTTTGTAATTAAATGTGTCTTGACTTTGCAAGTAATGTTGGCATATGTCCAGAATAGTTTGGAAAATGTAAGTTGACCAAGTGACGTACACCGGCTCTTTGAACCGTTTCATGGTGTGCAACCTACACAGAGAGCCGTGACATTCATGTAAGGTTTCCATCAAGTTTGGTTGCAGGTAGTGTATCTCAACTGTCCATTCTGGTGTGAAGCAGGTTAGGAAGTATGCAGGTTTAATGACAGTCAGCCCGTTGTGTTGAGTTATCTCGAAAAACCACACAAGTGACAGAAAAAGTGCATTGGTCATAGAATGTGTATTTGATTTTGGTCATAACTTCCGTTGCAAGCAGTCTTTTTTCCGGTAAATACTTAGTAAGTTATGGTTGAAACGCATGTAGAAATGTGTGTCACTATTATGGCGTGTGATTTCAGCCAGAATTGAGATACGTGGACGGATTTTATTGTGGTTGGTGGTGTTTGAAGTAAACTAGCAGTAGTGGTGCAGTGTAAAAATTGTGAAGTCTGTGTGCCAGGGTGCCTTGGATTTTTTTGAGTTGTTGGGAGTTTTTTTGGTGAATTGCACAGATGTAGTGCATCCCAATAGATACTACGTATAGTAGAATTCAAATAATCCAGCAGCTGTGGGGACCAGACAGGTGCCGGAGTGATCAGATGGTACATATATTTTGGCCAAAGTTCTTACAGGTAATACTTTTTTACTGCACCTGTGCGTGGGCTGCACAACTAATCAGAGGGGTATTCCATTTGGATAATTCCTCCTCCTCCATGTTCATGGTCATCTAGGTCCTCTTCTATGTTTTCTGGGGTATTACTAGCCAAAGAAGTTGATGGAGGAGGAGACGGGGGTCTGTAGATCCACCGTGGTTGATGTACAGGCACTCAATAGGCCTTGTTGAGCATGTCTCTGACATGTGCCTGTTATAGTTGAGGAAACGTCTTTTGTCGTGAAAGCTGTTGAGCAAAACTTTCCTCAAGGAGTGGCTTAAAAGTAATTTGACTTAGTTTTAGTTACTGCTGGTGGGTAGTGGTTGTAGTGGCTAAAATTGGAGTAAACAGTCGAAAATGGGTTGCCAAAAACTTGGCCAATGGGAATTGCAACAAAAATAGGACACACACACACACACAATTGCAAGCATGTTGCAAAGAATTGTGGTGGAGGCTGGAAAGTAGGTGACAGTTAAGGGCTTGTTTTACAACCATAGTAGAAACTTAAATGAGGTTTGGTGTATTGTCTGACAGGGTGAAGGAATCTTTTTGAAAAGCATTGACTAGCTTTGAAGAAAACTTTGTGTGTAAAGATAAAGTTCAGCTTTGTCTTGGCAGAGTTTGGTGGTTTAGGGAAATCATATTTGAAGTGTTATACTCCGAGGATGTTGTTATGATTGAAATTTAGTGGCCAAATCATATTTACAGAATATTGGATTTACAGGCACATTTCACATGGCTAAAACTAATTTCTGGAGTTCAGGTCACATGCCTGGACTGTAAGGCCAGTACTTGAAGTCACAGTTGGTAAGGGTCAAGGGATCTATAATCTAATAACTGTGGATGAAATGTAAATTAGCGGGTTAGCTCGTACACCTTTGTTATAGTAACTTTTGAAGATGGCACCTAGGTCCTGATACATTTTGCAGTTTTTATATGTATTATGTATATTGTATCGCGAAGTGCATTTGTAACAAATATGTTGATTGTAAAAACATGTGTGGTATGAGTAACAAAAACTAATTTTTTCCCCTTGTTTGTGTAGTGAATGTAATGTGGGGTATTTTAGTAGATTTTGAAATCATCTCATAGTTGCAATAGATTTGAGACTTTCACATTTAAGTATTTCTCATAATGTCACCTTTCAGCAGTAGCTTAAATTCCCTTTCTCCTAGACGTACCGTGAACATCTGGAAGGGCAGAAGCATAAGAAAAAGGAGTCTGCCTTGAAGCTTGGATCTGCCCCAGCAGCTCGAGGTGGCAATGCTCTTCGCTGCGAGTTGTGCGATGTAACATGTACTGGCTCAGATGCCTATGCTGCTCATATTCGTGGGGCCAAGCATCAGAAGGTAAGAATTTTGAGGTTAATCACACAGTGTTGTTAGGCTTTGAATGATGATGAAAGAAATGTAAAACGCATGAATTCTGACGTTTGTCAGTCTGGTATTAGACAGTTATATAAACAGGCAACTAGATGCAACAATAATAATTTTATTAATAATTTCAGTCAGCTCAACATATTTTGGGTGATAATTTCGCCCATCCTCAGGACCACTAGACTGTGTTTACAGCTTGTGGTATAATGCTGGTGACCAGGTTACCAGCAGGCAGCATCATCGGTGCAACGTGTTTAGCTGATTGAAATTATTAATAAAATTACCATTGTTGCATCTAGCTGGCTGTTTATATATTATTGTATCTGATGAACAGTCACACAAACATCAGATTAGACGGTTGGAGATAACTTACAGTGCACATAAGTTGTATTATTTATTATCAGTTTTAATGAGAACAGCTCAGATTTACAGTTTTTCCCCAAATATTAATTGAGAATCTTTCCTGATTTATCTGAATAATGGGAGGGTGTTGTCTTATGATTGTGCACAATGTTAAACACATGGTATACAAGTATTTTTATGGTCATTGAACATATGAAGGGGAGTCATCTTGTACTTGGGTAAGCACAGTACTCGCACAGCTATCCCACCAGTTTTTGACTTCTGCAATTGGAACGTGTCGTATTGTGGAATGAGTGTTTCTATTCCATGTTACTAGAATTACATATACTGTATTACAAGTAATCTTGGTGCAGCCATTTACATTTTGCCATCAAAATCGGTTTGTGGCTGTCTACGTTTTGGGCGAGTGCTGAAAACAGTATTTTCTGATTACTGAATTTCAGTAGTTACAAAATTACTCACCATGTCAGTCTAAATTTCATGTTTCTGCAAAATAGTACTTGAATTCATGAATTCTTCCCCATTCTGAGACTTATATCAGTTCCTTATATTTGGGCACTATCCATTAATTTAGAAGTGGCATTTGAATCAAAATTTATTGTTACACATTCCAGGTTTTTAGCTAGGAGTTCTGACCAAGTTTCATAAATACACACCTGTTGTAAAAAGTGAATTGTCCAACTGAACTTATTATATCAGTGCTATTTACATTCTGTACCTGAGCATGTTAATAACTACAGAGGACTCTGATGTCTATGCACATTTTCCTTTTCTGTGCAATGGACATCAGGAGCCCCAGCTGACCAAACTACCTTCATGCCATGGAGGAGATTGTTCACCATTCTAATGCTTTGATACACACTTGTGCCACTGCCATTCAGGTTCTTTGAAATTTCTAGTGGGTGTCTGTTGTGACTTGTGGGCCCTGCAGCAATTCACCAAAGTCTGGCAGTTAAGAGTGGTGTACAGAATGCATGCCTGAATGTAGTGTTCTGGAACAGAATTATTAAAAGCAAGTTTGAATTTGTCCTGAGGGCATAATAACCCTGGTACATTCTGTGTGTTATTGTGTGTAGTGTTCCCATTCCTATTATTTGTAAGTGGTTTGCGATATAAGTATTCCCAAGTTCATGTATGAATTCACTCCCAACCAGTAAAAAAAATGTAGGTTTGAGCTTGGAAGAGATGGAGACCAACACCCATGTATATGAAATAAGCCTGGAATAGCTTATGTACCCCGCCGGTGCTGATGACGACGACAACAACAATGACCACCCAGTGACTGTGTGTTTCAGTCAGCTGAATGACTGATAGATTTATATGCAGTCAAATCCTGATACATCAGCAGTGTTTGTTCACCATAGTTTATAGTGGTTAAATATGAGTTCTGTTCATAGATATTTATGAGCACTAAGTGATGGATGAACTGTATCGGCATGTGCGGGTGTGCATGCATACACATCATGACACGTGCGCGCACATCACACAGATAACATTTACCAATTGGTGTAGTTTGAAGTGGAAATGTTGGTAGTATTTTTCATGTATCAAGACTAAGTGGTGATGGAAATTGTTTTTTCCTAACATGATGAAAGTCATTACAGAATTGAAGTAGTTATGGTTTTTAAGGTGTTAACAAAACACAAGTATATGTATCAAGTCAGTCACACTTCAGCACTAGCGTTATGTGATTTCATACATATTCTTGTGTGGTTTTTGTGTATGATAATTAGAATCAATTTGTTACTTGCTATTTTTTGCAGATTTGTGTTGGAACTTAAGTTTTTATGACATGTAACAATTGTGTTCAGGTGGTGAAGCTGCACACGAAGCTTGGAAAGCCAATACCATCAACAGAACCAGTGGTTGTGGGTGGTGGAATTAAGACAACAGGTACAACTGCATCCACTACTACCCCAGTAAAAACTGTGACTACCACTGCAGCAAAACCTGCAGTCCCAGGGGTTGCCAAGAAAACTGTTACTGCAGCACCTAAGATTAATTTTGTTGCAGGTAAAACATTGATGTAGCAATGTTTGTGGCAAGTGTACTCTCTATTACTGAACCTCCCTTGGT
>Ga0123353_10007829_pt1 | contig 14507 bp, 9 predicted proteins | sample TergutLab28metaG_3_FD_92763 | JGI IMG/M metagenome (GOLD analysis project Ga0123353, IMG submission 92763) | Labiotermes labralis P3 segment gut microbial communities from Petit-Saut dam, French Guiana - Lab288 P3 | ecosystem: Host-associated > Arthropoda: Insects > Digestive system > Gut ... | reverse complement strand
GTGAGCTGTATACCGGTAAACGGGTGTTTGGGCGTGTAGTGCGCCGCGGCGTTGCGCGCCTCGTACATGGCCGTCAGCGTTTCAATATTGGTGGTTTCCCTGACTTTTTTGAGCCTGTGCAGCTCGCCGACGTTGTACAGCCCCGGGCACAGCTCCCGCGCGCGTTTGCCCAGCCGGCGCTGTTCCTCGAAGAACCCCAGCGGGGCTGTGATCGCGCCCGGAACGTCGCGCAGCAGGCCGATGCCGAGATCCATTTTAAGGATCGTGTAACCCCTCTCGAGCCGCATTTTGAGCGCCTGCCCCATCGCCTCGCCGGCGGAGCGGTCTTCGGAGAGGTCGGCGTCCGTGTCGCAATATATGCGTATTTTATCGCGGAATTTGCCGCCCAGCATCTGGTACACCGGTATGTCGTACGCCTTGCCGGCTATGTCCCAGAGCGCGGTCTCCACCGCCGAGACGCCGCAGCCCTGCCGGCCGTGCCAGCCGAACTGCTTAATGCGCCTGAACAGCTTGTCGATATTGCACGGGTTTTCGCCGAGCAGCCTGCCCTTCAGCATCAGCGCGTACGTCTTTGACGAGCAGTCGCGCATATCGCCAAACCCGACGATGCCTTGATTTGTATACAGCTTCATGACTTCGCATGTGTACGGGATGCCCTCCAGCCTGGCAAACCGCATATCCGTAATCCTGAGCGCGCTCGGCCGCGAGCCGGTGTTGACGTGGGCCAGGGTTTCTTCGTACGTGTTTTTCTCCGGCATACAGTCCTCCTCAAATTTTATTCGGATTATTTCATTATTAAGACGTCAAAGTTCGGACGAGTAGTCGCGCGTATCCGGTTCAAACCAGGGTATTGAGACGCTGGAACGGCCGTTTATCTGGATTTCGAGTTTGGTCAGCGGCTCGCCGCAGATAAATATTATGGTACGCTCGGGCTCGTCGGTGAAGAACGTCAGCCCATTTAATTCGTCCGGGCGCGGCGCGCGGAAACCGGTGACCGGGTCGGCGACGCCTTCGATGGAAACGCCCGTATATCCGCCCGCCTGCGCGTATTTGAAAACCACATATTTTTGCGCGACCGCGTACGCCAGCAGCCGGGACGTGCGCGCCACCAATATGGTCCCCGTAACGTGGAACCTGTCCGCCAGCATTTGCAGCGCTGCCCGATCCGGCGCGTCAGGCAGTCCGCCGGACTTGTTGAGGTGCTGCGCTATGACGGCGTACTGGGCGTTGTTTTCCAAATTGTCCAGCTTTTCTTCGGTAATTTGATCGCGCAGGCGGTACGCCTCCCACAGCCAGTCGATGGCGCCCGAGCGGTCGGTCTCGTTGGTATAACGGCTGAAATTCCATATGGTCTGGCCGTCGCGCAGTTTTCGCGCCGTCAGCGGGAAAGCCGAGCCAAAACGGTTGGAATGCCGCGAATACCAGACGTAGCGTACGCCGCCGGACAGCGTGACGTCCGTGTGGTAATAGCCGGACTTCGGATCGTCGCCTTTTTGATAACCGGAATTTTTATGGTCTGACGCGCCAAAATTCTGGACGTTCTTGGCGTTTCCGTGATCGACCCAGACCGTCGGGCTGACGCCCGCCCCGTCCAGCGCCTTCCACGCCGCGATCGCCAGATCGCGCGAAAACAGCGTGCGGCCCGTGTTGGAAAAGTCCCCGACGGTATGAATGCTGTCAATCCAGCCGGCGTCCCAGTATTTTTTGATAAACGCCGCATCGCGCGCCGCCTCCGGATCTATCCCGTCGAACCATGAGACGAGGTTCGTCGCGTCGTCCAGGTCCGAACCGTTGAATACGAAGAACGAGTCGGCGACGTCGAGGCCGAGCCCCCTGCCGGCGGGCGTGTCCTCCAGCGTATTCAAATACCTGTGCACCGCGACGAAGCCCTCTGTGCTCATTCCGTCGCAGTCCGTGGAGATCGCAAGCATCGCCTCATACGGATATGGAAATTTTCGCAGCAGCGCGCTGTCGGACGTCAGCGTCCCGCACGCCTCAAAGGCGGCGCTCAGTTCCGCGACCGCCGTTTCGTCCCATGTATACGCGGACAGGCGTCCGGCCAGCAGCCCCGACGCCGTCTCAGGCAATATACGCGAGAGCGGACGCACGGGCGACGAACTAACGTTCGTTAATAACAGCGCTATACCAATTATTAAAGCTATTAAACCATTTAGCATATTAATCCTGTAATCCGCCTCACGGTCGGCGCGCGCCCCGCCCCATTCCGCCGCTCTGTCTATAACAGCCTACAATAACCTCGTCATTACGGGCTTGACCCGTAATCTCATCAGTTTATATGCATTTGTTGAGACTGCGGCTCAGAGGCCGCAGTGACGGCATGTGTGTTCCCTGTAATCCGCCGGCTGACATGCACGTGAACTGTAGCCGCGTTTCACGGCCAGACGGCCGCCAGCAGGCATATAATCAACAGAGACGGCAGCATGTTCGCCGTCTTAAACGCCTTTACCTTCAGCATGTTCGAACTGATCGCGACGATCAACAGCCCCCCGGTCGCCGTCATTTCCGTCACAATCGCCTCCGTGAGGAAGCGTTCGATCCATCCGGCGCTCAATACGATAAGGCCCTGGTACAGGCCGGTGGTGACGGCTGAGCCCGCGACGCCCAGGCCCATCGTCACGGTCAGGATCGATGAAAAAATGCCGTCCATGACCGCCTTTGTGATCAAGATGCTGTGATCGCCCGTGAGCCCGCCGGTAATGCTGCCCATGATGCTCATCGGCCCGATGCAGAATAACAGCGTCGAGTATACAAACGCCTTGCCGAACCCGCCGCCTGAGGCGTCGCCGCCGTTGGCTTTACCGTTGGCGTTGACGCCCGCATGGCCATCGGCGCCGCTTTTGGCGAGCCTGTTCAGCTTGTTTTCCGCCATTTTTCCAAATCGTTCCATCGCGCCGTTAATATCGATGGCCTCGCCGATAATGCTCCCGAAGACGACGCTCAGCAGCATGAGGATAAAATGCTCGCCGCCCAGCGCCATTTTAACGCCGAGGATCGCCAGCGCCAGTCCGCCCGCCTTGGTTGCGGCGTCCCTGAAACTCTCCTTTATCCGCCCGCCGAAAATTTTCCCGATAATGCAGCCGGCCAATATCGCGCCGATGTTAATTAAGTTGCCCAGCATCGTGTACCGTCCCGCGTCCGTATGATTATAAACCGTCCCGCCGCCGCGCACAGACTAACTATCCGGCTGCCGCGTAGATAAGCCGTCCGGCTGCCGCGCGCGGATATGCCGTTCCGGCGGTTTTGCGCCGATTGCCCGCCATATGAAAATAATATATTATTATACAGTATGTCGGTATAAAAATTAAAAGGAATGCAAAGCATATGGCCGGAGGCAAGATTTACTACACGTTTGATACTATATTCGGCAAAATGATTGTCGTGTCGGACGGCGCCGCGGTCGCCGCGGTGCAGCTCGCCGCCGCCGCGCCCGCGCTGGAAGGCCTGGCCGATATGTCGGACAGGCGGACGTCGGACAGCCTGACCGATCGGGCGGCTATACAGTTGGACGAATATTTTAACGGGAAACGCCGTTATTTTGATATACCGATAAACCCCCAGGGCACGCCCTTCCGGCTCTCCGTTTGGAACGCGCTGATGCAAATCCCATATGGGGAAACGCGGAGCTATAAACAAGTAGCGCGAGAAATAGGGAACCCGGACGCCAGCCGCGCCGTCGGAATGGCAAATAACAAAAATCCGATTATGATCATCATACCCTGTCATCGCGTCGTCGGATCGAACGGTTCGCTCGTCGGTTACGCGGGCGGGCTGGACATGAAAAAAGGGCTGCTGGAGCTCGAAAGCGCGGGCCTGCGTTGACAGGGGATCAGCATTGAATCACATCCGGAAGGCGCCGCTGATTATATGGGTCTGAGTTTTGCGCACGTTTCGAAAAAGGGCGACAGAGATATTAACGAAGATTCGTTAGCGTGTGTGGAGCGCAACGGTGGCTATTGTTTTGTCATAGCGGACGGTCTTGGAGGGCATGAAGGCGGCGAAACCGCGTCGCAAACCGCCGTTTCGGCGTGCACGCGCGCGTTTGACAATGGCGGCGCCGTCGGCTCATGCGGCGCCGTCGGCTCATGCGGCGTTGTCGGCGTTGGCGACGTTGTCGGCGTTGGCGACATCGTCGGCGTTGGCGCCGTCGCGTATATAGACAGGGCGTTTACCGCTGCCCAGGACGCGGTTATGGCGGGACAAAAGAACGAACGCGGCCTGCGCGAGATGAGGACGACGCTCGCCGCGCTGGTCGTTTACGGCGACAAATGCGCGTACGGGCACATCGGCGACACGAGGCTCTACGCGTTCAAAAAAAATAAAATTGCCGCGAGGACGTTGGATCACAGCGTCCCGCAGATGCTCGCGCTCTCCGGTGAGATAAGCGAAGCTAAAATTCGCGGGCACCCCGATCGCAACAGGCTGCTGCGCGTGCTGGGCCTCGAATGGGACAAACCGGCGTACGAAGCGTCCCCCGAACTGGATCTTACGGCGTTTAGCGCGTTCTTATTGTGTTCCGACGGGTATTGGGAACACGTGAGCGACAGGCGGATGCGCGCGGCGCTGAAAAAATCCCGGGACGCGGACGAATGGCTGCGGCTGATGACCGCGGACGTAGAAAAAAACGGCGCGTCGCATATAATGGACAATTATTCGGCCATAACGGTTATTGTGAGTCCGTAGGCGCCATATCGCGGAACGGCCGCCGGAGGTATATATCGTTTATAAGATAGCGCACAGATCCGTCATAGGCGGGCGCGACGAGCAGCAGGACAGTTGGTTTGCCATCGCGGAAGGCGGCGGGGTATACGCGGCGGTATGCGACGGCATGGGCGGGCACAGCCAGGGCCGCATCGCCAGCGCGGCCGCGACAGACACGATGAAACGCCTATATTTTTCAAAGACGGACGATCAGGCGTATATGGATTTTTTCATCGGCGCCATCGATATCCTGGATGAAAAAGTGCTGTCGATCAAAGGCGGCGTAAATCCGGAGCTGTCAGCCGGGACGACGATACTGACGGTCGCGCTGCGCGGCGGCGAGCTCAACTGGCTTTCCGTGGGGGACAGCAGGCTCTATATCATACGAGGCGGCAATATCGCGCGCGCGACGAGGGATCATAATTACTTTCTCAGCCTGAACGAGATAATGAAGGCGGGCGCAAAAAATAAGGAATGGTTTGATAAAGAGGCGAAGAGGGGCGAGCAGTTAATCAGTTATATCGGCGTCGGCGGCGTCCGGATATTTGACGTCAATGACGCGCCGTTCCGGACAGTCAGCGGCGATACGGTGTTATTGTGCACCGACGGTTTATACAGAGCTTTGAGCGACGCCGAAATTTTACGCAGATCGGACGGGCGCGATCCCGGCGCCGCGATTGAATTATTGTTCGACGAATCAAAAAGGCGGTTTGACGACAACACGACCTGCATAATTATCAACTGCGAGTGACCGGACTTGTCGCCGACATGAGGTAGACCATGAAAATCGTTAAATGCGAAAACAAACATTTTTACGACGCGGACGCGTTCGGCGCGTGCCCGCATTGCAATAAGTTAAAGGCCGCGCCGCATTTTCCGCCGCCGTTGTCCGTCCAGGCGCGCGCGCCGTCGCCGCAGCCCGCGGCGAGACAGGAAAACATATTTTGCGCGTTTTGCGGCAAGCCGCTCCCGGGACAGAACAAGTTTTGTCCGTTTTGCGGAAAGCAAATGCCGGTAAAGGGCGGCGATCAAAACCGGGCGAACGCCATATCGCAATTACTTTCGTCCTCGCCGCAAAAGCCCGCCGATAATTTCGGCGACACGGTCCGTATTCCGCATATAAGCGCTGCGGGGCAGGCGGACAGCGCGGCTGAAACCGCGGGACGGGACGCCCCCGGGGACGCAGCCGCGCCGAGCTCCGCAGAATTTAGCGCCGCAGACCTTAACGCAGCGGAACTTAACGCAGCCGTCGCCGCCGCCGCTTCGCACAGCGCTTCTGAAGACGTCAGGAGCGTCGCGTTTTACGATGTTGACGGCGAGACGTCCGCCGTCGTCGGATGGCTTGTCTGCGTGAAGGGCGAATACAAGGGGCGGGCGTTCGAGCTGAGATCGGGACTGAACAACGTCGGCCGCGCGCAGAACATGGGCGTGGCGCTGGCCCGCGAGCCGTCTGTTTCGAGAAACCGCCACGCCGCGATAATTTTTGACCCGGCCGGGCAGGCGTTCCACGTCGCGCAGGGCGAGGGCGGCGGGCTGACATATCTCAACGGCGCGCTTGTGACGGGCCGGGAACGGCTGCGGGCGTATGATAAAATCCAACTGGGCGCCGCGGGGTTTGTGTTCGCGCCGCTGTGCGGCGAGCGCTTCTCATGGGACGATTACAACGGTAATGAGGCTTAATTAATGACAATACGGTGCTCCGCGTGTTTTGAACAATACGAAAGCGAATATTTCGTGTGCCCGTCTTGCGGCCATTACGCCGGCGCCCCGCCCGCCGAGCCGTTCTATATCGGGCCCGGCGCGCTGCTGCAGGGGCGGTACACGGTGGGCGCGGCGCTGGGTTTTGGCGGTTTTGGCGTCATATATAAAGCCTGGGACAATAAATACCAAAATTTGGTAGCAATTAAAGAATACTTTCCCTCAGGGATCGTCAGCCGCGCGCAAAACTCGGCGGAAGTCGCGGTGTACGCGAAGAAGCGGGAGAAGGAGTTCGAGGCCGGGTTCGCGCGGTTCATCGACGAGGCCGGGAGCATGGCGGCGTTTGGTTCGCACGCCAACATCGTCAATGTATACGGTTGTTTTGAGGAAAACCGCACGGCGTATATCGTGATGGAGTACCTGGACGGCGTGACGTTGAGCGAATACATAAAGGCGAACGAGCTCACCGTCGAGGACGCGCTGGCCATTACGCTCAACGTGTGCGAGGCGCTGAAGGCGATCCACGCGTCCGGGATCGTACACAGGGACGTCAGCCCCGATAATATATTCATATGCGCCGACTACAGGGTGAAGCTGATCGATTTCGGCACCGCCCGTTTTTCGCAAAACGAGGATACGTTACTGACGGTCATTTTAAAGCCCGGTTACTCCCCCCCGGAGCAGTACGAGACGATCAACGCGCAGGGCCCGTGGACTGATATATACGCCGTCGGCGCGACGCTCTATTTTATGCTGACCGGCGTGAAACCCGACGAATCGACGAACAGGAAAATTGACGATACGCTGCTCCCCCCGTCCGAACTCAACCCGGACGCGCCGGAATATATCAGCAACACGGTCATGAAGGCGCTGGCCATAGACCGGCATATGCGCTTTAAAACTGTCGAAGAATTTACGAAAGGCTTAAATCAGGATATTAAAGTCGTCCCGCTGAGCGTGGAAATCAAGAACCGGAAAACGCGGAGGCTCCTCAGCGTGCTCTCGGCGGCCTTTCTCGTCGTTGCCGCGTTCGCCGGCCTCGTCTGTTATTTCAACATGCGGATGGGGGAAGGCGCGCTGCGGGCCGCGACGATCAGCGTCTGGTACGGCCTGAGCGGCGACGAGGCGCACGACGCGGCGAAACGCGGGGCGTACGGCGCGGTCTTCAATGAATTCCTCGCGATATACCCGAATATAACAATTACAGAAGAGGCGTTTGCCGGGGAGGATTATATGGCCCGGCTGACAGAGGCGGTAAAAACAGGCGCCGCCCCGGCGCTGTTTGAGACGACGGGTATAGATAAATATACGGAAGGCGTAAAAATACTCGCGGGCGCGGCCGATCTGGGGCCCGTCGCCGAAGGGCTGTCCAGTTTGGACGAGTATTATTTTATGGCAAACTACGGCGCGTATTTCCCGTCCCGGAACAGGCTTCCGCTGGGTTTTATCGCGCCCGCCGTATATATCAACAACAACCTTGCGGCGATACCGGACGGCGGCGCCGGCGTCGCAGACATCCTCGAAGACGCAATCGGCGGTGAAGCCACTGATTATGAACTGTTCGCCGCGGGCGGTTCCGGTATACTCGTTTCGGACACGGCGCGCTATTTTGACGTGCAGGCGGCCCTGGCCGCGCAATATACGCTGTTGAGGGCGGAGGGCGCCGAAAACCTGTGCAGGTTCACCGACCTGTGGAGCGTCAGCGCGCTGTCCGGAAAGGACGAGATAGCGGCCGCCGAACGCCTGTTAGCGTTCATGCTGAGCGAAAACGCCCAGGATCTCCTGTATATCAGGAACCGCACCGGCAAGCTGCCGCTGAACAAAAACGCGCTGGCGGAATTCGTCGGCGTCCACGACGAGTTTATCGGGTTTTTCGACAACATCGGCTCATATATGTTTCCACAGGCGGATTAAGGAACGCGTATGCAAAGGCTTTGTCTTTTTTGTATAACCCATTATGACGGCGCCCGGACCGTGTGCCCCAACTGCGGCTGTCCGGACGGAGTCCCGCCTTCGGACGCGATACAGATTGCGCCCGGCGCGACGCTCCGGGAACGGTATATCGTCGGAAGGGCGCTGGGGTACGGCGGGTTTGGCATAACGTACGCCGGATGGGACGCGCTGACGGAAAGGCCCGTCGCGATTAAAGAATATCTCCCGTCGGAATTTTCGACCCGCGCCTCCGGCGACCCTAGAGTGACCATATACAGCGGCGATAAGGGCGAGCAATTTACCGACGGGCTCGTCAAGTTTATCGACGAGGCGCGCAGGCTCGCGCAGTTTTCCAACATGGAAGGCATAGTCAGCATATACGACAGTTTTGAGGAAAACGACACGGCCTACATCATTATGGAACTGCTGCACGGCGAGACGTTGTCGGAGCGGTTGAAACAGGTCGGGACGATCCCGGTCCGGGAAGCGCTGGATATGCTCATCCCGGCAATCCGGGCGCTCGAGATCGTACATGAGAAGGGCGTTATACACCGCGACATCGCCCCCGACAATATTTTTCTGACGGACGGCGGCGGCGTCAAGCTGATCGACTTCGGGACGGCCCGGTTTGCCACCACAAAATACAGCCGCAGCCTGACCGTGATGATCAAACCCGGCTACTCGCCGGAGGAACAGTACAGGAGCCGCGGCGATCAGGGGCCGCACACGGACGTATACGCCATCGGCGCCACGCTGTACAGGATGATCACCGGCGTAACGCCGCCCGACGCGCTGGAACGCAGGGCGTTAATAGAGAGCGGCGGCAGGGATGAACTGCAAAAAATCTCGTCGTTCGGCGCGGCGATAGACGCGAATACGGAAAACGCGATTTTAAACGCGATGAACGTCAGGATCGAGGACCGCACGCCGGATATGCCGGCGCTGCTGCGCGAACTCACCAGCGGCGACAAAGTGGGCCGCAGGGGCGGCGCGATAAAAAAAATCGACTTATACCGCTGGCCCAAATGGATGAAAATTGCCGTACCGGCGGCGGCGGCGCTCTTTATAGCGGCGGGCGCGCTGCTCGCGTCGGGCGTATTGCGGTTCGGCCCAGGCGCGGCGGGCGGCTTTGACGTGCCCGACGGCATGACGCGCGTCCCCTCCGTGATCGGAGAGGAACTGGAGGCGGCGGAACGCCGGCTGTCCGGCGCAGGCCTTTCATCATACGTGACCGGCATGGATTACTCGCGGCTCGTACCGGCCAACCTGATCCTCTCGCAGGACATAAACGCCGGAAGCGTCGTCGCGCTGAACAGCCTGGTAAACCTCAGGATGAGCGGGGGCGCCAAAACCGTCGAGGTCCCCACGTTCACCTGGATGAACGCCGACGAGGCGAAAAAATCCCTCGAAGCCCTCGGGTTTAACGTCATTATCGAGTTGGAGTACAGTCAGGATTTCCCGCTGGGCGCCGTCATAAATCAAAGCGCCGACGGCGGGTCGCTGTTGGCGGAAGGCGACGCGATCGTGCTGAACGTTTCCGCCGGGCCCGATCCTGACGTAGTAATCGATCAGGCGCCGGTCAGCGTTCCGGATATGCGCGGCCTGGATTACCGCGAAGCGCTCGCAAGGGCGCAGGCGGCGGGCATAATGCTGTCGATAAAATCCTGGGAATACGACCCCGCAGCGGAAAAGGATACGGTCATATCGCAAAGCGCGCCGGCGGGCGACATAATTATGAGCGGCGGCGCGCTATCGCTGGTCGTGTCGCTCGGCGCAAGGGAGTTAAAGATTGCCGATTTGCGGTTCCGTAAGGTGGAAGACGCCGTAAAGCTGCTCGAGGGGCAGGGTATAAACGTCAATATAGAACATGAGGCCAGTTCCACGATTGCCGCCGGGCTGGTCATTTCGCAAAGCGTTGAACCAAATTCCACGCTGGAACCGGGCGAAACCGTCACCATCGTCGTGAGCGGCAGCCCTTCGTTCCCGATGCCCGGCGTCGTCGGCAGGGACGAAGCGGACGCGGTGGCGCTGCTGACGGACAGGGCGCTGAGCGTCGCCGTCGCCTATGGACGCGACGAAACGGCGGAGGACGGCGTCGTAATCCGGCAGAGCGTGGCGGCCGGCGCGCCCGTGAACAAGGGCGACCAGGTCCTGCTCACGGTCAACGGCGCCGGCGTGAGCCCGACGCCCGCGCCTCAGGAAATGGTCGCCGTACCCGACGTGACGGGGCAGACGGAAGGCGCAGCCCGGACGGCGCTGAACGCGGCCGGGCTCAGGGCGACGGTTAACCGGGCGTACAGCGGCTCTGTGGCGAGGGATACGGTTATTTCACAAAACCCGGCGGCGGGGCTGGAAGCCGGAAAAAATTCGGCGGTCGTAATAACCGTCAGCAACGGCCCGCAGCAGATCGTAGTCCCGAACGTCGTGGGGCTGCCGCGGAGCGTCGCCGAGAGCGAGATCAAGGCGCTCGGGCTCAACGCCGGCGTTTCAGAATCGTATAACGACGCCTCGGCCGCGGGATATGTATACGCGCAGTCGCCGCCCGCGGGCAGTACGCTCGGCGGGGGCGGGAGCGTTGCGCTGAGCGTGAGCCTTGGGCCAAAGCCCGTTATCGCCCCGTCGGATCTGCGCGTAAGCCCGGCCAGCGCGGTCCTGGCGATTGGCGAGACCGTGCAAATCACGGCGGACGTCACGCCGGCCGACGCCGGCGACAAATCGGTCAACTGGGCGTCGGACAACGGCGGCGTCGCGGCGGTCAGCCAGGGCGGGCTGGTCACGGCGAGGGGCGCCGGAAACGCGACGATAACGGCGACGACAAATACAGGCGCCATTTCAAGGACCGTGGCAATCAGCGTATCGGCCGTCATAACCGGGGTGAGCGTTTCACCGGAAACGCTCACGCTGAATATCAATGAAACGCGGACGCTGACGGCGACCGTCGTCCCGGCGAACGCCCCCGACCGATCGGTCATATGGTCGTCCGCTGATGCGTCCGTCGCGACGGTCTCGTCAACCGGCGCCGTGACTGCCAGGGCGGCCGGCGTCGTGCGCATCACCGCGGCCAGCGGGGCGAATCCGGCGCTGAGCGCCGCGTGCACGCTGACCGTCAACAGTATAAGGCCCGCGTCGGTAAACGTAACGCCGTCCTCGGTCACGCTCAACGTAGGCGCGACGCGCCAGCTTTCGGCTTCTGTTTTGCCGGCGAACGTCCCCGACAGGGCGGTGGTTTGGACGTCCGGGAACACGAGGGTGGCGACGGTCTCCGGTTCCGGGTTTGTGACCGCGCTGGAACCGGGCGCCGCGACGATCACCGCGACGAGCAGCGCCGACAATACGGTACGCGGGACTTGCGAAGTCACTGTTAACAGGACCGGCGTGACCGGCGTCGCCGTGGCGCCGTCCGCGATGGGCCTGAACGTCGGCGAAAGCAGAACCCTGACGGCGACCGTCACGCCTGCCAACGCAACGGACAGGAGCGTCACATGGTCCTCGACGAACGACAGCGTGGCGTCCGTTTCGTTCGACGGGCTCGTCGTCGCCAGGGCGCCCGGTACGGCGACGATCAGGGCGACGAGCAACGACAATACCGCGAGGAGCGGCGCCTGCAGCGTCACCGTGAACGCCGTGCGGTATACCGTGACGTATAACGCGAACGGCGGCGCCGTCTCGCCGTCTTCCGAAACGGTCAGCGCCGGCGACAGCCTGAGCCTGCCGGTTCCGTCCCGCTCCGGATATGTCTGCAACGGCTGGTATTCGTCTGCGAGTGGCGGGAATAAGCTGGGCGATCCCGGCCAGCCCTACTGGCCCTCGCGGAGCGAAACGCTTTACGCCCAATGGAGGCAGGAAGAGACGATAATCAAAATAAGCGTAGCCGGCGATCCGCCGCGGTACATCCCCGGACGCAGTTATTATCCGGAAGGTTTAACCGTTAACGTACATTGGAACAGCGGGAGCGTCACCACGGTGCGCATGGGCGACGCCGGGCTGGCGTTCAGCCCGGCGGATTCCGGGCCGAAGGGTCCGTACAGCGAGCTGACTCAAAAGATAGTCGTCAGTTATAACGGCTTTACGGCGGATGTTATAGCAAGAGCGGCAAGTATAGTGCGCGGCGATCTGTATAGGGGACCGCTGAAGACCCATTACGAAAAACGGCCGGACGAACCCGCCGAGGCGTTTGATCTGACCGGGACGCTGATAAACGTCACGTACAGTACAGGCGAAGTGATAACTGTCGAGCCTACGGCGTCTTCGCCCGCGCAGGGTTCGCCAATAACGGCGGCGCAGGACGTGTATATAATGTACGCCGACCCGGCCGGGCAGGCCACGGCAAATGATATAAAATTTGAAATAACCTTCACGAACGCAGAAACCATCGATCCTGAAGAAGAAACGCCGTAAAAATATTGAAGGGGAGTATATAAAGTGGCGACTGGAACGATATTTGACATACAGAGGTTCGCGCTGCACGACGGCCCGGGCATCCGAACGACCGTGTTCATGAAGGGCTGCTCCAACCGCTGCGGCTGGTGCCACAACCCGGAATCGTTCACCGCGGGGGCGCAGCTCCAGTATTTTCCGCAGCGCTGCACCGGCTGTATGAAATGCGCGGACGCCTGTAAATCGGGCGTGCACTATATGACGGGCGGCGTGCACGCTCTGGAACGCAGCAGATGCACCATGTGCGGCGCGTGCGCCGCCGTTTGCTATGCGGACGCGCTGACGACTACCGGGAGGCGCGCAAGCGTGGACGAAGTCGTGCGCGAGGTCATGGAGGACGCCCCTTACTACGAGACGTCCGGCGGGGGCGTCACCATATCGGGCGGCGAACCCGTGCTACAGCAGGCGTTTACGCTCGAGCTGCTCGTCGCGCTAAAGCGCGCCGGCGTGCATACCAATTTACAGACGGCCGGCAATTATCCGTTTGAAACGCTCGAGCCGCTGCTGCCCTATCTGGATATGGTGATGTATGACCTGAAGAGCGTTTCGGAAAGCGTGTACGAGCGGCACATACACGGCAGCCGCGCGCTGATGCTGGACAACCTGCTAAAGCTGGACGCCGCGCTGGACGCGCGGGCCGGCGCCGCTTCTGACGCGCAAACCGCCGCGCCGGCCGCGCCATCCGCGCTGATCGAACCGGCCACGGCCGCCGCGGCCAATGCCGTGATAATCGTCCGCACGCCCGTCATCGAGGGCGTCAACGCGACCGAAGCGGACATCACGGCCATCGCGCGCTTCATCAAGCCATTAAAACGGCTCGAGAGCTACCGGCTGATCCCGTACCACGGCCTGGGCAAGGCCAAGTACGACGCGCTCGGGCAAATGTACGAAAATACGTACGCGACGCCGTCGGCGGCCGCCATGGAGGCCTTAGAAAAAGCCGCCTGCGCGTATGTGCCCGTGTATAACCATACGCAAGGATACTTGAGTTAACTAACGTTAGTTAGCAGAAAATCCCAAAGCAGATATGACAGTTACCGGATAAAATACGTGAGAGGCGGTGGCATATGAATTCGGCGGAACTATATAACTGGGCGCGCGAGCGCTACGCGCTGCTGGGCGTCGACGCCGGCGCGGCGCTGGAAATACTGGACGCGATCCCGCTGTCCATACATTGCTGGCAAGGCGACGACGTCCGCGGAATGGAGGGCGCGGACATCGGGCTCACCGGGGGCATTCAGGCGACCGGGAACCATCCGGGCTTCGCGCGCAATATCGACGAACTGCAGGCGGATCTGTCGTTTGCGCTTTCGCTGATCCCCGGTGAGAACAAGGTGAACCTGCACGCTATGTACCTGGACAACGGCGGCGTATACGTCGACCGCGATCAGATCGAACCGTCGCACTTCGCCGCCTGGGCCGACTGGGCCGTGGATTTGGGCATAGGGCTGGATTTTAACACGACGTTCTTTTCACACGAAAAAAGCGCCGAGGGCACGCTCACCCACCCCGATCCGTCCCTCCGGGATTTTTGGATCGAACATGCGGTTCGCTGCCGCGCCATAGGGAAATACCTTGGCGAACGCACGGGGAAGCTGTGTATCACAAACCACTGGATCGCGGACGGCGCGAAGGAAGTCCCCGTCGACACTTACGGCCCGCGCCTGAGGCTCGTCGAAAGCCTCGATAAAATATTCGCGGAACCGATCGACCCCGCGCTG
>Ga0123353_10007828_pt1 | contig 14507 bp, 23 predicted proteins | sample TergutLab28metaG_3_FD_92763 | JGI IMG/M metagenome (GOLD analysis project Ga0123353, IMG submission 92763) | Labiotermes labralis P3 segment gut microbial communities from Petit-Saut dam, French Guiana - Lab288 P3 | ecosystem: Host-associated > Arthropoda: Insects > Digestive system > Gut ... | reverse complement strand
TATTCGATTCACCAGCCAACGCTTCTTTCCAAGTCAAATCCGTTTCTTGCCTCCATTTGCGTATACCACTCTTACGTCTCTCTTGAATAAAAACTTGTGTTCGCCGAGCAAGTAAACTCCAATTGCGTCAAGGCCGTATTTGCTTTTCATGATGCCGAAGACACGTAGTACGGTTTTCTTATTCGGCCTGTGGAAATAGGTGTCACTGATTACGTCGTAGTTTCCCTTTTTCACACCGAACGGAACATTATATGGCAACATTCCGCATAACAATCGCCGCATCGCGCCTACGTCAATGTACGCCCCACGTACCGGAATGTGGCGGCTCGGTGTGCGGGAGGTAATCTTCCTCAAAGATGAAACAGTGCCTAAGGCCATTGAATCGATACCTCATGCGGCTGTCGCTTATTCTGTGCAACTCGCCGCCCTTGAATGCCTTGAAACAACGAACGAGCGTCTTCTGATTCGTCCAATGCGCGACATGGACATCGGAATCGTCGTCTCCGGTTCCTTCGCAGACAGTATGCCAGACATTGTACGGCATCGCGGCGGCGAACGTGTCTCGCCATTGTTTCGGCGCGAGTCCCTTCGAGCAGACGAATCTCATGCAACGACTCTCTTAATGAGTTGCGGTATCGGCCCATCGGTGAAGCCAATTTCGCGCCGCACTCTTTTCCAAAAATGATAAATCTCTCCGCCGCGAACACTGAACTCATAAAAATCGTGACCGTGTTGTACGTGATAGATTGTGCGAATATCGCCATTCGACGTATCGATTTCGTAATTCCACGTGTACGGAAGGTCGGTGTCCGCGTCAGTGACAGACTTTATCATTTTCCGCAGCATTTCTTGTGCTTCTTGCCAGAACCGCACTTGCAGGGCTTGTTCGCCATCTTGCCGTTATATGTCGCACCTTGACGACGATGCCCTGTCCCGGCGGTCTTCATGAACCTCTTAGTCCATTCTTCGCCGTGTTCTCGCGAGAATCCGAGGGCTTCAAGCGGACGCATAGTTCCTCTCTGACGGTCTTCGGTAGCGTTTTGCGGAAGCCCGGTAATGGTTCGACATGGAACCATATTCGTCGCGCAAGTCTCACAAGTTGTCGATACGACATAGCGCGCAACATGGCTTCATCCATGTTGTACGGGTATTCATCGTTCTGCATGGCCACACGCAACGCATGGGTTGTTCGTCGCCCTCGCCCTCGCTCCGGGCGAGAGAAGCAACAAACACGTTAGACCGCCCACGGCGAGGAACGTAATCAGCCACTGTTTGAACGTGATAGGACCCATTCAGCCTCCCTTCGACACGAAGCCAACCATAATGCCGATAGCGATGGACATGACGGCGAGAATCCAAAACGGGAGCGGGTTCGTATGGTCTGGCGGTATGCGTTGCATGGCTTCTCCTAATCTGAGCAGTTTGCTTTCAACCATGTCTCACAATCGGTGCAATAGTGCACACTCTCCGCGTGACGATGCGTAATCACACACTCGTCACAGAACCAACGACGGCATCGTTCGCACCAGTGAAAACCCACCTTTTCACGAGTGTCGGTTCCCCATTCGTCCGTTGGTATCGGAGGCGGCGGCACCGGGCGGCAGACGCACGTTATTTCGCCGAATATGGCGCGTTGTTTCATTGTACGCCCTCCATTGTACGCCCTCAATCGAATGATTCGCCAGCGATGTGCTTCTGAACGCGGGGATCATCGAAGTTTCTCGCACCGAGAGAGTAGAAGTAGATATCCCACGTGTTCTTGTCGCGATTGTGATTGAATGCCAACTTCCGCCACGGAATGTTCTTGCCCCTCGGTCCCTTGTTGTTGTGGATACCGACATACTCGTAGCAGATGGATTCGATTTGCCCGGAATCCAAGTCGACGTACGGCATGGAGACGAGAATCGCCGGACTGAGCGGCACGGCGTTCGGGTTGTTGCCCTCGTCCCCGAACTCGTCCGCGACTTGGAATCTGTCCATGATCTGATAAAGGCCGAGGTCGATCATGGAGTTGATTATGCCAATGACGGCGTGTTTCGGGTTGAACGGCTGTTGCCAGATGGCGGGAACACGAGTACGCTTCCAGATGGCCTTCAAGAAATCGCTGAAAGAGCACATATATCCTCCCTTCCTGTCTTGCGAAGTTCGTCCAAAGTCATGCTCTCAATCCGATTGTTGCGACCGAGTTTCAGACCGCAATAACGGAGGTCTGTCTTCAAGTCCTGCTTCGATTCCCAACTCCACGTGCCGCGTACGTCAATGGGCGAAGACCCGAACATCACGCGCCAGACGCGAAAACAAACGTCGTAATAAGTGAACATCGCGACCCGTTTCATGCCGTCTCCTTTCGCGCCAATTTGACATGACCACGACCGAGACATTCATGTCATGCTCTCACGAAAAGTTCCGTAGTCATTCCGGGAAAAGTCTATCTAAGGTGTCTTGTTTTACATCGAAAGGGAGGGTGGTGCGGGTACACCCACGGTAGACGACGAACATATTATTGTCGTCCTGCTTCCATCTAAGGATGCGACCGTCCCGCACCATCTGTTCGAGCATTGCATAAATCGAAAGTATGATCATGGGAAATCCCTATGCGTTGCGCACCCGCCCATCTTCCTTATCCCAGAACAACTTCTCGCCTTCGGTGAGCATATGCCATGCCTTGCGAACGACATCGCCCATCTTCGCCTTGAACTTGGCACTTGTCCTGTATTTGAGTCCGAAAGCCGCCCATTCCTTGATGGCGGTTTGGGCCTCGAACCATTTCTTCAACGTATAGTTGGAGAAGGTGTTCGGGATATGCGGCCTCGGATCGATTTTCGGCTGTTCGATGGGCTTCGGCTCGGCGATCATGACTTCGACAACGGTCTTGTCGCCCATATGCCAATTCCGCTTCCGCTTCATGGCCTTCGTGAATTCGGAGTCGTCAGCGAACGGGTGCGACTGGAGCCAGATGTCATACCCATCGTTTCCCATGCCGCCCGGAGCCTCCGTCTGGCGGAGATACACTACGGACATGCCCTTCTTGATGTACTTTTCTACGTCCTTTTGAGGCATCATGGGGAACTGGCCGCTAGTGAGCCACTCGACGGTGCGAGCGATGCGGGTCGGGGTGCGGTTGATTTCCATTCTGGTCTCCTTTGTGATTGGAAGTCTGTCTGTACTTCCAAAGTCGCAGGAGATGGATTCCCAGAATATTCGGCGGTTATTCTGAGAACTCGTTTCGGCCCCCAAATACATACCATGTACCGCCACTTGTCGCCGCCATGCTCCAGTGTCTGTATGGAGCCAGTATCCGGCGTTCGAGGCGCGATTTCCCGTACGTCTTTATCCCTCGTTGTCCACTAATTCGGACGGCATATGGGTCTCCATCCATGTCCAACGAGTAGAAAACATCGTCCCATATAGTGTGAGCATACGGAATTATAGAGTAAACGTTAGTCATATGACGCTTCGCCCACTGGTCCTCGTTCAGATGCCCATTTGTACACGATTTTGGTTGTTTTCTTCATATCTTTGTCGAGGTCATAAAATCCGCGACTAAGCGTTCCCATCGGAATCAATAGTGCGAATCTGCCATACATCATGCCCTGCATCGCATAGAATGTCTTCATGCATCGACTAAGCAATCTATCTCTGCGCGGGTGGCTATTCTGCGTCACATGTTCAAGTCGGCCTTGAAACTCCAGGCCGATCACTATGTTGACCGTATCCCACTTCGTCTGATGCGTCGTAACCATCATGACTCTTGGTTGAACGTCGTACGGGAACACGCGATTTACTAAGTCAAGCACGTGGTTACACATTTCTTGTCTGGATTCGGGTGAGATTATTGGAGACTTTTGTTCCATTTCCCGTTCTTTGTCGCCAATCAGTCCGAACACGAGATTCCACGCATTGACAGCATCGTGCGGCGTGTTGTAGTATTTGGTGCTTACGCACCCCGGTTGCCCACAATATGCCGCGTGCGTCTTTCGTATCAGGTGGTTCGTGGCGCGATTGTGCGTCAATATGATCGGTTCGCTACCACATTCTTGCAATTGGTCAACATGTGGCCCGATACTCTTTCGGTATATGGACGCTCTTAATCATCACCGGTCGCAAGGCGCGTAGCATGATTGCGTGCCATTGGCGTAACGGACTATCCTCACCAATGTGCAACGCGAAGTCCAATCTGCTTTTCGACACATAAAAGGGACAAGTGATGTCCCAGTTGACGTAATGTGCCTGTCCTTCCCTGATGCGGACTTCGTTATCCCTCCGCACGATGCCGAGAAATTCAGGACTGTCGCCGAGAATGCCGGAACTGTTCCGTGGGTCGAGCATGCAGTACGTATACGGCAAGAGGAGATGCACTCTGGCGACCAGCCTCTTGTTCATAAATCGGGTCCTAAGCTGTCTATCCTGATGTACTGTTTCTTGATGAAAGTCTTTCCCATGTGTTGCAGATTGGAGAAGGTCCACGCCTTGATGCCCGATTTATATGCACGAAGGACGCGGGCGCACTGTTGCGTGCCCATGGGCGTCTCTACCATGACGACGTAAAGATCGGACGAGCACGTGCACGTATACGGAAACATGGGGCTGAACAACTTGCACGGCTTCATATCACCCGCCATGTGGACCATCTCATGACGACGAGTTTGCCGTCCTGCTCATATAACGTCACATCCTTGCCACTCCATGAGCAACGTGCACGGAAGACGCGCCGCAACATGCGGACATCTGTCCCTACTGCGCGTCCCGTCCTTAGAACGAAAGAATACGGAAGGTCTTCACGCCTCAGGTCGATACAGTCGATTGACGTACTCGATCCGGTCACGTTCATTTTGTCCGTGTTGTCCCAAGGACATTTGGGCCACATTTGAAAATCCTAAACACGAGTTTCTGCAACGGTCCAACTATGACGGATTCGTGTCTCAACTGATCTGGTTCTTTCGTATGTGTTCTTTCCACGTTAAACGAGACGACAAAGTCTGGATTGATAAATTCGAAGCCTTTATGTCTTCTGTGTGCGACATACACCCCTTCTCCACCTGCGCCCACCCATTCGAAGCACTCTACGTACATCGTGTATGGAAGTGACGCTCTCAGCCGTTTGATACCCACCATCTCATCGCCCTTTTCACGACTCCGTGGAATCTGTTGTATGGCGTTCTCATGACATGAAATGCTGGATTTCTGTACTTCAATCCGGTTTCATAGAGATCATGGGCCACCACGATATCGCTATCGACCAAATCGCTTCTTTCAAAGTTTACCTTGTGGATCGACAACATAACAAACAGCGATTGATAACACGTGCGACCATTTGTAAGAGGCTCCCATCGCGTCGTCCTGACGCACCAAGTATACGGTAACGATTCTCTGAACCTCTTGACACCATTCATTGTTCCAACTCCGTTATTCCGTCAGTTTCTTATTCATGTCTACTATGTGAGCGTGAAACATCAGTTTGTCCAAATGGTCGAACATCGTATTGAAAGTAGTTCTATCCTGTGCGAACCTATGGTGCGCTTCATCACGCGCATACTGGCATCAGCGCGAATGAAAATATGGTCGTTGGCCACGCCTTCATACGTGCATACGTCGTGTGTGTACGGCAATGTCTTGCTCTTGTAGTGGATCAGCGACCGTATTACACCTTCTCGCGAGTCCAGATCATGAGCGGACGATTCGGTTCCCATGGGTCTTTATAAATCGAGTTTGCCGCCTCAGCGAAAATGATCTCCTTAACGCCGGCCTTTTTGAGCAACGAACGACATAGTGCGCACGGCTTCGATATGCCGGAATCGCAGTCGCGAGTAACGGGCTTAGGCGGGGCGGGACGGGCGAGCCGCCGATAGACAATCACAGTGGCGTCCTGCAGACTAATGCCCTTCTTCGCGGCCTTCGCCACCAGTGCTTGTTCGGCGTGGACAGATCGCTCCTTGACGCGGTAATTGTGCGCGTAAAGATGGAGCACCCTACCTTGAATGCCATTGCACACCGCAACGCAAGACACCTTGCCGCGTTCAACGTCGCTCTGTTCGGCGACACGACGCAATTTCGGGACCCAGTTAGTGACAGACAAGACCTTAGGCAATTAATTCTCCTTTCGCTATGAGATTCCTGCGAGAGATGAACTTGTGCCATCGAAAGACTGTTGAAGCGTCCTTCAAGGCAACTCGGACATTGATTTTCCGAGATTTGCAATAACGATAAAAGTCCATCCAGCCACGAACCTTCGTCAAATCCTTCCATTGGTCTGACGAAGTTACAACTGGAAACTCCGCGTGCTCTTCAACCCTACTATTCGCTTTTCCGCGCCGATTCAACTCTATCGACGCGCCAATTGCGTCGCCGTACTTCTTGCCATATAGTACGTTTCCAACGAACGACGAATAAGCCGCGAACACTTCTTGATAAGTGACACCAATGAATCCGCAGCGTTTCTTCAAGTTGTTGAAGACTAAATTTCTCGACCAGTCGTTGTTGACAGTTTTGTTGTACTTCTTGCCCTTCTTGTGATCCTTTGATTTCATGTTCAACGATGCGTCGGCGTTGACGGTCCAACCACGATTCAGACGGACTATCATAGTTGTACGGAGATATTCGATATGGCGTCAATATCTCTGCGGCGCGTGGCGTCACCCCTTCCCCTTCAACTTAGCGTCGAACATCGCCTTCAACGCATCCTGCCCCATCCCGAACTTGTTGAGGGTCATTGCAATATCGGTGTTTGCGCTCCCGCCGGAAAAGTAAATCATTGCCAATATGAGCAGATTTTTATGGACGGTCATGGAGTGCTTCGTTGCAATGCACAACCCCTTGACCATCGTACCAAGTTGGTCGTTGGAAGTCTTCCCGTCCTTTACCGCGTCGATGAAGTTGTCAAGTTTCTTGTCGTAGGCGTCTGATTCTTCGAGAGCCTTGCCGAGATAGAGGATGAACTCCTCCTTGTCACTCAACTGTTTGAGCAGAGTGTCAAGAAACGGCGGTTTGTTCATGTTTTCCTTTCCATGAAACGGGGCGGAAGATTCTTCCGCCCCGAAAGCCAACTAGGACCGTGGAGCGAAATACTAACCCTGCCACCCCGCTGGTGGCCTGCACCCTGTCCCGTTTGAAAAAGGTTGCGCACCAGCCGGGTTCGTCTCCGCAATCAGTACGGGTCTGCGTTTCGCGTGGATGTCAATGCCCTCCGTCTTGAGGCGGTCGCGGGACCCGTAGCGAATGGTGAGCATCGCGTCGGGCGTCGAGTGGGCGCGGTCGAACGAGACTTGCGTGACGTTGTGCGATTCCTGCCGTCCGAATCCGACCCCGACGTCGTTCATCGTGCCGGAACATTGGACCGCGTTGGATGCTTGGACCGACATGGCCGAAGCGCGCGGAGAAGCAGAGCGGGTCACGTTGCTTCCCATGCTGAACGTCTGAGGTCCGGTATCAGTGCCGAACCATAGACGCGGAGCGGACGGCCATTCCGGGTCGTACTTCCACGGATTCGGGCGGTCGCGGTAGATCGTGGTGGTGTTCGTGACCGTGATGGGGCGCATCTTCTCCGTGAAGACCGCACAGCCAATGACGCCGATGTTCGCGGGGTTGCCCATCTGAGCGGCGTACGCTTCCGGCGCGGATTCGAACATGAACTTGGCGATGTCGGCGTTGTTGAGACGCCACCCCGGAATGGTAATGGCGTCGCGCGCACCGATGATGTAGCCGCGCCCGTTAACGTCGCCAGGCTTCCCGTCCATGATGGACAGACCGTCCACGGTGACGACCGCGAGAATGCGGGTCGGACCGCTGTTGGCGATGCGGAGCGAGAACTCACTCCCCTTGCGCCCCTCGACCCACACGGAGTCGCCATGTGCGTACTCACGGATGGCGTGACCGTGCACAATTACTTCCAGTTTGTAGAGCGATTGTTTCATGATCTTCTCCTATCGCGGTCTTCGAGCGCCACAATTGGCGACTTCATGCCGCGTTTTGGTCACAAGTCCGGCAAAAACTTCGCTGGATGTAGTAGCAACTGTTTGAACCTATGGATATTGGCGTTTGGTTCGAGTTCTTTCAATAATTTTACTGCTTTATTGACGTTGAATCCGGGGCATTCAACAAGTGCGGCGATTGCCGATACATCTTTATGTCTTTTTGGCACTCTACGTTGTGGAGAAGCGGATGCTAAGTATTTCAAACAAGCGAGGGCCTCATTACACGGCACCTTAGTACCGTTCAAATCTCTTGCATACTTGTCAGCGAAGACCCACTTTGCATCTTTTTCCGGATGCAAGATGTCGATATCTAGTTCTTCCGATAACCATTTTACACCCTTATTTACGGCCTTTGGAGCAATCTCGGCAATAAGGGGTTTCACCTTGTTTTCGTATTCTTGAATTCCTATGACGATATCGGCATCGTCTGTCAACACCACTTCGCCAGTTGCTACATTGATGGCATGACCGCCGACAAGTACGAAATCAACGCCCTCGCTTACGAGACGTTGGACAAATTTCAATCCGTTGTCGTACTTTTGTGCGACACGGATCAACAAGTCTATGCTGTTTGGTTTCATGGTGTGCTTACCTTCTCGGACTTCGTGCCGCACCATTGCGGACTTCTTTGCCGGGTCTATTACATAACATTCTTTACATCTTCGACCGAGACAAACGTGATTTCATCCATTGGCGTCTCGATCTGCTAATGCTTTCATTGCTCTTGCTTGAACGCGGAGCGCATAGGCGATGGCCGCGCTCATGGGAACTTTTTTCCCACGTTTCTGAGCGTCTTCTGCAACCGCTCTGCGAATCGCTTTGTCAAGTTCTTTTTTATCGGTCATGACCGTTCCCCATTCTCATTATACCACGCGTTATAATTCTTGTCAAGTGTCCTTGTAAAACCCGCGCATCTGCCAGACGCGCGTCATGCCACCGCTTGCCGTTGCGCTTCTGCTTGATTTTCTCCGTCAATCCGCGAGGACAGTCGGTGCGTTGCCCCTTCGGGTCGCCGTAGTAGTTGCAACAGACTTCATTGGTCCACGTGCGCCAGAAACGGAATCCGCGCACATACCCTTGAACTGACAGACCGGACGAGAAGCCCTACGCTCTCCCTCGACCATCCTCTGATTCTCGTGCCACTCAGAGTCGCGCTTAGCACGACGCTGTTCGCGACACAGGCCGCAACGACAACTGCGGGTGAAGTATACCATGTCGCGCCTCCATTCTTCTTGCATTCACATCAATTGCGTCGGATCACGGTACTCCCCTGCGATTCAGACGTTGACGAGCGAGTTCGGTAGTCGTCTCTGCTTCCTTAATTTGCTTCTCAACGCCCCTTGCACACACTCCGCAGTATGGGGTACCAGCCACGACTGTACGCCGAAGTTCTGATATCGGATTCCCGCACGTGACGCAGTTCATCGGACTTACGGTTTGCGCGTTGACCCGCGCTTTGCGGACGGCGGCTTCGACGTCGATTTGATCTTGCCCGTCTTTCGTCCACCCGATCGACATTTCTTGTCCTTTTTCAAAAGTTCCGTTATCTTGTCGACAAACCAATTGTCCATGCATACGCCAGAATCTGACAGTTCTGCATAGTTATCCAAGGTGACGTTAATACGACCACCGTACGGACGCGTCTTCCCGTTTAAATTGACTGCGCGGGTGATCGGCAACGCCCACCTTTTGAAACCGTACTTCTCGAACATTCCATCAGTTGTATCGGCGCATTTGAAGACGTCCATGAGCGTCAGGTACTTGTGACGCGCTTGCTCCTTGCTCAAATAGCCACGGAGTCTCGTCAACGTTTTAGACGGTATGTGCACAGGCGCATTCATCAAACTTTGTAACTGCAAGTATGTCGGAGAGAACCAGCGCAACTCCGCAACCACCTTCGCTACAACGTTCCCCCATTCGTCATTTGACAACAGCCTTTCGTGTTCATAGTAACGATCATGGTCGTTGACACGCAGACAGTAGACGTATTTCTGGTCTTCCAGTAGTTCCAATGCTTCGCGCACCTTTTTGACCGTGCGCCGCGCAATGTTGCTTGTGTGCATGTTCGCTGTTTCTTCGAGGTCGCGCAAAATCTGAATCGCTGGTTTCATGTGTTCCTCCATCAATTTCCTAACGGCAAGTGACTAGGCAGCCATCCCACCACTACCAAATTCTTCACCTCATCCCAGAAAAAATATATCCGCAGACAATGCTCAGGCCACCTACTATTGCCCTTGGTCACGTGCCTCTCCAACAACCGCCTCTTTCCGTCGTGGACGACATAATAACTTTGACCGTGTGTTCCAGCAGACGTTTTGGTGATGGTGCGCGAAATCTTGATGTTATGTAGATGTCTGTTACTCAACGCTTGTGTGAGTTCTACGGGGTCCATTTCTCCCATTTTGACCGCCCGCCATTTCTCTGCTAACAGGAGTAAAGCATCGCACATCAGATCGATGCCTTTATACTGAGCATTGGCAAGCGACTCTAAGGCGCGACTATGAAGCACGAGTTTGTTCTGGAATCGCACATCCATTTCCACCCAGTTCGCTACTTCGCTATATTGCGTCGGTAAAGGCAATTCAATGAGGTCGGGGTCGACGTCCACGAGAGGAATACGAGCCGCCTCAAGTCCGGCCACTATCTTGCCTAGCATCGCAGAAATCGCCAAGTGTCCGTTCGCGATGCCGAGTAGTAGACGCTTCATTTCCTCCAAGTCTGTTTCTATGCGCTTTGAGTTATCCTTCTGAGCAACGATATCAAGGACATCGTTATGCACCCTCTTGACGACGTTGTTCTCCATATTGCGCAACAGACCGAATATGGGACGTATATCTATCCTTACCGTGGCCTCGTGTTCTTCGGCCATGATCTGCCTTTCCGCTTCGTCGTGAGCGGCCTTTTCTTCCGCTTCTTCCTTGCGGAGTGCGTCGAGTTCTTCGTACTCGCGAAGATCAACGACATCCGGTTCCGACGCGGTAGCAGGTTCCGCGCACTCCATTTCCGCGTCCTCGCGCTTCATTTCGGCAATTGCCTCTTTGAGTCTCGGATGCGGCTTTATCGGAATGAACGGCGGGGGCGGTGCGCCCTCCGTCAACCACTGGATCGCGCCACTGTATTGGTCCATTCCTACTGATTTCTTGAATGTGCCTGGCGACACTTTCCTACGACGATTCTCAGGCAGAGTACCAACCACTTCATCAACTATTTTCTGCGTGAGACGACCACCGTTCATCTTGTCGCGGGCGGCACTACGCAACGATTCTCTTTCAGTTTTTGACCACGAGACGTAGGGGCGCGGTGGTCCGTCCTGTTGGAGTAATTCGGAAACCGTTATTGATTCCTTGACGGGTTCCAGTTTTGGCGGTGTCGGCTCCGCTATCATTGGTTCTTCTTTCGGCTTTGGCGTGGCCTTCCGTGATTCATTCACTTTACGAGCAATCTCTTTAAGTCGTTCCCTCTCTTTCAAAACTTTTAATTCGTTCAACATCTTGTCGACGTCCGTCAATGGTTTCTTTGGCGGCGGCTTTGGCTTCTCTTTAGGCTTATTCATGCAACACTTCTTAAACTTCCTCCCACTCTTACATGGACACGAATCGTTCGGCCCGGTCTTCTGACTGTTATGTATCGTGCCCCTGTGCTGTAAAGGTGCAGTCCGCATGATGGTTGATTCGCCGTCAACCATTGCGTATAGTTGTTGTAACATGTCGGACAGCGTACCGGTTGCCCGTTCTCCGACGATTGTGGACTTGTCGCCGTTCAACAACACGCAACTGAATTCAATGTCGCGAGTTAGGCGCAATACAATAACATGATTTGGATAATTGGCGAGTTCCGACTCGTATTCACGAACCTTGCCGAGTTGTTTGACCTTCAAATTCGCAAAGTGGATTGTCTTCCGTGGCGCGATGCCGTGCCAGTCTGCTGTTTCCGGGTTGGAAGCGCAACACACGTTTATGTCGATGCCGGTTTGAGGCATCGCGCACCGAATTAACTCTCCGTCCTCCTTCGCACTGATTCGCGCCAAGAAGTCACGGACTTGTTCCGTGTCCTCGTACGGCGATGCGACCGGAAGCGGCTTGTCCGGATTCCATACGACGAACTCTATGCGTTCTTCATCCATTAATCAGTCCCCCATGGCGTTCCTCCATTTTGCGCTTGACATCCTCTGCGTTGATAGTGGCATCGCCACCACCGATAAACTCTGCCGTAATGCCAACACAACTGTCTATCGTCTCACCCTTCGGGATGTAGATGCTGAACTTCAAATCCGGGCGGAGACGTTTCAATTCCTCAATGAGTTCTTTGATGGGGTGGGCCATCTCATCCCTTCCATTCCGTAGACACGCCACTTACTGTTTTATCCTTTGTATTCTGTCAACCCCGAATCGCCGCGCCTCCATTTAAATTTCTGGAGCCAAGTGGGTTCTCCGCTGGAAGTCTGCTGCGCGAGAAGCGACCCGCCGAATCCGCACACCACCACGCCTTCGGTCCTCTTGACTCCGACCGTCCGTTCATAAAGTTCAGCGGGATTGTCGGAACAGGCGGGAAGCCAAATGGACCCTTTGAGGTCTTTTGAGTCCTTCACAGATAGGTCGTCGACAGGTATGCCAAGCTGTTCAAGCCATTCACGCCTCTGCTTGAACGACCACGAAATGACCGGCTGACCGTCAATGACGTACGGAGTGATGGCGAATAGTGATTCCTGCCCCTCGTACTTGAACTCACTTGTCCCGCCGGAGCGCAACTTCATCCACTCGCACTGCACTATGAAGTCGCCGAGATAACCACGCGCCCGGACGATGGCGACAAATTCCTCCACGATCTTCCGGTCAACCGGGAGCAGATTCCATGCCCTGCTCCATGTCTCCGCCTTGCCCCCTGTGACGCAAAGGAGGCAGTTGTACCCGTCCATCTTGGCGGTGGCGGTTCCGGTGACGTACTTGATCACGGCAGGACTGGACGTTCTCGGCTTGTCTGGAAAAAACTGGCGTGGCGTTATGTTCATGGTCGTCTCCTGTGTTCTGTACCTCCAAAGTCAGAACCGGAGCATCCTAAGAATGTCTTTCCGCCGGAAATGCACCATGGCGTACGGGAGTACGTCGGTATGTTGCCTCCGCATCGGCCTCTTAGGCGGGTGTTCATAGTCCGCAACAATCGCATATGCGCGGCGCACGATATCCCATTGCGTCGTGAATATACCGTTCGAATCTGGATGAATCTGCGTCCCCGGCTTCATACGGAGAGTGCGCCCGGTGTTCATCGTGCGCCCGTCGCATATGCAAACAGGTCTGTGGCCCGGCACCGATAGGTGTCCATACCTACCGCATGGACACAACCATATGCGCAGAAGCGGCGTCATACGGTTCATGCGATGTCAAAACATAGCGTACCGTCGTTGAGCGTGTAAACGCTATGCTCTCCGTCTCCAGCCAGTTTGACGGCCTTCACGAGGGCGACTTTGTCAACCTTCACGTACGTCACGACGTTCGTGCCGTTGCAGACCGCATAGACGGGTCCCTTATGGGCCTTGATTGCCTTCACAATGTCTCTTACCTTCATGATTCCTCCTACGCCACATGGCGGATCAATGCCCGGAAATAGTGTCTCTTGGTCCCTTTCGCCCACTGTTTGCGGAGGGTGGCGAGTTCCGTGTCGCGCATATGAATCCCACGCGAGATCATGAACTCACAATTCTCCAGACGGTCGCCCTCGACCATCTGTGTCCCGTCATGGTAGCAAACCGAGTCCTCGTTGTCGGCGACGGCGAGAAGGGAGGAACCGCATTTCGGGCAGGTGAAGGTACGGGCGTAAGTCATAGTCTATCTCCTGTTAGGGTGTACTTTCAAAGCCCGTATAAGATAATTCTGGAAATATGTTGTTGCGTGCGCGTATTGTTGGCCCTCAGACGGAATTTCCATTTGTACGGCAATATCTCAAGTCCGTGCTTCTCTAAATGGACCCATGTTAACTCTATGGGTCCGTACGTCCCTCGCCTAAGCATACCGGGTACGTCTCTGTCCTCATATCGTGGGACGTACCCGGCGCGTACCATGCGGTGCGTTCTGGGACAACATTCTGCCACATCACAAGGGACGCCAATGTACGCGTTTTTGCAGTCCAGACAAATCCAAATCGCATCAACCTTCATCCGACAACCTCCGGCGACAGACTGGACCGGAGTTTTCTGGCGGCTTCCTTTTCGGTCCTCTGAACCTCATGGAGTCCCATCGTGAACTTCTCAGCCGTCTCGGACTGCGTGTTGCGTTCGAGACGGTGCTGGATTACGGCGGTTTCGCGGTCGCCGAGGACTTCGAGGACCATCACGGCGTCGAGCGCGGCGCGGATGGATTCAACCTTGAGTTCGGTCTTGGCCCGTCCGAGAAGACCGAAAATGTCCCAGAGGGTTTCAGACTTGCCGGAGGGCATGAACGCGTGACGCTGGACTTCCGCTTCCGACACGAAGTAGTACGTCTGAGCATCCATTTCGAACTTCGTGGCCTCCATCGACCCGTCCCGAATCCACCCACGAACCGC
>Ga0123353_10007827_pt1 | contig 14509 bp, 12 predicted proteins | sample TergutLab28metaG_3_FD_92763 | JGI IMG/M metagenome (GOLD analysis project Ga0123353, IMG submission 92763) | Labiotermes labralis P3 segment gut microbial communities from Petit-Saut dam, French Guiana - Lab288 P3 | ecosystem: Host-associated > Arthropoda: Insects > Digestive system > Gut ... | reverse complement strand
CCAGAACCATACAACCCATGCAATAACTCATCAAATAAGTCGCAAGCTCCTGAGGATGGATGTATTAACATCCGAAACATGTTGAGCAGTAAATAATGAAATAATAAAGCAAGTGACATCAAGCTGGTCTCCCTTTATTCAACTATCAAGATGATGCACGGTCCAATAAACATAAAATCGCTGCTTGTTCTGAGATCCACACAAAACCCACAGATACAATGCGTGGGAGAAATGTAGAATTTCTGGATGTTAAACCTACTGGAAGATAAAGTAACCACAGGACTTTGAAGGGCTCAGTCAAGGAAAAACCTCAAACGTACTAATTGGTTTCTTTGTTAAGAAACTTTGGTTATAAAGCAGATCTAACCCGCTGTTACTTTTCGGTGAAGGTTAAATTAACAGCAGACGCCTCCAATATGTACGGTGAGCTAACAGAACATAAAGGTAAAGCAGTCCCATTACAGGCCTGGACAGGCCCAGAGGGTTCCAGGAAGTTAAGGTTCCCAGATTTCGTGACAACGGTACAGGATGGTGGTGGGTTGTCAGCCTTACGCACCGGCCGCCTTTACCCCCAAGAAATACTCCTGGTACTCATTTCTGTTAGAGGCTGAGTGGACCCCAGGGCCATAGTGCGATCGGAAGGATTTTATGTCAAAGAAAAATCCACTGACATCATCTGGGATCAAACCAGCGACCTTACGATTTGTAGTACAGCACCGTACAAAAGTCCAACCAAAACAGTCAGTGTTAACATAAACATGTTTCGAAATCCAATATTGAAGACGTAGTTCCGACATGCGTGCCGTCGAACCATAATTTTGCCACCAGAGAAACTGAGTAATAATTTATGCGAAGCTATAGTTTAGAGGAAGGACAGATAGCTCAGTCGGTATAGCGACTGGCTACGGGTTTGACGGTCTGGGGATCGAATCCCGGTGGAGGCGAGATTTTCGCACCTGTCCAGACCGGCCCTGGGGCCCACCCAGCCTCCTGTACAAGGGGTACCGGGTCTTTCCCGGGGGTAAAGAGCGGCCAGGGAGTGACGCTGACCCCTCACCCCCTCAAGAAAAAGTAGAGGCATATCTCTACTCCCCCTATGGGCCGTACGACCTGTACAGAGCCTCAGTGCCTGTACAAGGGTGCAGTTTACCTTTCATAGCTTAGAGAATAAGTTACAGCTATGGTAATTGTAGAAAGAAAAGGGGTTAGCAACAAACGGATATGGAGGGGAAAAAAGTTAGATTACACAAAATACGCAAAGCAAACACAACTGAAGAAGTGTGTAAAAAGTGTTCTGAGAACGAAATACGTAATCCATTCTGCTTCACAAAACTGGCCGAAGACATTTCCCGCGCCGATGAATACACACATCGGATGCGCTCGAAAACGCATGTAAGATTCGTAACGTAAAGCGACAGAAACTGCAGTGTGTCTATAAACATCAGTATAATTTAATAATTGCAAATGTCACGAAAATCGCAGTACATTTAGAATTGTCACGGGGGAACGAACATGGTTAAGGAAGAAGGTACATATTAGATACTTCTTGTTTCGAAAAAAAAAAGGCACAGCAGAGCAGAAGACTAACAAATAAACATTTTAACAACTTACGTAAGCCTACACGGATAAATAAATTGACATAAAACGACTGCTACATTCTTTTTTACTATGGCGCAACTGCCTCTCGTGAGTCAGGGCCTCCTCATTACCGAAGCCTCACGATCACGCCCCTTTAGACATATCACAATCAGAACGAGTCGTATGGACGAGGGATCAGCTCGACGCAGAGACCTGTACCTGAAAACACACAACTATCAAAATAGACATTCATTCCCCGGCGGGAATCGAACCCGCAATCCCAGCAAGCGAGCGGCCGCAGACCCATACCTTATAACCGCGCGGCCAATCGAATCGCCTTAATCCTACAATACGTAAAAATAATCAAGGTTGATTAAAGTTAGGCCTTAAAAGTTCAAAGAAGGAGGCTTATGGTGGGAGATGGTCGAGTCAGATGACTAGCAGACATTAGGAAGAGAGGAAAGATATAGGGAGGAATCAAAAAGAAAGTTTGCAGAACGAAAAAAAAATATACTGCACATATTTCACGACTATCGATCCACATAAAACATAAACCGTGGCAGAAGGGGAAGAAGAAATATTGTGGTTGGAAACCTCAACGAAAAAGACAGTTTGGGGAGATCTGTAAGGAATTTGTACAGCTGTCGACTGGATTAAAATAACTCAGAACTGCAACCACAAATGCATCATCGTCTCTTCACGTACACGGAAGTTCCTGCGATATAAGGCAACATGCACGAAGATGTCGAGAATTTTATTCTGACTAGATGTGTACATAGCAAATAAGTAGCAGATGGTGCACACCAGACTCCCCATATTCACCAAAGAGACTTAAGCATTCGCTGTACCGTGACAACAAACCTTGAATCGCAGCGTAGAAGAAAATCGGTGTCAGGTGCCAGGCGGTGACAGCTTGCTTCATGTTGACGTCTGCTGCAAATCGCTTGCTAGCTACATGCTTCCTACGGAACACAAAGACATACAAATCACTAGGTCCGTACTGTTAACCAAAATTGTAATTGGTTATGGCGCTACGGTTGAGAGGTTACAAACCGCTCTTCTTATAGTCCGGATCTCGCACCCAGTGATTTCCATCTTTTTAGGCCCCCCGTGTAGCTCTTGGACGCAAAGGATTTGCAAAAGACGCCAACGTAAAGCAAGCTGTCACCTCCTGCTAGCACAAACTTGACAAACTTTAATTCTATGCCAGGTTACAATCCTTGGTGCCATGATGTAAAAAAAAGGCTTAAACATCATTGGTGACTATGAAGAGGTCTGACGTGTATCATCTGCTACGTACCTGCTATGTATGCATCAAGTCAGAACAAAGATCTCGGCACCAGACTGTTAGTCAGCAGATTTTAGACTTTCCTTTGTGTATATAATGCACACAACAGCGTAATCTTCTAGCCCCTTTTTGTTGGTGCTTTCCCATTAGTAAGATCATGATTCTGGTGTTATTTTTGATTGTCATTCTGCCCTTCAAAGTAAACAATTCATCTCTAAGAACAATGGGAAGTAAGACGGACCTACGGGGAATGAACAGCACTGGTGAGGAAACTCAACATGCCAGTAAAAGAACTCCGTGCGTGTTTTGAGATTTTCATGGCGGAGCGGTTGTGGGATATCACGCTGCATCGATGGGCAAGGGCTTTCCGACGTTTCGGAGGAAAATACTGCCTTACACTTTACTGAGACCTCTTAGGTCTCAGTAAAGTGTGAATAAGTGACTTGAGAATTTTAAACGGGAACAGTAAGGGTCTGCACTGGGTACACGGAAATTTGATAAATTCTCCTGGGAACTCTTACGTTATTTAAGGCGAGCGGAACTTGGCACGTAAGTTGTACCCACAGTGTCTTCATTGATCAAACTGAAATTGAATCACCCTGTATAATGCTCACATTTCTCATCAAGGGACAGCGGACTGGAATAATTCCGACAGCCCTCACATAAACCCGCACCACCTCTCTCTGTCCCCACATATCTGCACTTGTCACATGACAATCAACCCCGTTCTACCCCGATCTGGCTTCACTATTTACCACGTTTTGCAATAGACCTCTCCATTCCAAGCTCGTAACAATGTCTGCATGCAATCACCGTGCGGTAGACAAGACCCCCCTCTAACCACATTGCTGTTAGCAACAGAATGTGGCGTTCTTGTGCATGAATGCCCATTTGATTAACAGCTGAATATGGAAAGGCTTCGTCTGCCCCGTCGTTACGCATTTTGCAACACATTTGTTTTCGTTCTATTTAAAGCCAAATACAGAGGAAATCTGCAATATACCATTGAACAATAGCCGCTTTCATATATGCGAAAAATATCTGATATACATGCTAATTATTTGTACAGATGAACTGACTTTAATATTATGTACAAATGTTTAAACATAAAGTCCGATCCGAGTGACCGTGCGGTCTAAGCCGTGCGTGTGCAGCCGCTTGTTTGTTGGGATCGCGGGTTCGAATACCGCAGAAGGCATGGAAGTTTGCCTCTTGTGTTTGTTCTGTGTTATGCACGTCGCGCCCTCGGCGACGAACTGGCCGTTCGTTCAGAGGCGTCCTATCGAGAGTGTGTCTAATTGTGTTTAATACAGAAACCTCAAAAAGAGGCGGCCTATGCGCAATTTGGGTTGCAGCGCCATAGGGGAAAAAGCATACATACAAAGACATTCCAACCGGCAGAAGAAACGTAAGTCGTCCAAGAAAGATATGGAAAGACAAAGACAAAGCTGGAATGGCTTAAACCTTGCTGCTGTTGACGACAATGAATAAATATACATCAAAATCAAAGAAAGCGTCCGAATAAAAAATATCTAATTTGCACACGCTAAAACTAAATATTGTGGTTTTCTTTCCTGCTATAGAATTCATTACCGTGGAGATGGAGGCAGTAGGTTCCTCGGAAATATTCCTGCCTACTGCCACAGTAAGGGATGTCACATCCTAGAAGACCTTGACGTTAACATCCACTGTTGTGAAGACCTCAATCCTGCTCGCACTAAAGAGAATCAGAAACGATACTCCCTGTATTTCGTCAAATATTAATAAACTGTTCCAATAAACATATTAATTTTTTTTAACATTTCAAAACAAACTTCATTTTATATTGTACGTAAGTTTCCAAGCTCTCACGGTCTCTGAAGACCGAGCACATTGGTTCAAGAGGTATAGCTCTCGACTTTTATTCCGAAGGTGCCAGTTTCGAATCCCAGCAGAAGAACCATCTGCCTTGAGGCTCTCTGTTTTCCTCAGTCTTTCCTCACACGAAGTTATATAACCCAAATTACGCCACGGCGGCTTTCCTCAGGAGATCAGGTCTAGCGGAAAGTTACAGTGCCGCATCGTGTACCGTTCCGCTAGACCGACAGCCGGATCAGGATTCGCCACTGTAGAAATCCTACAATTCGACAACACAGTCTCGGATTCCAACACCGCCGTTACTCAAACCATAAACTAACTCCACGAAGCACAGTCATTTTGAAAAGCCAACAGCTCCTCAGGTATGCAAACTTCCTTCCCCCACTTTATGAAACCCGACAAATCATTACGGCATTTAGTGCTTCATATCCTTACATGAAAGGAATATTTAAAGTGACGTAACAACGAGTCTTCTCGCGATACTCCCCTCTACTGAGTAAACAGGATGTACATTCAATACACACGATAACACAGGGTTTTATTTCTGTCTAACAACTACATTTTATCCGTTTTTTAATGAAATATAGGCTGATAGTTACCATACAGACAGTTTGAGGCACCTTTTACAATGTTCAGCAGTTTTGCTGATACAGTTTGGCAGTTTATTGCATTCTTAGTATGTTCGTACAGCTACCGTGACGATGATGATGATGACGACGATCGCAAGAGCGATCGAAACATGCTGGTAAATAGTAATATGTGACAAAACATGTTTTATACATGTACACTTGTTCGTTCTGTCATGTAAGTTTAAATATTCATCACGGTCTTTATCGTTGCACCGTGCATTTTGTAGTTTATTTAAGTAACACACCAACAAATGCACATATATAGTCTTTAATGATCCAAAATTTACATTAAAACACTTAAAACGTTCCTACACGTTTAGATCAGGGAGCAATGTTTTAAACTGTAACTTTATCATGGAACAAAGTATGCTCTCTGAGGATGATCGTATGATCGAAACATGTAGGAGCACTCTAAGTGTTTTAATGTAAATTGTAGATTATTAAAGACTACATATGTGCATTTGTTGGTGTGTTACCTAATTTCATTACGGTGTTCATAAAAGCCCGCTACTGAACCCTCTCCGGAGCCGGATGAATCCAATCCACGTCGATGCATGCCACCAGACAATGAAAACAAATAAACGCAATCAAGTATACATTCAATGTGTGCGAAATGCAAACCGAGAATTCAGGAACAATGAAATACAATCATTAAGTCTATCTGAATGCAAAACATCAGAAGCCTAATGAACGAATTAATTGAATTTTAAAGCATTGCAAATAAAACATTCAACTAACTGGACGGATATGAAATGTTATTAACGCAGTTACAAGAAGAGAAAAGAACAAGGATAGTAGCTAAAGCTTTGTAGAGAAGATGACGATACCAGTGATTATGTTTAAAGAAATAAAAATGATCTGAATCATCCCCCATCTATGCCTAGGTCTTACAAACATGGTGTCACGTTTGAAATATTGGAGTAAAAATTTCCATTTAAGGAAGATTTTTGGCTCCCCTCCCGCATTGATTGTCCCAGGTCATTTCATGAGGTAGACACAAATCAATGGGCAATGTGGAGGCGACGGGATTCCTGCCTCCTCTTTCATTACCTCCTTCAGGAGTTCCTTGGAAAGGAGGGCGAATTGCCTGATTCCCTGTGACCGTTAATATCCTCTCGCACGGTGCGACTAACGAAGTTTTGTTGTGTTTCGAGATTACTTCAGAACTTCGTTAGCTGCAAAATTGCGTCCGAAGCGCGAACATGCCGATCATGACCCAAAGGTAGCTGTACAGGGAATGAAATATTTGTTCTGCACAGTTTCTACATTACCAGCAGCATAACGTAGTTCCTAACTAGCACTGCAGTTTCTACATTAAGAGCAGCACACTGTAGTTCCTTACCAGCACTGCAGTTTCTACATTTACAGCAGCACACTGTAGTTCCTTACCAGCACTGCAGTTTCTACATTAACAGCAGCACACTGTAGTTCCTTACCAGCACTGCAGTTTCTACATTAAGAGCAGCACACTGTAGTTCCTTACCAGCACTGCAGTTTCTACATTAACAGCAGCACGCTGTAGTTCCTTACCAGCACTGCAGTTTCTACATTAACAGCAGCACAATGTAGTCCCTTACCAGCACTGCAGTTTCTACATTAAGAGCAGCACACTGTAGTCCCTTACCAGCACTGCAGTTTCTACATTAAGAGCAGCACACTGTAGTCCCTTACCAGCACTGCAGTTTCTACATTAACAGCAGCACACTGTAGTCCCTTACCAGCACTGCAGTTTCTACATTACCAACAGCAAAACATAGTTGCTTACCAGAATTAGTCGTGCGAGTGTGCGTGTGTGTAGTGACGACTGTGTCATATTTCAGAACGGCGGTACATTAAAATGATCAACCAAAACTGCGTCTCATGCAGGCTAAACTCCACGTGCTAGAACAGGCAGGCCCACCCACGAGTTTCCTTTCGTTTTCATGTGGAATGACGTGCAAGCTTACGTGTACCAGAGATGCGCTCAAAAATTCATATTCCTGTAGCACTGTGTAAAGCGTCCTTTACGTTTCTTTCGTTTCAACCAAAGTGAGATGACTGAAAAAAATCGCTCATCAAATTCCCAAACATAAAACGCGATGAAGATATGTCCAGCCGTCCTCGAATTTCTACGCGCACTGAGACATATCAGTGGAGTGAGAGACGTTAATGTGAGCTGCGCCAGAGAGGGGGAAGTAAAGGAATAAAGCAGGAAGGCAGGGTGGGAGGGAGGAAAGAAATAATCCAAATTTTATTTCACATCTTCCAACCAGAACACACAACAGGAAGCATTACAATTACTTCATTACAGAGACACACACAAACACCTTCATCATTCCTCCTACATCTGATCCCTACACTGTAAATCGCATTTCCACCCTTGTCCATACATTTCGTTGCTTTGTACTACCCCCTTCCGATCAAGACAGTGTCTCTGCGTGTCCTTATAAAGCCATTAGCATACAGACGAGTTGGGAAGACAGTCCACCCTCAGGCTACGTTCTTTCTCTCACTTTCATTACTTCTGTCACCAAGACGGGGAGTACACCACAATGCCACACGTTTTACTGAGATTCGGACGGAAAATGATTAACAACCAGAAGTAGTGGGGAATAGTAAGTAGCTTCTCTTGATACCCTTCACTGCGTAGCGCAAAATCTCATCACTGGGTTATTTGGAATCAGACTTAAAACTCGCGTTAAAAAAGAAGAAGTGATTTATAAGACCCTAAGGGTAAATGTTGAGGGCATCCTGGTGTGATATGCCCCCATTTCAGAACAAATTATTTAAGCTTACATTCCGGCAAAGCGGGGCATTTGCCAATGTGAACATAAGAAGCCAGTACATCACAACTGGCCTGTGTCTGGTTGCGCGCGTTACTGACAAGCACTCTATTAGTAAACACGGCGCAAAATCGCCTCCATATTCGTAAGGACCTACAGGGATCCCTAGCAAGAAGATCTGCTGTAGTGATAACGAATCGTAGAGTTCCTTGTGGCTGCTAGAAGCAACTGGGTCTGGGCGAGACGTAGACAGAATATAACAATAGGACTAAATTACTTTCCTCCGCCTCCCTCAACTAATTAACCAACTCAGAAATTAATTAACTAACTTCAGGTCTCCAGTTAAGAGTTGTCATTCGCTTAGTTGAACAAAAATTTATCTTATCACCACAAACGAGCATCACTGACTATCCCGAGGCAATCATTATTACTTCTCAACCTCACACACTTTTGTAACCTCAATTTTAATGTTATTCTCCTTTTGGGCCTGAAACTATTACAAGTCAGTAGTCTCTCTCCCTCACTTTTCTCAGGCTAATATTTCACTCACTGTTTAAAAAAATAACCAACACGATGACACTTGTGGACTATCCTTTATTTTCAGTGGTAGTCGTCATCGTGTTGGTTATTTTTTGAAACAATTATAATGATGCACGGAACAATGAATGTAAAATTTCACTCACTGTTCATGTCTTGAAAGCATTTGACAGTATCCACCTATCTCTATTTCTGCTAGCAGTAATTTAGCTGGCAATCGGCTTGCAAACTAACTAGCTAGCCATTTATTCAGTCGGTTAGAAAGTCAGCCTGTCAGTTAGCAAAATGCTGAATGAGTCACCTAACCAGTTAGTTAACATGTTAGACAGTCGGTTAGTAAGCAAGTCAGTTTGTCGATAATCAGCCAGTTACCAGTCCGTTAGTTGGCAAAAGAGCGGTAATGTCACCGCATAACGCAATGTAGCTGCATGAGTACCAGCCGACGGCAGGCGTCCGTATTATTCAGTACGACACTCTGCACTTCGCACTGTGAATGGCGTCCGTTGTTGCGGCGGCGAACAGCCGGCTGCCAATGCCGTGGGATTTCAGCGAAAGAGGTGGAAATGGGAGACGCAGATTTGAAATAAAGCACTTTGTCGAAACGCACTTCCGAGTAAGTTAAAAAAAACCGCCCAATTATTGATTTTAAAACAAGCGGCGCTGACGGGAAAACAAGAAATTTTTTTTGTGACAGCAGTTTACATTGGACATTAATACTATAAAAATAATTTGAAGTTATCACAGCGGTGACAATAACGACTGCCATCTCCTGAAATGTGAAGTCTTGATTCTGGTGGCAATTTACCGACGTTCGGAGAAATCTGTTTCTTCTGTCTTCAGGACGGATGGATGATTGATCTACCCCGATGATGCAGGAATCATCACTCCAGTCCGCCACATCACAGAAGACCGTCACTTTGAATAAGTTTCTTCTCCATCTTTTCGTTTCACCCTCGTCGTTACAACCACAGCGATCGCCATATCACCATCACAGCAGACGGCTGCAAGCAGTAGCTTCCGTCCAAACGTTGATAGATTTCTACCAGACTACAAGGCTTCGTTTGTAAGAAATATTCAAAAAGAAAATATTAATTAAAATTTTGTAGCTCTTTATTATTTTCAAACATTTACTTTGTCACTTCGCTATGAGCCTCATCCTGCCTCCCTTCTACGCGTCACACGTTTCTTTTCTTTGTGCGTTTCTCCACTTACGCTGTGCGAGTTGCCTCGAGACTATCCTTTGTTTTATTGATGAAAGACCTTCCGTTTGGTGTTTGTCTACCTCTCTTGTTTTCAAGTACCAGGTGCTCTCTTAACTGAGGGGAAGCTCAGAAGTCAATTACCTTTCCTCCGTGAACAAATAGAGTTCAATCAGCTGGACCGAGACGTCCTCGGAGTGGACAAAGCAATTGATGGACATACGTGCGCACCTGAAGATGTTTTATTTACGACAATGACATTTAAGCAGTTGGTATTTAACACAATGGGAAAATGGAACTGAAAATATGATATGCTTCAGACATGTCATCGTGTATCGATGACATGAAAAAATGCACACAAAATCTCGGTCGGGAAGCTAGAAGCAAATTTATCACTTAGAAGACCTTGTCGTTTATGAGAAAATAATATTAAAGATAGGGTGTGCGTGGGTGCAGATTACATTGAAATGGCTCGGGCTACGGTCCAGTCACGGGCTCTTGTGGCACGGTATTGATCCTTCGAGTTCTACAAAAGGCGGAGAATTTATTGAGCAGCCGAGGGAATTTCAGCGTATCAGTTACGACTCTGCTTCATGGACTTGGAGATAGTGACTATGGAGTTTGCAGTTGACCGTGTCAGTGCTTTACGCTCGGGAAAGCCGATCGTCCTTTGCTTGTGACCAGCAACCAAAGAATAACAGTTAAAGAGACGTCAAGCTGAAGTGCAGTCGTGTCTTGTGCGCGTGTTAGATAACACAGTTATTTCCTGTTGTGTTCTGCGTGGCTACAGCTGTGCTTTAAATTCGACTTTAGGCTCGTTACAAATAAAATGCCTAATGGCGACCAGTGCACTGAGACAGACTCACGTTTTTGGCAGGATTTATATATTTCCCCCAAGCGTCGTCGCGAGTGTTCCAGGAACTCTACCCAAGCTGTGCGTGTCAACTGCATTCTCTTGACTAAAGGACAGTAGTTCGAATAGCTGTGGTGGTCTGTAGAATTCAGAAAGGTCGTCCACACAAAATTACGCACTTACGAACAATGTTTGAACTTTTGACGCCTAATGTCAACTATAGTGGTCGTACCGCACCGCTAAATTCTAAAGTTGCATTTTATATATTTATTAAACAAATATAGGCACTGAATATTTTAAACGTGGTATATACTCTCCGTTTTTTCTCTTCAAAATGCAGTTTGTTTCATAATTCTAACATATTTGGTTCCTGTATTATTCACATTTTATATACAGGATGTGCTAAAATTTAAAAAATAATTCCGGCGCCAAAAGGTTAATGAAGGAAGGTGGGCCCAAGTAGAAAACATTAACATTTTTACAAAGCTCAATTTCCTTACATTATTTACATTTAACTTCAAGACACTGTCAGTAGCCTGGACTTTATGGCGTCGAATGTTTGGATGATTAGTGAGCAACGAAATGAGTAGGACGTAGAAGGAAGCAATGTCAACGTACTTTCATGTACAATTCCGGTATTTGCCAGGAGAAACTGGGGATAAACGCAAGAAACCTCAGTGTTTTACAGGTCTGAAACAAGTACCTTCAGAACACGAGGAGCGCTAAATATTCGGCTGTGGTGGTCAGTCAGTTTTCTTACCGTCGTCAAGGGAAAGATACATAGACAGTGTCTGCTTAGTACACAATACAACCACTAACCTATAAAAATGAACCTCTCCCTCTGAGATTTGATGCTGTACTGTGCGGTATTAACAATACGAAATTAGCTTCGTAACGCCTGTGTCGTTTTAAAGTCTCTCTGCAGCAAACAACAAATCAAAGCAAAATCCTTTGGATTAACATTCGAAAAGGACGACATAGGGAGTAAGAAGGAATGAAAACATGAGAAGGATGACGATGGGGGAGGGGTAGGGAAATTTAATGAAGCAAGGTAGAACATTTCAACTGAAGTTCTCCCCTTTTCTACATCCTCCCCTCCACACCCACTCTTCATCTCGTGGAGCTGACTTAATCTCATCACGACTCCAAAACACTTCATTACAGCTACAGAATTCGCAAAGCGTCTCATTAAAATCAACATGGCTACACCATGGAAACGCTCATTTCCTTTTCCGACCTCGAAATTAACAGCAACAGCTTAAGATCTGGAGGGGATCTTGAAGGACATGGCTGTTGGGGGAGAGCGTGTCGTGTAATTTCGCCGAAAACTAAATTCTTTATTAAATACAAATTTGCATTAAAATTTTAAGATCTGTCCTGGTTGAAGGGAAACGTAAGAGCTTTAAGAGTGCTTGATCCCAGGGCAGTAACCAAAGAAATATCAAGAACTGATGAGAACAAGAACTCACGCTTCGAATTTCTTGGTTTCTGAACCTTGCCCGTCGGTTATTGTTCTGAAAACATTACATGGTGTCAGAAACTGAACATATTTCCGTAGTCAAGTGAGAGGGTGAAGAGACCTCCTAAGTTCTACTGAACAAATCTGAGTACTAGATCCCCACGTTTCCTCCAGAGGACAAAAACAGATACAATTTCCAAAATGTTCTGCTGTTTCTACATACTACACCAAGCAGACCAATCCTACCATAGTTAAAATTATATGCAGTATCTTGGGTAGCTGCTCTATGTACGTACGTATCAATACCCGTCATGAAGCAGATCAAGGTGGTAAATTTTATACATCAATGAAAGCAGAGTATCCTGTCGTCTGTTCGCAGCTGACGATAGTTGCAGTCTACGGCTGCACCACACACACGTCGAAATAAAACAAAACATTAATTTTGTATATAAAAATTCGCATTTGAGACAAGGACTAAATGAAATTAGAAGCAGATAAAGTAGCACAAAATATTTTACATTCAGTGTGTGTAATCTGCAGTTTGCACCACGTGATACTGTATGTGGGTACCAGCATATTCGAGGAATCTACTTCGTGCATATTCAGCGCACATTTACCGATACATGTACGCCGATTTGCATATGTGATACGTCATTGCAGTGCCGTAACACGTTCAGTTGAGAAATGGTCCTTTACTTTTTAAAATACAACACGGTGCGTGCCACCCGATTTGACAATAAATAACTCAGAATTCCTTCCAAAGAGTGTAATTTGTGTTTATTACGACAGCGTTTGTTAATCCAAGATAGCGTTAATATGCTCGTATTCACGTTTGTAAAGGACAATGCCTCTTGAATAATTAACCTGCAGCAGGAAGTGATGTCTGTGTTTCCGGGAGGAATATTCTTCATGTGATCATTAGCGGGCCACGACCTAATACCCTCCGCGTGCTCTTTAAACCACAGAAGGGGATCACACGAATAGGCTAAGGCAGCTGGCCGCGCGACATACAGGCCACAAGGGTTCATACGACAGTGCAAGCCACGCTTCTGGCGCAGAGGTACAGTCAGCATCATTCGGATAATTAAACATCCATGCTTCTCCTCCCTCCTGCTCTGTTTAGCTCGTGTGTTTGTTCGGCAAACTGGACTCACCAGTCTTTCGGGAAAGTGATGTACTTGACGGCACTTAGGTTGAGGGAATACCTTTTGACACGTCTTGCTGTAACCCTCACACAAATTTCTTTCCTTTCTTTCTTTCTTTCTTAGTCTTGATCTCTTTCTACCTACTCTTGGTACGTGACGAGGCACTTCATCACACTCAGACACACACACACACACACACACGGTAGGACTCCTGTAGACCAGAAATCGACCCATCCCAAAGGACTTTACCTGACAACACAGAACACTCAAAACAGACATCCATGTCCTAGGTGGAATTCGAAATCACAGTCAAACCCAGCAAGCGAGTGGCCGCAGACCCGTGCCTTAGACCGCGCGGCCAGCGGGATTGGCTCAAATAAAGTTACGAATAGGTTACTCGAAAAGTTGCATCAACAAAGAGAAAATTAACTCGTGCTTACAAGGGGAAATGTTATAAAACATGGCGAAGTTGTGCTTGGACTTAATTAATCACCATAGGGCACATATGGGGGGGGGGGCGGTAAGATATGACTGCACGTAATTATACCTATTAAGTAAGGATATGAACACAAGCAAGCGGCGATTGGCGAAAACAACACGTTGCTACGAAGTAGTCACAAGGTACCTACGCATTAGTCGATGCTGCAGCCTTGACCTTTGCCGATAAAAATTTATCTCTATGTCGTAGCACCATTTATATTACCAAGTTGCAATTCCAGAAATGTTTAAGGTCAGCATATTTAGTGAAACTGATTTTAAAAGAATCTGTTGAAAAAGACTGGAGCAAAACAAGGATTATCTGTGAAAATCATGGACACACACGGGAATTGCCAGACCTCGCGCTTTGCGATTCATACCAAGTTCCCATTATTTCTAAAAGTGAACAAGCGCTATGTAATGTCACAAAAGAATTTTACAGCGCATCATCAAACGAAATGACTGCTTGACGACAACAAACCTAGGAAAAATCTTCATGTTTGCACCGTGCATCAATGATAATTAAACACTTTATTATCCAACTAATGCACAATATATAATATGTAGATAAATTAAATTTATAAAATATTTAAAAGCGCTCCAACATGTTTCGGATCACAGAGGACTCATCATCAGGGAGCCTTGTACAGTGCTTGGCTAAAAATTACAAGAATGATTCTATCGTGTCCGTTGACATGGACAAGGTCGGTGTTATGGCAGCACAT